>Ga0209253_10001433_pt1 | contig 20897 bp, 14 predicted proteins | sample FrelakmetBRP12BR_FD_187145 | JGI IMG/M metagenome (GOLD analysis project Ga0209253, IMG submission 187145) | Freshwater lake sediment microbial communities from the University of Notre Dame, USA, for methane emissions studies - BRP12 BR (SPAdes)... | ecosystem: Environmental > Aquatic >...
GACCCAATAAAAAGGCCGATCCCCCCATACTTTAAGGGCTTTCCCGATCCGGTCTCCGCCATCAGGTAGATTGGACATGTAATTCGGCCCGCTGGAAAAATATGTGACTCCGCTCTGCACCAAAGCCGGGACGAGGCTCCACGTGTAGCTCGGGATGTCCGTGATCATGGCCGAGTTGACGGAGAGCCCGTATTGTTTGGCGAGATCACGGGCAAATTCCGTAAGGTGGAACAGCTCTTCCGGATGACAGAGGCCCGTCAGCTCATTGGCCAAGAGAGCCTGGAGCCCGATCCATCCCTTTTTAACGGCATCTATGAACGCTTCTCGCTTTTCGGTGGTGGCCTGGCTCAAATAGGTTTGGGCAGCCCAGAGGGCTTCGACATTCCATTTGAACCTTGACCCGGGCGGGTAGCTCTCCGTCTTTTGGGCGAGCTCGATGGCCTGTTCAAAATATTTCCAGTGGTTCTTTTCGACGACGACTTGAAGGTCAGAATAGCCGATGTCGACATGGGAATGAGGGAGAAGAAAGAGTTCGCGCTTCTGGACTGGCTTGAGCCGGACCGTTTCTTTTTGGACGGGCCGTCCTTCGATTTTCACGGACAGGCTGATATCTTTTTCTTGGGCCACGGCTTCGATGGGAACATAGACGGTGTTATAACCCATCTTGAGCTGAGCCTGTATTTTTTCGCCGGAGTCGGTCGAGATCACGGCGTCTGCGGGCGGGTCGATATGGCTGATGTCGACCCTGACATGTTGAAAGGGCTTCCCGTCTTTTCGGACAAGCGCCTGCTCGCCGACAGCGCTGAGCCTGGATTCCAGATCATACTCGAACACCATGAACCAGTCCCGGCTCTTGCCGTCTTCTCCGACAACTTTGATCCGGACCGGCTGGCCGGGTGTCAACGACGATTTCGGGAGTTTGAGGAACATGAACCCGAACAGCTCTTGGAATTGATCGACCATCGTCGCTTCGAAAGACAGCGAAGCCTCTCCCTTGCCGGGGAATTCCCAGGATTTTTCCGAACTGTCGTTGGCCGCGTTGAACGTGAACAAGGGCTCGCCGTTGACGGTCAAAAAGAACTTGTGGGCGCCTTTCTGGCTGGCCAGTCCGGCCATCCAGATGAAGGTGGCATACGGCTCATTAAAATCGGCAGGGACGGGTTCGGTCTCCCATTCGATGAACATCGTTCCGTCCGTGGCCCGGACCAAAAGGGCGGACGTCGCGTCCGGATAGGGCGAGTGATAGCCGATGGTCTCGCCGGCGATGGTCTTTTTGTAGCCTTTGAGCCAGGCTTTCTCCGCCGCGGACGCAGGCATTGTTAGAGCGGATAGGAGTATCATGAATAGCCCTCCTGCCATTAATAACGGGATCCTGGCTCCTGGCCGGAGAAAAAACGGATCCCGCCTTTTTTCCTTATCTTTCATCAGGTCCCATCCTTCTCATTATTTCGTTATCTTAAACGTCCAGGCATGCCGGCAGGGAGGATTCTGAACGGCCGCACCGGGAACATGGATCAGGACCCCTTTTCCGACGTTCTCCCATTTTAAAAATCCTTTGACCCCCAGCATCTGGATCTTGGCATTTTTCTGCGGAGCGTGGGAATAGAGGAGAATTGTCGTGGGCGGGCTCTTCTCATCCTCGTCGGCCAGGTAGATGGCGTAGATCGATCCATCCGACTTGGACGTCAGGCAGACCTTGGCTTCCTTGTAGGGGGCGACGGGACGCGTATCGTAGATGGCTTCGCCGTTCACCTTCATCCAATCCCCGATCTCCTGAAGCCTTTGTAAGGACTCCGGAGGGAGCTCGCCTTCGGCGTTCGGCCCGATGTTCAAGAGAAAATTTCCGCCTTTGGATACGATATCCACCAACAGATGGATCAGCCTGTTCGGCGATTTATATTTGTCGTTCGGCACATACGACCAGGAGTTGCCCATGGTCATGCAGGTCTCCCAGACATAGTCCGGCGGCTTCTCCGGCACTTCCTGCTCGGGGGTGCGGTAGTTTTCGTATCGGCCGGCGACCGTGCGGTCGACGACGATCAATCCGGGCTGATTCTTCCTGGCCATAGCCGCGATCCGCGGCATGTCGATGTCCTGGTTGAAGGGCATTTTCAGCAGCCCTTTCAGGCTTTTATCCAGAGGGGGATACGGCCTGACCCAGCCGCCGTCGAGCCAGAGGATATCCACACGGCCGTAGCCCGTCATCAGCTCTTCGATCTGGTTGTAGGTGAAATCGCTGAATTTCTGCCACCGCTTCGGGTAACGCTCCGTGTCGTAGTTGACGTTGCGGTCCGGCGTCGCCCATTCCGGCGCCCAGTAATCCGGCGAATGCCAGTCCGGCTTGGAAAAATAAGCGCCGATCCCGAAGCCCTCTTTCCGGAAGGCGTCGAAGATCTCCTTGACGATGTTGGCTTTTGGGTTTTTGGAGAATGGACATTCTGGTGATGTGATCTTATAGTCCGTCTGGGCCGTATCGAACATACAAAAGCCGTCGTGGTGTTTGGTGGTATGAACAACATAGCGCATGCCCGCGTACTTGGCGGCCCGGGCCCATTTCTGCGGGTCGAACTTGACCGGGTTGAACGTCTTTTTCAGCTCTTCGTAGGCTTTCTTGTATTCCACATAATTGTTCGAGCTGCGGCGGCACCATGGTTCGTCTTCCGAGCAGATGCTCCAGGATTCCACGACACCCCATTGACTGTACGGCCCCCAGTGCATCATCAGCCCGAATTTCATGTCCTGGAACCAATCGAGCTTCTTCAAGACCAGAGGATCGGTTTCCTTTTCGGCCGCCTGAGAGGGCTCTCCGCTCCAAACGACCGCCGCGCTCATAAGAAAAAGTCCGATGATCAAAAAACATAAGGATTTGTCGCTTCGCATGAGTCCGCCTTTCCTTTTTTCAAGATATCATTGATTTTAGCCCGATTCCGGCCTTTTCGCCAAGATATTTTGCTAGAAGGTGTCGATCGATGAAACCTCAGTTCATTATGAGCAGATCGCTTTGGGCAAGCGGTCGGGCGGCGAACCGCTACAGGACCCGTCGGGCATTTCTATCGGCAAATTCGGAGCATTGGCGCTTGATTGTGTTCAGCCCAAATATTGGCTATTATTAAGGATTCTAAATCTATGGAAAGGATACTTTGATGAAGAAGCCCCGAACGATCTTCAAGCTTTTCGTTTTCTTCTCGGTCTTCTTGTCGGCCGGATGGCTGAACGGGCAATCCCGCTGGCGTTTCGATTTTGAGAACGGCGCCGCGTTCAACGGGTATAACGATGTCGGCATTCCGAAAAGCACGGGCACCCGCTTTTCTCTGACCGAAAGTTTTGATGTTAAGCCGGTCTATTTTTTCAGGCTGAGGCTGACCTGGAGGATTGGGGGCCGGCACGCTGTCTCGGCTTTGTTTGCGCCCCTGAGTTTCAAAGCCTCCGGTCGATCTGACATGCCCATCCGCTTCAACGGGATCGACTTTCCCCTCGGCGCGGACGTTAACGCGCTGTATCGCTTCAATTCGTACAGGCTGACCTACGGCTATGACTTGGTCGATACCGGTCCATGGAACGTCGTCGTCGGCTTCACCGCCAAAATCCGGGACGCGGCCATCCGTTTGGATGGGGGAGCCATCGAATCCGAAAAGACAAATGTCGGTTTTGTTCCGCTTTTGCACGTCCGGGTCGAGCATCATTTCTCCTCCAGGATCGGCGCCCTTCTGGAAGTAGATGCCTTGGCCGCCAAGCAGGGCCGCGCCGAGGATGTTTTGTTGGCACTCCTTTATCGGTTGAACCCGGCGGTGACGCTCAAGGCGGGCTACCGGATCGTAGAAGGCGGGGCGAATGTGGAGGAAGTTTACAATTTTGCCCTTATTCACTACGCCGCGTTGGGAATTCTCATAGATTTCTGAGCGTGGCCAGGCGTCCTTGCGATGCGCACCAAAAGTCATCGATGATCAGCGTCCTCCTGACGGGCTCCACCGGCTATATCGGCCGCAGGCTTGCCGAGACGTTGACTCTGGATGAAAACGTTCGGCTCCGACTGTTTGTCCGAAATGCCCGGAAACTTCACGACCTTCCCGGGAAGCACTTTGAAATTTCTGAGGGCAGCACGTTCGACCAGGTTTCTCTCCGGAAGGCGCTGGCCGGGATCGACGTTGCTTATTATCTCGTTCATTCCATGGGCGCCAAGGGGAACTTTCCCGAGCTTGAGCGGACGAGTGCGATAAATTTTCGCGACGCTTGTATAGAGGCCGGCGTTAAGAGGGTCATTTATCTCGGCGGGTTAGGAACCAAAGAGACAGCCTCGAAACACCTGCGCAGCCGGATCGAAACCGGCGAGCTTCTCAGCGCGAAGCCTGACCGGATTCAGATTCTCTGGTTCAGGGCCGGCGTCATCATCGGCTCCGGGAGCGCGAGCTTCGAAATCATCCGCAACCTCGTCCAGAAACTCCCTGTGCTGATCGCGCCCCGGTGGGTCATGACGAAGACGGAGCCCATCGGCGTTTCCGACGTTTTGGCATATCTCCACAGGGCCTTGACATTCGATCTGCTCGGCGACCTTGTTGTGGATATCGGGTCAGAGGCCATGAGCTTCAAGGATATGCTTTTGCGGGCGGCGAAAGCCATGGGGCTTCGACGGCGGCTCGTCCGCGTTCCGTTCTTTTCACCGAGGCTTTCCTCGTACTGGCTGATTCTGTTGACCCCCGTTCCCCGGAGGATTGCGCAGGCCCTCGTCGACGGCTTGAAATCGGAGACGATCATCCAAAACGAAAACGCCCGAAAATATTTTCCTTCCATCCGTCCGGCCTCTTATGAGAAGGCGATGGAACAGGCGCTAGCGGAGATCGAGAAGAATCAGGTCCTGAGCCGGTGGTGCGATAGTTCCGCCCAAGAAGCCTGCGATCTGCAAGGCCAGGATAAGGTGTCGGAGGCAATTTTTGTGGACCGGAAGATGTATGATTTTGGCAGTATTGCTCCCGAGTCCGTTTTTAATGAGTTCCAATCCATCGGCGGCAGAGCCGGCTGGCTCGCCTTCAACTGGCTGTGGAGGCTTCGAGGATTCATGGATAAGCTCGCCGGCGGCCCCGGGCTGAGCCGCGGACGCCGGGATTCCCGCGAGCTTCGGGTGGGTGACAGTTTGGATTTCTGGAAAGTTTTGGATTTGAAGAAAAACAAGCACCTGTTTCTCGTCAGTCAGATGAAAGTTCCGGGCAAGGCTTGGCTCGAATTTTCGATCGATGGTCAAACGCTGGTTCAGACCGCCTTTTTTCTCCCCAAGGGCTTGGCCGGGCGGCTTTACTGGTATTCCATGAAGCCGGCCCACGCCTTCATATTCGGGAACTTGGCCAAGCGAATCATCGAACGGGCGCAGTCCGGACGGGCGAATCATTCCAGATGAAAACCCCGCCTATTTAAAAAACGGGATTTGCCCGGCGATATTTTAGCGCGTATAAAAAACCTTGTTCCCCCGCAAGATCACACGGGCAAAGCTGTGGAAGAATACCCCCTGGGGAGTCTTCTCCCGGGCAAAGAACGTCAGATGGACGACTTTCCCGAGCTCGGGCTTTCCGTTCACCAGATTCAGGATATCGTAGGACGGAATTTTTTTATTGATGGCGGCCGGGTCAAAAACATACTCGAACTTTCCCGCCTTAGGAGTGAGCTGGCCCTGGTCGATGACGGCCCCGGGGATGATCGCGGCATAATAGACAACTTGAGCAGAGGAGTTTCCGGCAATTTTGAGCTGCTGCGAAGCCGAGAACACGGACTGGTTGGCCAAGTTGAGCTTGATCTCGATGGCATTCAGCGGGCGCTCTTTTTCGATCACGTAAAATTCTCCGCCGGCCGATGGAAGTCCCGGCATGGAGCTTTTGAATCCCTGCCATTCGCCCTCGAGCCAATAGTCATAAACACCGGGCGTGTCCAGCGGCCATCTGTCCTGGCCGGCAAAGGTCCCGAAGGCGTCCCCGACGCCCTGGCTGATAACCGTCCGGCCGTCGGGATAATGGAGGGTGAATTTGATGTTGACGGGAAGTATTGGGTCGATTTGGACGGCCGGGGCAAAGCTCGTTCCCGTTTCATAAACCATGCCGGGCCGCAGGCCGACCAGGAAAAACCGGGCCCTTTCTCCGGTCGAGCCAATGACATCTTCGGAGCCCGCGGCGATGACCCTGTTGTTGTTCGTGCCTTTGGCCAGAAGAAATGCGCTCGATAGGTAGCCGGCATATTGAGGCATTTCTCCGTTCTTTCGGATAACGACTCCGCCGATCAGCCGGTAGATATCGCCCGGCAGGTCGCCGTTGTTGGAGGCGCCGATCTGGCCGCCGAAGCTGTTCGGGCTGGTCGGCCAATAGGGGGCCCGGACGCCGTTCTCCCCGACCAGGAACCTGGACATGAATCCCGGCCGAGGCGCGGCGCCGTAATAATACATCCAATCCGTGATGTATTCGGGAAAGAGGTGAGGGGAGTATCCGTTCGAGGTCTTAATTTTCAGGTTGGTTGCACCCAAACTGGAAAGCTTGGTGTCGTAGGGAGGCGGATTGATCTTCTCTTCATAGGTTAAGACCGGCTCGATCTTGTTGGCGCCCTGCTGCTCGCTGGCGATCAGGATGACATCTCCGGATTGAAAGGGGAAGTTGATGTGGACAAGATAACTGATATCGGTCCCCGGAACGGTGTAGCCTTCGGTATGGGTTTCGCCGCGATCCACGTATTTGCCGTTGATGAAAATTTTTTTCCCGCGCGCCAGAATCGGGCCGTCCTTGGAATAGACGACGCCCGCGTGACGCATGCTGCAGATCCACAGATGGCCCTCAGGGTCCGTATATTTGGCGAGGATATGAGCGCAGTATTCGCCCGCTGCATTGAGCGGCAGAGGCAGGGCGCCTTGGGCGGCGCCAAAAATCCCGGATGGAGACGCTTTTCCTTTAGACGAGACCGAGACTGTGTTGCTCGGGTCCGAATTGATGTAGAGGACGGCCTCGACCTCGACGTCCGCGGGCACGGCCGGAGCGAAGGCAAGATCGCGGCCGTATCGGCTTCCGACCGGATAGGCCATTCCCTGGAACGTCGCTGTGGCCAGGGTCATCCTCTTGGCGATCCAGAAATGATAGGTCCCGCCGCCCCCGTACTGATGGCCCCAGATATCGGCCATCCAGCCGGTCATTTTCACCGTGTACAGGCCGTAGGCCGGCGGCTTCCAGTTTGTAAATACCGATTGGCCGGTTGTCGGCCATTGGCCTTTTTTGCTCACGAAACGAGCTTTGCCCAGGAATACGTTTTTTCCGTCCGGGCCCGTGATGATAACGGCCAGCTCGCCCCGGGTGTAATCCCAGGGAATGTTGGAGCGGGCTTCGATGGTATCGGTCGGGAACTGGGGTTCGAGAGAATAAGAGATTCTGTTGCCGTTGTCGTCAAACATGGGCAGGATGACATCGTCGGGGATGAGGTTGCGGTTGGAGAGGGCGAAATAGGGCTTGTCTTCTTCAGCCACCAGGCCACGGTAGCCGTTTGAGTTGTAATCACCGAGAATGACCCAGGGAACACGCGGCCGGATCGTGGAGCCGTCCACGATTCTGCCGGAGACATGAATGCCGCTGGCGGGAATCGGAGGGGAGTAAAGATGCGATTCGGTGGGCTGGCCTTTAAAAAACGGCCGGACGGCAAAGCTCTCGCAATTCAGGCTGTAATAGCGGCCTTTGGACATCACTCCAAATTCCAGCCGGACCCGGTAGATGCCCGGCGGCAGGTTAGCCGGAAGAGATGTCGAGACTTTGAAGATGGCTTCCCGCGCCCCTTCTTTTTTTTCGGAGGAATCCATTTTTACGGTCAGAAAGTCGTCGACGGGGGTTCGGAAGTCATAGCCAAAGCGGTTCGTCACGGCGCCCTGGATCCCGCCTTCGATGGCCAGTCCGGCCGGCGTCAGAAGGGTCGACATCTTCTCATCGCTGGCCAGCCTGATCTTTCCTTCCGAATCAAACGTCCGTTCGGCGGTGACCAGGAGACAGAAGCCTTCGGGGTTGACCTTCTGGTCGATAAAACGAGCAAGATGGTCATCCGTCACGAGCAGATGAGCCTCGACAGACAAGGGCATTCCTGGTCCCCAGAGAGCGGGTTTGATGTAGCCCCAGGCCTTCCATTCGCCCAAATTCGTGTAGCCGGTGTCGGCAAAAAAGAGTTTGGGGCTCTGGCCGGCCTGCCCCGAAGAGGCGTTCAACGGCTTGGCGGAGCTGTGTAAAGCTCCGGCTGTGGACCAAATCCCCAACAGGAATATCCCAAGTGAAATCCCCAGGAGAATCTGGATTTTTTTCTGGCGGCAGATCATGGCGACCGATGACTCCTTTTTAATCCATAAATTATAACGGCTTCTGAAAAAATTCAATAGATTCAAAGAATTCAGGAAGACAGAAAGATGGTCCTTTTGCCGTTTTATTGGTTTTTTTCGTAAAGACCTTGACAATTCAATCTATCGGGCTTAAATTATATATCAAGATATATCTAGTTATATCATAAATTGAGTTTTATGGATTGGAGGTCGACATGTTTTACAGACACAGATATGGATTTTGGCCGAGGGGAGAACGTATGTTTCATAAAGGTGACTTTAAATACCTGATTCTGGACCTTTTAAAAGATAAGCCCCGCCATGGCTACGAGATCATCCGTGATTTGGAAGACCGTTTTCACGGCTTTTACAGTCCCAGCCCGGGGGCTGTCTATCCGACACTCCAGTGGCTCGAGGAAACGGGCTACGTGACGTCGGCCCAGCAAGATGGAAAAAAGATCTACACGATCACCGATGAGGGACGCCGTTTTCTCGCCGAGAGGGAGAAAGAAACGGAAGGCATGAAGGACCATATGCACGACTGGTGGGGAGGCTGGCGCCAGGAGGTCCACGAGGACTTGAGAGAGATATGGCAGACATTCGGCGATCTGGGCGGTCTCATCGGCCGGACGGCCCGCCGCGCCGGGTCTGAAAAGCTCCGCCAGGTCCGGGAAATCCTGTCCAATGCCACCAAGGAAATCGAAAGGATCCTGAGATCCTGAAAAAGCCGGCCCTTCGGTCGGTTTTCAAGCCATAATTTTCCCCTGGATTTCTTGGAGAATTCCCCTAATCTTTCAAGGTGATAAAAAACGGAGAAATTCACCCCTAGAATCATCCAATCCGGCGATTCATTTTCTCGGCTGTGGACGTATCATTGAAAAGGTCGTATCCAGAGGTATTGTTCCATGCCGAGCAGGAAGAAGTCTCCGAAAAGAGAGGCTGTTGTCCAGAAAACGGACCTGAAGTCCGTTTCTCGGAAAGCCTCGGAGAAGGACAAAACTAAAGAAGATCATTCTCCTTTGATCCTCGTCCTTGAAAAGGAGGATGCGGAAAAAACGCTCGCCAGCCTGATAAAGGCGATGCAGGATCGCCTCCGCACGATCTCCGAGCTCAGAGGCCAACTGGAGAAATTGGTTGAAACCTTGCTTGACGAGTTTGCAAACGTCCAGGCGCTCTATCAACGCGTTATCGCCCTGGAAAAAGGTATATCGGGGGATGCCGCGAGCAGATCCCAGAAAAAGCCTGATGCTGCTACGACCGAAATGGTTGAGATCGGTGGTTTGCTGCTCGAGGGAGGCAAAAAAGACCGGATCAAACAGGAAATAGAATACCTGCAGACGATCAAACATCTTCTCAAAAGCATGAATAATTTGCCGGATCTATTGGCCGTCGCCTCCAGCCCTCCTCGGCCCGGCGCCATGGCCGGCCTGGTCAACGTCAAAAAAAAGATCCTCATTGTCGAGGACGATCCGATCAGCCGGAAGCTGTTGAATCATTTTTTGGAAAAAGAGAATTACACGGTCTTGACGGCCGCGAGCGCGGAGGAAGGGTTTCAATCAATCGGCCGGGAAAAACCGGACTTGATCCTGCTGGATATCATGCTTCCTGGAGCCGACGGCTTTCAATTTCTTTCCCGCTTGAAAGAAAACGAGTCCGTCCCGCCTCCTCCCGTTTTTGTCATCAGCTCGCTGGCTCAGGAATCCGATATCGTCAAAGCGCTCCAGGCAGGCGCTACGGACTACATCCTCAAGCCCTTTTCTCCTCAGGTGATCCTGGTGAAAATCAGTCAGCTCTTTAGGTCGAGCCGATGAGCCACTTCGTCATTATCATCCGCGCCAGCGTCTACGTTTTGATTTTCTTCGCTCTGCTCATTCTTCTTTACATCGTTCTCAGAAGGATCTATCAGCAGGTCAATGACAAACGGTTCAATCTGAGGTATGTCCGGATCGAAGAGGGACTCTTGAACGTCCTCTCGACTCCCGGCCCGGAATCCGCCGTCCGGTTGGCCGAAGAATACAAGCGATTTCCCGATGTGTTGACCAAGCTTCTGCTCGATTACGCCAAGCTTCTTAGCGGACCGGAGAGAGAGCAGCTGAAAATCATATTCCGAATCGCGCTTGAGAAAAAGTCCTTGAGAGACCTCAGGTCAAGACGAACGATAAGGCGGCTGAGAGCCACGCGTTTGCTCGGCTTTTTCATCGATCCTCTCAAAATGGGTTCTATGCTCAAGCTTCTGGAGGATAAGCCCATTGTCAGGCTGGCGGCTGTTCAGGCGATTTCACAGCTTTCCACCCCGGAAACGCTGGGCCTTGTTTTTCAGGCTTTCGAATCCGATTTGTGCCCGAACATCCATTCCTATATAAGCATCATTCTCAGCCTGGGCGCCAAGGCCGAGGTCAATATCCACGAGGCTCTTAAAAAACCTATTTCACAGGAAAAAATCGCCCTCCTGATCGAATTGGTGGGCGCCATTCCTCTTCGCTCCCTGTACCCGGATATTCTCTCGTTTGCCGATCATCCGGAAAAGGAGGTTCGGATCAAGGTCGCCCGGGCGTTGGGAGGCCTGTCGATCCCGGATTCCGTCCCGGTTTTGATCCGCTTGGCCTCCGATAGAGCCTGGGAGGTCCAGGCCCAAGCCGTCAAAGGTTTGGGCAGACTCAAAAGCCCGGAAGCCCTGGATATTCTCGCCGAGGCCTTTTTTTCTAAGAATTGGCATGTGCGTTTCAATGCTCGGAGCGGGCTCATGAGCCTGGGCGAGGCGGGAGTCAAGAGGCTGGAAGAGCTCTCCCAACAAACCCGCGATTCCTACGCGGCGGCCATGGCCGCGATGGCCCTTCATGATCTCTATCTTTCTTGCGAGCAGATGAATCCATGATCGGCCTTTTGAGTGTCCTCTTTCACATTTTTTCCTACTTGGTGCTGATCTATTTTCTCCTCCTCAACGGGTTTTATATTTTCTTCATGGCTCTGAGTTTTTTTGGGATTTCCCGCTACCGGCATCGAACGGAATATGTCCGGATGGAAGAAATATTCTTGTCTCCCTTGGCCAAGCCCATTTCCATTATCGCTCCCGCCTATAATGAAGAAAACAGCATCGTCGAAAGCGTCAGGAACTTGCTGTCTCTGGAATATCCTCAATACGAGGTCATCGTAGTCAATGACGGTTCGACGGATGCCACGCTGAAGAAACTCATCGAAGCGTTCAGTCTCAAAAAAACGCAGTGGGTTTTTCGGAAAGTCGTCGACCACAAGCCTGTCCTCGGCATCTATGTCTGCCCGGCGAACCCCAAACTCATCGTTGTCGACAAGCTCAACGGGAAGAAAGCCGACGCCATGAATGCCGGGCTGAATATTGCTCATTACCCTTTGTTCTGCGCCGTGGACAGCGATTGCCTCATCGACCGCGACTGCCTCCTGAAAGTCGTCCGTCCATTTCTCGAGGATCCCGAACGGACCGCGGGGGTGGGAGGGATCGTCCGCTTGATCAACGGCTGCACGGTCAAATCCGGCCAGGTCACAAGGATCCGGTTGCCACGGAATATTCTTGCCCGCTTCCAGACTCTGGAATATTTTCGCGCCTTTTTGGGAGGGCGAATCGGCATGAGCCTCGTCAAGAGCATCTTGATCATCTCGGGCGCCTTCGGCGTTTTCCGAAAAGATCTTATCTTAAAATGCGGAGGCTATCGTCCGGCGTCCATCGGCGAGGACCTGGATCTCGTTGTCCGCTTACGCAAATATCTTCATGATCATAAGATCCCCTATACCATTCATTTCCTTCCCGATCCCATTTGCTGGACCGAGGTTCCGGAAACGCTGAGGGCCTTAAGGAAGCAGCGGAATCGGTGGCATCGAGGCCTGATCGAGGCCTTCATGTATAGCCGGAGGATGATCTTCAACCCCCGCTACGGCGTGACCGGCCTGTTCGCCATGCCCTTTTACTTGATCTTTGAGCTTTTCGGCCCCCTCATCGAGCTGCTGGGCTATGCGATTTTCATCTTTTGCCTGCTCTTCCGGCTCGTCGATTATCCCTTTGCTTTTATTTTCTTCCTTCTTTCCGTCGCCCTGGGAACACTATTGTCCGTAGCGGCGCTCCTGCTGGAAGAGTTCTCCCTGCGACGGTTTCCCCGGACATCCGATGTTCTCCTGATGGCCGTTTACTGTATTTTGGAAAATATTTTCTACCGCCAATATCTGGCCTTCGTGCGGGGAAAGGCTTTTATCGACTATTTTCGCGGGAAAAAAGAGTGGGGGGCCATGGATAAGAAAGGATTTTCAGCGGAGATCCCATGCCCCTGAAAAAGCGCTTTTGTTTTATTCTATGGCTGTGTTTCTGCGTCATGACCATCGGGGCGAGAGGCCAGGAACGGCTGGATCGGGATGCTGCATTAAAAAAGGCCTCGGCCGCCCTTAGTTCCCAAAGCTTTTCCGAAGCCATAAAGATATGCTTGGAACAGCTCACATCCGCCCCGGACGATTATGAACTCAATTTTCTCCTGGCCCGGGCCTACTCGTATTCCGGCGATTGGGAAAACGGGCAGCGGACCGTGGACAGGATTTTGGCAAAGCATCCCGATAATACCGATGTCCTTCTGCTTGGAGCCCGGCTGAAATTCTGGAAGAAAGACAACCGGGGCGCCGAGGAAGGCTTTGCCCGCGTGCTGAGGTTGAAACCCGACGATGCCGAAGCGTTGATGGGCCTGGCCGATCTTGCGGCCTTCGAAGGACGTTGGAACGACGCGCTCAACATCTATCAGAAAATCATTCAGCTTTATCCGGAAGCGGCTGAGGCCTATTTCAAGCTGGGGCGGTTTTATCAAGGGCAGGGGGATTACCAGAAGGCCAGGGAAAATTTCCAGATGGCCGCGAGCCTTGATCCGGCGAACGCGGATTTCCGAAATGTTTTAAGCGCGGCCAGCGCCCGACTTCCCAAACGCTATGAACTCCGGTATCAAACCATGATCGAGAGTTTCAACGACGGTAGGAAGGATTACCTCAGCCAGCAGCTTGTTTTTCAATTCGAGCTGCCCAGAAAAATCGGCCCTCTCCTCTTGAAATACAATCACACCCGGCGATTCCAGGAAGGCGATTCGCAGGTTGGTCTGGAGTTCTATCCCAAGCTTGGGTCGAAAGCCTACGGCTATTTCGATTTCGGGTATTCCTCTCAAGCCCGTCATTATCCCCGGTCGTCCTATCTCTTCGAGCTCTATCAAGGTCTTCTCACTTCAGCCGAGCTCTCCTTCGGGTATCGGCGGATGAATTTTCCCGCCGAGTCGCTTTCTCTCTTCATGGGCTCGTTCGCCACCTACTTCGGCAATTATTATGCCGTCTGGCGTTGGTATTATAAGCCGGGCGAAGAAACCCGCGCCCTGTCCTGGTTTGCCCAGTTGAGACGATATTTTGCCGGCCAAAATTTCATCTATCTAGGCTATGGCCGGGGTTCTCGGCCCTTCGATATCGTTACGGTTCAAGACCTGTTGGTCCACGACTCCTGGATCTTTCTATCGGGTCTGGTTTGGTATCTCTGGGACAAAATAAGGGTAGAGCTCCATTTTTCGAGAATCGAGGATGCCAACGGCCCGCGACGAGACACTTTTTTCATCACGACCGGCTATCGATGGTGAAGGAACGGGCCGGGCGCCGGCATTGACCGCCCGTTTTTCCTGTGTTACAAGTAAACACCGTTATGACCCGCCGGCGTTTTCTGGATGCCTCTGCGATTCTCGCCGCAGGTCTGGCCGTCGTCCTGCTCGCGACCTGCGTCCCGCCGCGGCTTTCTCCGCCCCGTGAAAAACCGGCGCGCCTGCGGTTCGGCATCATCACCGACCTGCACTATGCCGATATCGATCCCAGCGGCGCCCGCTCCTACCGGGAATCTCTGGTCAAGCTCGAGGAATGCATCCGAGTCATGAACGATCAAAAGGCCGATTTCTTGGCGGAGCTCGGCGATTTCAAAGACCAGGACAAGGTCAACCCGGCGGAGGGCAAAACGCTGTCCTACCTGAGGCGGATCGAGGACGTTTTCGAGAAGTATGACGCTCCCCGCTACCACGTCCTCGGCAACCATGACGCGGACAGTATCTCAAAACCACAGTTTCTTAAAATCGGCAGAAGTCCAGGGATCCCGCCGGACCGAAGCTATTATTCCTTCGGCGTCAAAGGCGTCCGCTTCATCGTCCTGGACGCCAATTTCCGCTCGGACGGCACTTCTTATGACCACGGCAATTTTGACTGGGAAGACGCCAACATCCCGGCTGTCGAGCTCAACTGGCTGAAGCAGGAATTGGCCTCTTCGTCCAAGCCGGCGATGATCTTCATCCATCATCAGCTGGACGGCGAAGGCGCTTACTATGTCAAGAACGCGGCCGAGGTCCGGCGGGCGCTGGAGGCTTCGGCCAATGTCCTGGCCGTGATCCAGGGGCACCGGCACGAGGGGCAGCTGAACATCATGAACCATATTTCCTTTTATACCCTGAAGGCCGCCGTGGAGGGGAGCGGAGCCGGCAACAACAGCTACGCTCTGGTCGAGATCGATCGTGACTTCAATGTCACGATCACCGGTTTCCGCAAGGCCGTAAGCATCAGGCTTCCGAGATATTCCGGGCCGGGGAAATAACCGTGTTTATCGGGATCCGGTTTCTGTTGCCAGGATGAAGCGGACGGGACGATGACGCCGCGGGAACGAGTGCTCATGGTATTAAGCGGCCGGCGGCCGGATGCCGTTCCCTGGTTCGGGGACCTCGATTATTGGGCCACTTCGCTCATCAGCCGGGGATTGAAGCCGGCCGACTTCAAGACAAGCGATTCCTATATTCAATGGCACCGGGAGCTCGGAGTGGGATTTTATCTGCAGGGATATTTTCCGTTCAAGACCATCATCGAAAATTGCGATGTCAAAGAATGGCGGAACGGGTATGACCGGTTCCGCCAGATCGAGACCCCCCGCGGAACCCTGCGAGAGCGCTGGCGGTGGCTGCCGGACTCTTTCGCAGAAGCTCCCGCCGAACATTTGGTGAAATCCGCTTCGGACCTTGCGGCCTATCGATATCTCCACCAGAATATCCGCTACGAGCCGGACTACGATTTTGCCGAGAAGCGGCGCCGCCAGGTCGGCGAGATGGGAATCGTGCTGGGCTACCTGCCGAAGAGCCCGTTCATGCAGATGGTCGCTCTGGATGCGGGGATCATGGCCGTGACCGAGATGTCCGCCGACGCGGCTGACGAGCTCGATGAGACGATCGCCGCCGTAAGACGCTCGCACGATCGAGCCGCCGTCTTCGCCGTCGGCAGCCCGGCCGAGGTCCTGATGATCCCCGAGAACCTTTCTTCCGAAGTCGTCGGCCGCCGCTTTTATGAAAAGTATATGCGCGCTTATCATGAGACTTGGACCCGAGAGATCAGCCGGGCCGGGAAATATTCCTGCATCCATCTCGACGGAACGCTCAGGGGCCTGCTGGGCGAGGTGTGCTCGGCGGGATTTACGTTCATCGAGGCCATGACTCCGGCGCCCGTCGGAGATTTGGAGGTGGGGGAGTGGGCCGCCTGGAGCGGGCACTCCAAGACCATTTTTTGGGGCGGCCTTCCCGGGATTTATTTCACGGACAAAGTCACGGACGCCGAATTTGACCGGCATGTGATCGGCGTCCTCCGGGTCATGCGCCGGGAGCCGCGATACGTGCTCGGCGTCGCCGACCAGGTCCCCCCGGATGGGCTCGAATATCGCGTGAAGCGCGTCGGCCGGCTCGTCGAAGAATATGGCGCGGTTGAAATAGGTGAACCATGAAGCTCACAGGATTCGATATCAGCGTGTTCCTGGCTTTTATCGCGGCCGTCATCCTTCTCAGCATGCTCAAAAGCCGCCGGGAGAGAAACAGCGTCGATTTTTTCCTGGCCGGCCGGGAGCTGAAGTGGTACCTCATCGGCTTCTCCATCGTGGCGGCCAACATCTCGACGGAGCAGTTTGTCGGGATGGCCGGACAGGGGGCAGGGACCGTCGGGCTGGCCGTGTCGGGCTTTCAGCTCCTGGGGGCTGTGACGATCATTTTTGTCGCCATATTCTTCCTGCCGCGATTTCTCAAAGCGGGCGTTTATACGATGCCCGAGTATCTCGAATACCGGTATCATCCCGCCGCGCGCGGAATCATGGCCTTTTATACATTGGTGATTTACGTCGCCGTCACGTCAACGGCTGTTCTGTATTCTGGCGGCCTGACGCTTCATACGATTTTTGGCATTGACCTCACCCAGGCCATCTGGCTGATCGGCGTCATCGCCGCTCTTTATACGACTTGGGGCGGGCTGAAGGCCGTAGCCTGGGCCGACCTCCTTCAAGGATCCGGTCTGCTTGTCGGCGGAATCCTGACCATGGTCTTGGGGTTTGCCGCGATCGGTGGAATCGCGCCGTTCCTGAAGGCGAGCGCCGGCCGGCTTCACATGGTGCTTCCCGCCGATCATCCGCAGATCCCTTGGACCGTTCTCCTCCTCGGCCTCTGGATCCCCAATTTCTACTATTGCGGCCTGAACCAGTTCATCGTCCAGAGAACGCTGGCCGCCAAAAGCCTCCGCCAGGGCCAGCTCGGGATCATTTTTGCCGCCGCCCTTTGGCTGATCGTGCCTTTTGCCATTGTCTTCCCGGGCATCATGGCCGTCCAGCTTTACGGCGGCGAGATCTCGTCCGCCGACCAGGCCTATCCGTTGCTCATCCGAAACTTGGTTCCAGGAGGCTTGAGAGGTTTCATCCTGGCCGCTCTGGCGGGCGCCGTCATCAGTTCTCTCGCCTCGATGCTGAACTCGGCCTCCACGATCTTCACTATGGATCTGTACAAGAGATATTGGAAAAAAGAGGCCACTCAAAAATCCCTTCTCCTCGTCGGCCGCGTCATGACGGTCTTATTTTTCCTGATCGGCTGCTGGATCGCGCCCCAGCTGGCCAACCCCAAATTCGGCGGCGTCTTCAAATACATCCAGGAATTTCAGGGCTATATTTCCCCCGGCATCCTGGCCGCCTTTGTCTTCGGGTTTGTCTTCAAGAAGGCACCGGCGGCCGCCGGGGTCACGGCGCTGGTCATCTGCGCGCCCGTCTACGGCCTGCTTCACTGGCAGCTCTCCGAGATTGCCTATCTCAACCGCATGGCCATCACTTTTATCGTGACGATCATAGTCATGGGAGTCATCACCTTAGCCAGGCCGCTGGCGACGCCCAAGGTCATGCCTGTTCAGAAGGATTTTGACTTGCGGCCATCGAAAGCCGTCGTCTGGCTCGGTGCCGCCGTAATCGCCGCCGTTCTCGCGTTTTTTATTATTTTCTGGTAGATGGGCAAAAAATAGGAGGGTAAACCTTGATATTCAAGGTTTCTAGATCTCTTCCCCTTAGCCTGGGCGAATAGAGAAATCCTTGGCTGACTTGTACAAACGCAATAAATAAAGTGAGAATGTACGGGCGGTCTAAGCGCCGCCCTAATGCTTCTGTATTTTATTTCTGCACCGGCTCGGCGCTGTCGATGACCCACATGCCGCGGCCGTTGGTCGCGGCGATAATCATATTGTCCCGAGGATGGATCTGGATGTCCCAGACGGCGACATTCGGCATGCCGCTGCCCAGGTAGTTCCAGGTCTTGCCGCCGTCGGTCGTCACATAGGGGCCTAGGTCCGTGCCGCAGTAGAGGACATTGCCCTTTTTGGGGTCCTCGCGGAAGGCGTTCGTCGAGCCCGGGAGGCTCATCCCGATATTCATCCAGGTTTTGCCGTAATCGGTGGACTTGAACAGGTAGGGCGCGAAATCGTCATCCTCCCGGCCGATGAGCGAGATATAGACCGTCGCCGGATCGTATTTGGAAGCGACGATGCCCCAGACGTGTTTGTTGTAGGGCAATCCGGCCGTGATCTCGGTCCATTTCGCCCCGCCGTCCATCGACACGTGGACGCGGCCGTCGTCGCTTCCGGCGTAGAGCAGGCCGGCCTTGAACGGGGATTCGTCGATGGCCGTCAACGCCGCGTAGTTGATCGCATAGGGAAGCTTGCCCTGATTCTTGGGGTCATTATAGGTCAAGTCGGGACTGATTTTTTCCCAGGTGTCGCCTTTGTTCTTCGAGCGGAAAACATACTGGAAGCCGTGGTAAACGACATTGGGATCGTGCGGCGACAGGATCGTCGGCGCCAGCCACTGGCCCCGGTAAAAGGGCTCCCCGGGCCCGGGCTTGGGATAGACGTCTTTGCTCTGCCACTGGCCATCCTTGAACTCCGAGCGCATGAGCATTCCGTAGTACCTTGACGAATAGACAATATAAGGATTGGTCGGGTCTATGGCGATGATCGTCCCTTCGCCGCCTGGTGCCGTTTCCCAACGCACGCCTTGTTGGCGGAAGCGGCGGCCGGTCGCCGGCTGCGGCGGTCGCACGCCGAGCCCGCGCATCGTGCTCTGGTCCTGGACCGAGCCGTACACGGCGAAAGGTTTCTGCATATCATACATCACATTGTAGAACTGGATGGAGGGAATGCCTTTATGGAAATCCCGCCAGGCCTTGCCGCCGTCGTAGGAGACGTTGGCCCCGCCGTCATTGACGTTGATCACGTAGTTCGAATCGTTCGGGTCGATCCAAATGCCGTGGTGGTCGCCGTGAAGGCCTTCATAATTCACTCTAGCGAAGGACTTGCCTCCGTCCGTGGATTTGGCCAGCCCGACCCCCATGAGGTAGATTGTATTCTCATTGCTCGGATCGACGCGGATCTGGCCGAACACCCAGCCGTAGGTGCCGCCGAAGCGTTCCATCGAAGGATCGGCCGGGCTCATCTTTTTCCATGTCTCGCCCTGGTCATCGGAGCGATAGACCTCGGCGCCGGCGATGTCGGGGTATGTCCTCTGCCGTAGGTAGGAATCCAGTTCTCCTTCCTTTGGCATTCGGACCGGCGTGTGGTTGTCGACAAAGGCGTAGACGATGTTGGGTTTTTTCAGGCACAAATCGAGGCCGATACGGCCGGTGAATTTGGTGTCGGGCAGGCCGCTATTGGCGGGCTTCCAGGTCTTTCCGCCGTCGGTTGTTTTGAACAGGCCATCCTCCGGCTCGGGTACCGGATCGCTCCAGCGCAGCCGGATACGATGGCACATCGAGGCGATGAGGATGTCCGGATTCTTGGGGTCCATGACCAGGTCGATGGCCCCGATCTTCTCGTTGATGTAGAGGATCTTCTGCCAGGTCTTGCCGCCGTCGGTCGTCTTGTAGACGCCGCGGTCCGGGCTGTAGGTCCATTCGTGGCCCGAGGCCGCGACATAGACGATGTCGGGATTCGTCGGATGGATCCGGATCCGGCCGATGGTGTATGTCCCAGTCAGGCCGACATGGGTCCAGGTCTTGCCCGCGTCCGTGGATTTATAGACTCCTGTCCCGGCCAATGAAGCCCGGAAGATATTGGCCTCGCCTGTCCCATAGTAGAGAATATTCGGGTTGGACTCGGAGATATCGATATCTCCCGACGACATCGTGGCAAGCTCGTCGGTCAGGCATTCCCAAGTGATGCCCGCGTTCTCCGTCTTCCACAGGCCGCCGACGGCAGAGGCGATATAGAAAACGTTCCGGCTGCCTTTGGGCACGGCGATGTCCACACAACGGCCGCCGATGATGTCCGGGCCGATGAAGCGCCATTTCATGTCTTTAAAAGGCGTCTGGGCCTTCATGGCCAGATGCTCGTCGACCCACTTCATGCGCAGCGCCGGGTCGGTGTTCTCCACCTTTTTTAGCGCGGCCTTAGCAGGCGCCTTGGTCTGCCCGGCTGCCATTATGACGAGCGCCAGCGCTGCAGCCATGGCCAAAAATAGACATGAACGCTTGGAAAATCTCATGGTGCCTCCCTGATGACGTTGATTTGAATAAAATGCAGATACATCATATACCGAATATCAGGAAGAATATTATTTCTTTTTTTGCCGAGAAGTCAACTTGGAGAGGGAACCGTAAATCTTCCATCTTATCGGCAGTTTGGGGATAACAACATTTGCTTGACCTGCCGATTTTCTTAAAGTATAAACCGCTTTTGATATTTTATTAGACCCAAAACATCGTAAATCATGCCGTCATTTGATAAGTCCTTTGCTCGGAACCGGGGAGGCCACCTTATGAAAAATTTCTTTCGTCTCAAGCCACAGGACATCCGGCTTTTCCTGGCGGTCGCTTTCTGCGCCGTCTTTTTTATCGGCCAAGATGCGAATGAGGATAAAATATGCGCCACGCATAAATACGGAAACCTGACGATCCAAAACAAAGCCTCTGACAAAAAACTGGAAGTGAATTTGGAGGCCGTGTCCTATGAGGAGCATAAGTTATATAATCGTTATTTTGAGGTGGAGCCGGGCCAGACGCTCCAAGTCAATGATATCAGGACTGGAATCTATCTCTGTATCATAAGAGTCTCTAATGCGAGCGACCACAGTTGGGCCGACTTTCGCAATATGATGATCACCATCGATGAATCCAAGACCACGACGATTACCTATCCATGAAGGAGGATTTGGATTACTAATATGAACGTAATCAATAAAGTGACAATGTATAGGAGGCGCTTCGGCCGCCCTTAGCCCCCCGGGTCTTGGGGA
>Ga0209253_10001434_pt1 | contig 20879 bp, 20 predicted proteins | sample FrelakmetBRP12BR_FD_187145 | JGI IMG/M metagenome (GOLD analysis project Ga0209253, IMG submission 187145) | Freshwater lake sediment microbial communities from the University of Notre Dame, USA, for methane emissions studies - BRP12 BR (SPAdes)... | ecosystem: Environmental > Aquatic >...
CAATTCGCAAGGCACCTGCCGTTCTACAGATGCTTAGGCAAATTTGTGTTGTGGCTCAGAAATATCTTCCCTGTCACTCATAAAGGGTCTTAAAAATTTTAAATATGTTTGGCTAGCCTTATACGGATGTACTGATGCCCTGGATTTCAACCTCCCCCCCTGTCCCCTGATTTTTGTACTGTTCTACTTGTTCCTCAGGACTCGGCATTGGCAACCGTCAACTGCAAACTGCCAACTGTATTTATTGTGCTAAGTTGCTCTCGGAACCAACGTCCCGCTTATCTTCTAGACTTTCTGTGGTGATTCCGCAATGGTGAGCTTCAATGAGGCTTAGGGTGTTCCACTGCCTGACGAATTGATTATGCGGCGGCATTACCCCTCCTGCAGATAGTGAAGTGTGATTGGAGAAAACAATAATGTATTTTCAGGAAGAAGTAAAGAAAAAGAATTGTTCTTATGTGAGTGGTAGATAATGGTAGGTTTTAAAGTCTTTTACTCTTGACACCCTTGAAGAAGTTTTCTATGATTGCCCCGTTAAAAAGGAAGTTTTTATTAAAGATTAAACCTAAAAAATAACCTAAGGAGGTTACTATGCCAGGTGTAGAGTTTAATTTTGAGGAACAGTCAGCGAGCCTTGCGCCGGCAGTAAGGATGCTTTTGCAGACTTACACTGATGTTATTCCTTATCCCCATAAGTTTAATGATGCCCTGGTTAAGGCTCATCTTACGGGACTGGACTTTGCCATAAGGCACAATCTCTGGAAAGAAAAGGCGGAGCATGAAGCCTGTATTTTAGGACCCATTCTGGAGATGATCAAGGGATGGGTGGAAGCGCAAGGCCCTCAAAAGGGCCTTTGGGGTATGTTTGAAGCCAATTCCTGTAACTACCAGCTTTTTGAAAAGATTGAGGTGAGGGAACACGAGCGTTCTTTCCCCTGTCCGTACAAGGAGATCCTGGATGTGTCTGAACCACTAGGAACCTTTTCCATTACCTGGGAAGATGTACATGAAAAGTGGTGCAAACCACTCTGGAATGCCTTTGCTACAAGGATCGGGATTGAGATCGAGGTTATGCCTGGAGAGACCTGTCGGGTAAAGCTTAAAAAATAGTTCCCTATGCCTAAAAATGCGGATACCTGTAGCTCACCTGTTTTTTACTTAGGAATACTATTCATATTCAGGTAAGCCTAGTCAATTGTTGAAGGAAGACTGAAAATGACCGAAGCATATTCTTTTCCAAAATTTGAAAAAACCATGATGGAAGTGCTGAAGAAATTTGGCGGCACAAAGATGGAAACCTATAACGGAGAAGATATAACCCCGTTGTGGAACCTCAAAGGCGGTGGTCTTGTCTGGAGCTTTAAATACCTCTACGCAGCTCCCAAACTGGAGAAAATAGTGATCACTGAACAGTCATTCCGGGACAAGCTTATGTCATTTGCCTTAAATATTATACCTGATAATGATCACGCACTTCCCCTCTATATTTGTTTCTGGGCAGAAAGCGCCAAAGGAAGTTACTTCATTTTAGATTTATTGCCTGCTGCCGATTGTATCTGTGACCTCCCTTATATGGAAAAATATTTAGAGCCCGTTGAAGAGATCTATAGCCGGGCATTGCAACACTATCATGAGATATCGAGCCGTGACCCCAGCTGGTTCCGTGCAATAACCTCACCTTACTATATTAACGCAGATTTTGGACCCAGCACCAGAGAGACTCAGGAGCGCTTAGTCGATCTTGCGCTTGACTACCTCAAGGTATATCACCGCCTTTGGGAACAGGATCCGCCCCGCGAGGCAGGGTACATGAAGCGTTTAAATGAACGCAAAGAGGCAATAAGGACGAACTTCAGAGAAAAAGATCCCGGCGGATATATGATGGAGAAAGCAGTTGGCAAGGAACTGGCAGAACTCAGTATTAAGGCTCTGTTTTAAACGTGATTGTTGATTCAAACCAGACTATTGAGCTGCGTGGTAGTATGCGATCAGGAGGATACAGGTGGTAAAAGAAACCCTCAGCGGTCAAATCTTTAAAAAAGTTTCAAAAAAAATGCAATTGCTACCGCTGTCCGAGTTTGATGACCTGAAAACAATAGTGACTCCTGACGGGCGTAAGGTTGGTGCTTTCAGAGCGTACCAGGCTGAGAAGATTGAAAAATTTTCGCACGCAGAATTCAGCCTGATGCCGGGCATGCACTATACCAATGCGAGCCTCAAGCCCATATCGAACTACAACATTCCCAGATTTTCGTGTAACTACATGGTAATGACCGAGCAGAAAAAGATTCAGTTTGATGTTGATCTATATCCAGCCGTTGATCTTGCTATTCGCCAGGACTATATTGACAAATACTATGAACTGCTCACAGACCTTTACCTGAGAGAGAAAAGTGCGCCTTATTTTAACTGGAAAGTTTCTGACCGTTCCTGGGTAAGGATCAGTGCGTCACCTTATTTTTTCATGTCGGCCACGGATATCGCAAATGAAGACAAGGTACATGACCTTATCCATGCCTATCTGGATGTCGCTCTCAAGATAGGTGAAGAGGAACAGGAGGTGTCCCAGGAGGAAGCTCAACAGATTGCCTACAGGACAGAGTATATATCAAGGATACTTCTTGAGCGCGAACCTGAGCGCCATTTGCTTGAAAAGGCCTTTGGAAAAGATCTCACTGAACGACTGGGGAAGGCAATGGTTTAGTTGCAACGCATTCAATCTACAACCCTGAAGTCACCGTTTCCACTTCCTCCACTAAATAAACCGATGTAACCACCCTCGTCATTCCACCCCTTCTCGTCATTCCTGCTCCCTGGTGTTATAAGCCGGCAACTGATCCCTGTCCCCTGTATTGTTGCACTGTTTTACTTGTTCCTCGAAACTCGGCATTGGCAACCGTCAACTGCAAACTGCCCACTGCTTTTTCACCAGTTAACTTGGCCCGATTCCAGTTGACAGAACTGAATAGTTAATAATTAAGATGTGACCCCTCTTTCCAAGATATCAGCAGCCTGGGCCATCAGTTCCGGTATAGGAAGATCGAAAGGACAGCGTGCGACACATTCCCTGCACTCAATACAGCTGCTTGCGGGAGAACTCATCTTTAGTGCTATGATGTTATTATACGCCATCCGTTTTTTTTCTATAGGGAGGAGAGGTGATTTTAAAAAATCCATAACCCCCAGGATGAAAATACCCTGAGAACAAGGCAAGCAGTATCCACATCGATGACAGTACTCTTTTCCAATCTGCGCTCCCACTTTCTTTAGCGCTTCATATTCTTTAGTAACAAGAGGTTTAAGGGCATGGCCAATCGTAACATTTTTCTTTACCTCTTGTTCGTTTCGCATCCCCGGTATGACACAACTAATCTGGTGGTTGAGGATCCAGCGGAGTGAGTATTCTGCAACACTTGCCAATTGACCTCCCCCGAGGGGTTTCATAACCACTGTGCCAATATCTTTCTCTTTGGCTAATGGGATTACTTTTCTAATGTATTCATCTTCGATGATATTAAAGGGAAACTCTATCACATCAAACCTCCCCGAATTAATGATTTGGATCATGCTTCGGGGATTGTGAGCTGCTCCTAAGATATAGTTAATCTTCCCTTCTTCCTTGGCTTCTTCGAGAGCTCTTAACCCGCCATCGTTTGAGAGCACTACTTCCATCTTTTGGGGAGTGTCTAAAAAGGCGAGCTGGAAGATATCGATTACCTCTCTCGTGGTTCCCTTGACAATTCTCTCCAAGGCGCGCTCCACATCCTCCTTCAGTTCCTCATAGGTCTGACGCATACTTTTGACACCCACATAGCAGTCTTCTCTTCTTTCTCTTAAAACCTTCCCTATCTTGTTGCCTCCATCTACATATACCTTTTCAGGAATAAACTGGTTACCTGCCTCATCTAAGTCAAAGTAATTAATCCCCTCATCGAGCGCAGCCTGTATGGATTGGATGGCCCTTTCTGGTGGTTCAAAGAAAAGAGGAAGCCCTCCGTACCCAATGATGGAGATATTCAAATTAGTTCTCCCAAGCCTTCTGTAGTCCATGTAAAACCCCCTTTGAGTATCTTCTAGTGATCAGTCCCTGCGCTTGTAGTCCTCTTCGACCACCCACCTTCCCTTATGACTTTGCAAAAACTGTCCGGTCCATGTTGGTAACCAGTCCAGGAACCAGCCTGTAAGGAAAGCACACTATAAACTCTTCATCCTTTAACCTCATAAAAGTCCTTCCTCCATAATCACCGGTGGTAAAGACCGGGGTGTTCCCCACATACGGGAAGGTAATAGACATCAGACACATAGATTTTCCTGCATAGCCCAGGATTACCTCCCCCGTATCAAAAGCGTATGCGGTGGAAATTGCGCACATCTGATGTCCGTTTACTGGGAAAAGAATTATATCCGGCATGCTCACCTGCTCAAGAGAACCAAGAATCACCCCTCCGGATACTTTTGGATAACGGGGGAAAAGGGATCTTCCTTGTGCTAACAGTTCTTTGGTGGCATAAAGATTACCTTCACCTATCACCTGAGCATTTAATGCAGTTTCAAACTCTTCCCTGTGAGACTTTATCCCCCCGATCCCTATGTTTGCACAGCCTCCACAGCTACTGGCCTTAGCAGTGAAGAACACCGCATTACCACTTCCCTCGAAGATATCCCCACAGATCGCACACCAGAAGTGGGGTCCTTCCTCAATAGTAATCCCTTGAGGAGCTTTGTCGGCATATTTCATGGCGACAATGTGTCTCTTTAAGGAAAGCTTATCTTTCAAAGCGTTGTCTAATTTCTTATGATTGAGCTCAACTTTACTTCTCCCCTCCCCGATAGCTCCCATAGGGCAATAGTGGATGCAAATTCCACAGTCGCAACACCTGCTGGTGACAAAAATCTGATCGCCTCTGCGGACTATTGCCCGGTTAGGACAATTACCAATGCACGATCCACATGCAACGCATAGATTTTGATCAATGATGAACGGCATGCTCTCCTCCTCCAATAATAAGTTACTTTACCTCTCACAAGTTTTGCACCCTCTCCCCAGCGGGGAGAGTGTTGCAATAGGGGAAAGAGTCATTCCGAACGAATGTGAGGAATCTTAAGTGCTTGATTCTGCGATGCTCAAGATTTCTCGGATTCCCTCGAAATGACAAAAACACAAATTACGACATAGCCTCAGCGGGGAGAGGGAGGGGGTGAGGGGAAATTTCCTGCTCTGTGTAGTTAAAATCTTTTAAATTGTTCTCAAGCACCTCACACACCAGAGAGGAACAAAAGTAGGGCTCACCCTGACTGATGACTATTGCCACTTTTTCTTGAAGAGCCACATAAATAAAAAACCGCTGACCAGCACGGCACAGGCAAGTATCAATTCTTTTAGCTGTACCTGTTTGATGAGCCATAGGCTGATTGCACAACCGGCGAGGGCAACTGCATTTCCGCAAGGTATGGTGAAGAGCCGGTGAAGATCAGGTTTTGTGCGTCTGAGCCACACTACCGCGCAGCACGTTGACAGGTATTGAACGATGACCGCAAAATTGCTTAACGTAACCAGGCTTATAAAGTTAAAACAAGTGGCTGCGACACAGGTCAAGCCCGTGGTGACCAGAATCGATCCTGAAGGTGTGAGAAAGCGAGGATGCGATAGCGCCAGCCTGGAAGGCAGGAACCTGTCCTCAGCAAGTGCTGACAAGAATCGCGGACTTCCAAGGGCGTTGCCTGCACTATATCCTACCATTGAGACAACCGCGCCAAGTGCCATCATGGTCCCACCGGCCGATCCTAAAAATAGTGCACACGCATCGGCAAGTGGTTTAGTGGCTGAACCTGCAAGACCGGCATATACCCCTACGGCAACTGCCTGAATCAAAGCATACATGCAGGTGCAGAAGATGAGAGAACCAATGACTGCAATGGGCACAGCCTTTTGAGGGTTCTGCGATTCTCCCGAGGGGAGAGGTGTTACTTCAAATCCCTGGAGCGCCCAGAGCGAGAGAAACACCGCGTAGTTAAAACTACCAGCGCCTGCGCCCCATAAAGGCTTGTAATGTGCACCATTAATGAAGAAACATCCCACTGCCACGAAAAGAAGAAGGGGCACCAATTTAGCCATAGTAAATAGATCAACTACCCAGGCGCCTAGCTTGATACCCCGGTAATTTATAATGCCAAACGCCACAATCAGGGTAACGGCGATACCTTTACCCACAAACTGATTTTCAAAGAGGGGATGGAAATACGATAGGTAAGCGCTTATGGCATTTGCCACGGCTGCCCAACTGAAGACGGCCGTAATCCATGAAATCCAACCAACACCAAAGCCTAATAAAGGACCGAAGGCTTCCTTGGCATAGACATAGGAGCCACCATTTCTTCTGTAGATGCTTCCCAGCTCGGCATAGCAGAGCGCAACCGAAATCAAAAGTATACCACAGATCAAGAGGGCTAGTATGGAAGCTGGTCCTGTTTCCTTTGCCAAAAGTCCTGGAAAGAGAAAGATTCCCGAACCTATTATTGCGTTCACCCCGAGGCATAGGGTATCAAAAACAGAGAGTCCTTTTGATGGGAATGAGACTGACATGATTGTGCCTTTCTACCTACTCAATGAATAAGGAAAAAGAGATGAAACCACCATCAAGTTTGCGCAGTCGTTTAGTCTTCTTAGAACAGGCTTTTGTTTAAGTAAGAAAAGTATAGGGAACAAACCGGTTTGTGTCAATATAAATAGGGTAGCGAAATATTTTGCGGTATGCAGGCATCAGAAAACTGTAAAACACTACGGACTTATAAAAGTAAATGTCGCCTTTAATATTATTTTACTATGGTTTTTAAATACCATTTATTATATAGATAAATATCACTTTCAGATTCTCTCAATTATTAGTAAAAAAATAGCCACTATGATGGGAACCTTTAACTTGCCAGTGAAGGTTGTAATAGTAACTTAATGTAGAAAGGAGGAGACATAGTATGATGTTAAACGACCTAACCACGTATTTTACAAATCCAACATTTATCATCCTTGCGCTGATGTCGCTCTACTCGGTCACCGTGATGCTGAATCAGGCGTTCTATCTTTTTTCAAGTCGTGAAAAGCTTCCGGAACTCTTACAGGTTCTTGAAAATGACCGTGACGGGTATAAAGAACTTTCCACCTTATTAAAAGCAAGGAATACGCCGCACCGCAGGCTGATCAGTGCCGGGCTTAAACACCTTGCAAGGCCAACTGAAGCCCTGATTGCGCTTCTTGCTGAAGAAACCAAGGGTCTGCGCTGGGAAGCGGAGCAGCGGCTGGCAGTGCTTGGCACTGTAGCAAATGTCGCGCCGTTCATCGGGCTGTTTGGGACAGTGATTGGTGTGATCCGCGCATTTCAGTCAATAGCGCTTAAGGCAAGCGCTGGCCCATCGGTTGTGGCAAGCGGCATTGCCGAAGCGCTCATTTCAACCGCTGCAGGACTTTTCGTGGCAGTACCTGCGGTCATAGCATACAACTACTTTTTAAAGCGTTCACGAAAACTGAGCCTTGAGCTTGAACGCATTTCAACGCTGATCATTCATCGGGGAGGAAAATAACCATGTATATACGAAATACCGATGATACACCGTTTCTGAGCGAGATCAACATGATCCCGCTAATAGATGTGGCACTGGTGCTGCTGATTATTTTCATGATCATTACTCCGATCATGGTGCTGAACTCCATTCAGTTACAGTTACCGCAATCTGCTTCTGAAAAACAACCGCCAACAAAAAATATTATTATTGCGGTGAAGCCTGATGGAAGCATCTATCTTAATAACGAGTTGGTGACGCCCGGCCTGCTCACTGACAAAATAACCCTGCTGATGCAGCTGAAGCCGGATAGCGCAGTGATTTATTCTGACAAGAAGGTTGACGTGGAGACCATCGTTGATGTGATAGATCAGATTGAAGCCGGGGGGATGCACAACATCAGCCTGACCACCGAGCGAAAAACACAGGGACAGGCACCTCTGCCGACTTTTTGAACAATGCCTGATCGACTAAACAAGGAGTAGTGCAATGCACTATGCCATGGGACAGTTTATAAAGCGTACACCGGGCTTTCTACTCTCCTGCATTATTCATACCCTGCTTATCCTGCTGTGTGTAAAGATGAACTGGATGGTCTCCGCAGACGACAGGCTTGAGAAGAATCCCACTATAACCATTATGCCTCAGAGGCAGCAAGAAACTCTGTTCACTTTTCAGAACCTTCAGAAGTTTGAAGAGTTCAGAGTGCAAGGCACTGACCCCTTTGATAAGCTGCTGGCAGGGGAAAAGGATGATCACTTACCCAAAATCGAATCACTCTCCGCAGTGCCTGAGGTAAAGTTTACCCCTGATATCCTCATCCGTGAGGATGTGAACCTCTCCGGTGTTCCAACGCTTGACAAGACACTACTGAATGCTGCCAAGGGTCCATCCAACAGTATCGGCGGACAGTTTTACGGGATGGGCGGTACGGGATTTTCAGGGTCATTTACCAGGCATATTCAGGGTGTGCGGGAAATGGGGCTTGATGTTGTTTTTATTTTTGACGCAACCAGCAGCATGGCTGAGTTCCTGCGGCAGGTGAAGACAAAAATAGCAAGCCTGGTGATGACCTTTAAAGCCCTGGTGCCTACAGCACGGATCGGACTTGTCGCGTATCGTGATCGGAAAGATGACTTCGTTACCAAATCGTTTCCGCTCACGCATAAGACGCAGCAACTTCAGCAGTTTCTGCAGGGAATAGATCCAGTAGGAGGCGGTGATCAGGCAGAGGCGGTTACCGAAGGGCTGCGTGTTGCCATTAATCAGTTCAACTGGGGCAAGTACTCAAAGAAGATAATCCTGATAATCGGTGATGCACCGCCACACAAGGAGGATATGCAGCAGACAAAAAACCTGGTGGAAAAGTTTAAAAACCAGATGGGCGGTATGGTAGCAACCCTTGATACGAGCGCCCAGGGGTTTCAGCCCCTGGGGCAGGAACCGTCACGGTCTGTGATATCTGAGTTCAGAGAGCTTGCCATGATAGGCGGCGGGGAGAGTGCACGGATGGTTGATGAGGAAAAGGTAATTAAGCAGATGGTCGTGCTTGTCTTTGGAACTGAATGGGAATCATATCTGGATGAATTTTTGAAGAATTTATAAGTGAAGATATCTATGAAGTTTCTTACACGTTCCATTAACTATACTATTCCGTTCATTATGGTTTTTTTTCTCTTAAAGACCACCGTCGCGGCATTATCGCCTGGCGATATCACCGGGCTGAATATTGAACGGATTGGTTCTCTCGGTGAATTAAAAAGTGCCCTCAACATCATGCACACACGTTTTAACGGTGCGCAGGAAAGCCAACAGCTGTCTTTTGAACTGCAGAAGACTATTGCCACAAAATCGGGAGAGTGCATCAGCAGGCTTGTAGATCTGAGCCAGAAAGCTGATCTGTCGCAGGAAACACAAAAAGAAGAATTTAAATCACTTTTCTTGAACAACGGAGACCTGCTCCGGCACATGCTCACCTACAATCAGACCTGGGTAGAGGATATGCTGGAGGAGAAGCTTGACCGGATCCAGGATAAAGATGCCTTTTTTGCCTCGCCCGAATGGGAGCAGCCACAGTATCTGATATCAATCGCAAGTTACTGGCTCGGGTGGAACAACTACTATGCGGCACTTCTATATCCGGCCCACGACAAGACACGCACAGATCTCCTTGAAGAAGCGGTTTCGGGTTTTACCCGCACCTTGCTAGACCTTAAAGAGCAGGCAATTGTTTGCCGAAGTATGTTCGGCAGGGCATTGTGTTTTAAGGAGCGTGAGAAATATGGCAAGGCCCTTCAGGACATACAGTCACTGATGGCAAAGGTGTCCCGCGACGACTCCTTGTATGCACAGGCAGGATATGAGAGGGCGCTGATCAGCCACCTGTCCGGAAAAAATGAGCTGGCTATAAAGCAGATTCAGGAACTGCAGGAAGACGTCAAGCCTGGCGTCATGCCACAACAGATAAAGGAAAAGCTTAAAAACCTGCAGACAAAAATTGCTCTGGGCATTGCAGAAAAGAAAGCATCTGCCCAGAGTGCACATACCAAAGAATCGTGTCGTGAGGTAGTGCAAGAACTCAAGCGTATTGCAGAGGGTGATGCAGCGCAGGCTGGAATACTCTATCAGTATGTGCTTGATCATGCAACACAACTTGCAGATATGTCTGAGAGAGAACTTAGCAGTCTTGGCAGCATGGCCATTGCTGACTGGTATTTTGACCGGAAGCAGTATGAACTTGCCAGTGACCGTTACCGGCGGCTCTATAGCGCACCAGACCTCCTCATCAAAAATCATCTGGATGACGTCTGCTTTAGGCTGGCATATTGTTATGCCCAGAAGCAACAGTGGCAGGACGCCCTTGTGTGCCTTGAGACGCTTTTTCAGAAATATCCCGGATCATCATTTGGAGGCAAGGCAGCGTGTCTCTATTACGTTGTTGCTGCACATGCGTATCAGGCACAGGCTTCTGAGAGCGCTTATGCCCGCTATATCAAGGCTGCTGAGAGCTATCTGAAAAACTGCCCCGATGCCCAGGACAAAAGCGAGGCTCACTTCCAGCTAGGACGATACTACCAACGCCAGGACCGGACGAAGAACGCCCTTCTAGAGTTTTCCCAGGTCAACAGCGATTCGCCGCACTACGCTGAAGCACGGCAGGCATCACTGCGGTCACAGGTAGACAGGCTACAGTCAAATGTTGAAACACTCGAGGCGTTGTTTCGTAATGGTCAGGGACAATCAGAAAAAGCAGTAAAGCTTTACCAGGAGAGCCTCAAACAGGCTGAAGCTTATCAAAAGAGCCTCACAAAAGCAAATACCCTAAGTGATGACAAAGAACTGGAGGCTCATCTGGTTGTCCTTCTGGCACGACTGTATATGCATGGCTCGGAACCGTATGCCCGGAAAGCGCTTCAGATTCTTCAGGGATTTGAAGGAAGATTTTCCATGAAGAAGCAGCAAGAGTTGCTCTATCCCATGGTAAGAAAGTTGAGACTTAAGTGCTGCCTGCAGCTTTCCATGCCCAAAGAAGCAGAGCAGGAAATCGCCGGTATAACCGGACAAGGAACTGTTGACAAAAAAACCTGGGCATTTCTTAATGAGTGTGCCGATAGCTCTTATATTCAGGCGAAAGAAGCACAGACCAAGACAGACACCGATAGAGCAGCGAGGCACGCAGAAACGGCGCTGGTCGTCTATAAAAGGCTCTCAGACATTGCCAAGAAGGATGCATCCTATAAGAACCTTTATGAGCCCATCCAGATGAGGCTTGCTGAGCTGCATACCATTGACCATAAAATAGCAGAGGCGGCTGCAATCTATCAGGAAAAGCTTGAAAGGGACCCAACCTCAGCAGATGCACTATATAATCTCGGCATTATCTATGAAAGGGGAGATAGATGGGAAGACGCCTTCAATACCTGGAATAAACTTACTCGTGGCCTGAAGCCTGGAAACAGTTACTGGTTTGAGGCACGTTACCGTACCGCACAGGCACTGAGCCGTCTTGGCAAACAAAAAGATGCCTGCGAAGTCATCACCGTAACCCAATCGCTTCACCCGGATCTGGGGGATGAACAATTTAAGAAAAAGTTTTTAGAACTTAAGGATGAAATCTGTGTGAAAAAAGAGGAAGAGAAAACGAGCAAAAAGTAGAATGAACTACGTGCGGTGACTTAGTACGCGTGTTCAAAAAGATAGTATTCTTTAAACCTTTATACATTCAGTGGGAGGAGAAATGCTTACTAAACTAATCTACGGTACCCTCATTGCGTTTTTTCTTTTTTTACAAAGCTGTGGTGTCCTTATCTTTAATGAAGATAAGATGGCCATGAAGAAATATCGCATCCACCAGGAACTATACCAACCCTACAAGCTTCAGAATACCATAGAGGGATACCGAGAATTCATTGCCAAGTATCCGAAAAATATTTTCGTTACCGATGCGAAGTTACAGATTGAGAATCTAGAATTTACTCCCTACGAGCGAGAGGATAGCATTGAAGGCTATATGGAGTTTAAGACGAGATTTCCCCGTAACCGGTACGTCTTCAATGCGAGTGTAAAGATTGAGCAGGTAGAATTGAAACGATACGAGGCTATGGATACTATAGCTGGTTATGAGGAATTTCTCTCGAAATACCCGGAGAGCACCTTTGCGGTGCTGGCGAAAGAAAGGCTGCAAGAACTTGAGTTTAGGGCACTCGATGGCACGCTGCAAAAAGAATATGGTTTTGATCTCCTAGGATATCGCCTCCACTTAAAAAGGCTAAAGAAAGAACTTACCCCTTCAGGTGGAGTCACTCTAGGTGAGTTTATCTGTTTTGCCTCTCTTCCCTCTCATCAAGAAAAGAACTACTTCCACACCTATCTGATCTACCCTTCAAGTCTTTCACACCTTGATGCCACCTCACCTGCAACGGTGAAACTCTTCTTTGATTTCATCATCTCAAAAGCATTAATCTATCTGGATACGCACTTTACGGGGAAAGGTAAAATCGATGGTTTTAGCTTTGAGGTGTCCTCATCAACACATTCCTTTTATCGCGACCGCATCACCTTGCTCGAATACTACTTGCCTATGGAACAGACTACACTCTTTGCCGCTCAAAAGATAACCACTGATGATCTCCTGGCCTCCTCAACCACGGTCATCCCGCCAAAGGAAGACATTGCCGCTTTGAAACAACCTCGACAACCAACAGAGCAACTACTACTCTCCGAAACTGCCACCGTACCTTCACCACTGGATGGGGAAAGCATTATGACTATGGTGAGTGGACAAAGTAGAGAAAAAGACCACATCATCTCTCGTTACTGGGAAACGGGTAAACACACCATGAAGAATATTGAAAAGAGAATTAACTTAGGAGGGAAAGAAGGATTCATAGATAAGTCTGTAATAAGGTATATCGAACCCACTGACCGTTATGGAACCTCTCTTCTCATCTGGAACTATCAAGACAGGGAAAAGGCATTGTGGTGCCAATCACCTCGTACAGAGGCAACCAGGGTAACTAATACCGAACGTGTCCGACCACCTGCTGAATTTGATTTTTGCCTCAACGATTATATAGATATCAAACTTAAAGATGAAAGGCACCAACTTTTGCGAAACGAGGAATATCAGGGTAAAGCCTGTTACCTGATTGAGAGCATCCCCATTAAAAATGACCTAAGCTACGGAAAAAGAGTGAGCTGGATTGACCAGCGTGGGTGGTTGCCTTTAAAAATAGAGTACTTTGATAAAAAGGGAGAGCTCTGGAAGGTGCTCACTATCGAGTGGCACTATAAATTTGGCTCCTGGTTTTGGAAGCAGGCAGTAGTCGATAACATTCACACAAAACAAAAAACAGTCATTACCACTGAAGATGTGCGGGTCAATGTAGGATTAGATGAGAGAGATTTCAGCATTTCCAGTCTGGAGCAAAAACAAAGATCGCATTAGAAAATAAAATCTATTCCCATACCTGCGAATTCAATTAACGCCAGAACTTCCCCAGTCATTATTTTTTTACTCCTTTAAAAAATTAGCCAAAGACCATTGAAATTTCGCCTCATCTCAATCATTTCCTCTAGGAGGCTGTGTCGTAATATGAAAAAAGTTATTCCAAGCGAAAGTGAAGAATCTTAAGTGGTTGATTTTACTATGCCCAAGATTTCTCGGATTCCCTCGAAATGACAAAAAAGAAAATTGTGACACAGTCTCTAGGGGGGAGGGGGCAAAATTTGTCAAGATAAATTCTCAGATCATCACAGATAAGAATTTCAACTTTCGTAAACAAATTTCATTTTTTCCCCTCTATACTAATAGAGATGTTTCTGTTGGTACCATGGATCTACAGAACCGATTGGTGAGATAGTGCACAATAAAGAATTCGAAGAGCTAGTTGGTAAAAACCAATTTCACTTTGATTTATTTCCTTTTCTTTGCTATCCTTCCTTTAAGTTTCAAGGTGTTTGAGAAATAGAGGAGTTGATAAAGAGTATTTACTTATCGCGTTATTTTTCGGAAGAAAATAATGTTAATTGAAAATTGGTGGACTGAGAACTAACAAAACAAAGGAGAATAAAATGAAAAAGAATGTTGTAACTTTGATAACAGTAACTTTTTTTGTCATCCTTCTATTTGCCCGCGAGTCTTTTCCTCAGCCAGGAAGGAACTGGAAAGGAAGCGGTGGTTGGGGATTGGGAACTGAGTACGGGAGAATGTATGATCCTAAAACTGTGGAAACTATCAGCGGAGAAGTGGTCACCGTAGACAGCATAATGCCGATGAAGGGGATGTGCTACGGCGTCCATTTGACGGTAAAAACAGACAAGGAAACCATCTCTGTCCATTTGGGTCCTGGATGGTATATTGAAAATCAAGATATCAAGATTATGCCGAAGGACAAAGTTGAGGTCAAAGGCTCAAGAATCATTTTTGAAGGAAAGCCAGCCATCATTGCCGCTGAGGTAAAGAAAGGTGATGAGGTACTGAAGCTTCGTGATGACAGTGGTTTCCCAGTGTGGAGTGGTTGGAGAAGGCGATAGTAATTGCCGTGTAACCTGATATTTTCGGGACTCAGTAATCCCGTCTTTATAATAAACCGCACTATTTCCATCTTTTTCATGTTGAGCCACTAAGCACTCTTGACCAATTGTGTCTATAAGACAACGCTTTTAATAATGCGGGCTACAATATTATCATCTTTATTCTCGCTATGTTTAAAAGATTATAGGTGTTTGCGCCACACAGATTTCCTACCATCAAATCTGGTGCGTCGACTAAAAGAGAACTTCCAACGCCGGTGAATATTTCAGGGAGGCTTGTAGCAATTGACACCAGTAGTACTCCAACCCAGAGTTCTCCCAGCCCGGTTTTTTTGCAACGTATATGGGGTCAGGCTTAGGTAATTAGATATTTATTTTTCTCCGGTGAGCGACTTCTCCAGATGCGCGACGAGCTTCGAAAACACTTCATCACACCGCAATCTGTTTTCTACTTTTCTTATCCCTTCACTTAATGTCGCCGGCTCCCGATTAAAGTGATCTGCAATCGCACTGTTCTTGTATCCGCATAACTTCCTTCCTACAAAGCCTACCACTGCACGACCTAGTGAACCTCTTCTCTCTCTTCTCTGACTATAAAATAATGTCCTCTCTATTCCTAATAACCTACTTACTTCATCTGTAATCTTTTCAATTGGTATATCATACACTTTTATATCTTTCTCTTTTAGATTTTTTCTGATTTCCTCTATAAACTCATCGTCTCCCAAAAATCGTTGATCTTTTACGCGATATAATTCCTCACGATGCCCATCATACTTATGGCTATCTACAAATCTCCTATATGCCTTGCGTGCAGCTTTCTTCTTACTAGAAAACTGTAGAAGTACAAAATCTCTGTCGACGATGCTTACCTCCTTCTCATCCATGATTGATCGATAACTGCTCCACCGATACTCTGATGGCTTCTCCACTATCCCTGCTCTTATGGGATTCAAATGAATGTAGGCCAACAACTCCAAAAAATAGGCATCTCGGTCACACAGTAGCGCTTTGTACCTTCCTTGAAAAAGGTGGCCTTCTTTTTTGTACTTTATATTGAATTTACGCGTGTAGCGGAATTGCAGGTTTTGCATGATGCGCGATAACGGGACTTCATGTACCTCTATCAGCAGATGTGCGTGATTGGTCATCAGCGCGTAGGCATAGAGCGTGAATTTGAAGCGCTCTTTATATTCACGGAGTAGCTCACTATACACTTGATAATCTTCATCATCTCTAAATATTATCTGCCGTCCATTACCTCGGACTATTACATGATATAATGCGCCAGGATAATATACACGTGGTTTTCTCGCCATACTTTCTTATCTAGCATACCTTTTGCTCAATGTAAATATCTAATTACCTAAGCCTGACCCCATTTTGAAGTAGTGTTTTATTCTATAATATGATATAAAGAATTTCGGCATGACATTTATAGGAGATAAACATGACCAAGGCAAGAGTAGCAATTCTTAGAACAAAGCCGGAAACGGTGGTAGAGGACTATCAAAAGCTCTGTGAGCTGGCGGGGTTAAAGCAGGCACTTGATCCTTCCGCAACCACCATTCTAAAAGATAATATCACCTGGCATAATGTATTCCCCGGAGTCAACACCACACCCTGGCAGCTCGAGGGTACCATCCTCAGTCTCAAAAAAGCAGGTTTCAACCAGCTGGTTGCTATCCACAACCACACCGTAGTGACCATCCCTGAGAAGGGTGAAGAGGACTTAAAGTTTAAACCCATCTACGGACGTTACCAGATCCCGGTACTCTTTAATTTTAAAGATGAAGATATGCACTGGATCGCGTATAAGCCAAAGTTTAAAACCTTGGCCCTTCATAAAATTTTTCCTGAGGGGATCAGAATCCCTGACTACTTTCAGGGGAAAAATATTGTGCACCTGCCCACGGTCAAAACCCACTCCTATACCACTTACACCGGCGCGCTCAAAAACGCCTTCGGAGGACTCCTCAACTATCACCGCCACTACACCCACACCTGGATTCATGAAACACTGGTGGATCTTCTTGCCATTGGTAAAGAGATTCACACCGGAATGTTTGCCACCATGGATGGAACTACCGCTGGTTCTGGACCCGGTCCCCGCACCGTGAGACCACACGACAAAAATATCATCTTAGCCTCCGCTGACCAGGTGGCAATCGATACGGTTGCGGCAAAACTCATGGGATTTAACTGGCGTGAGCTTCCCTGCATTTACCTCTCCCACCAGCATAACCTTGGTGTGGGAGATCCTGCAGAGATTGAAATAGTAGGCGATACGGATGCAGCACAAGAGAACTGGAATTTTGAGGTGGGGGTCAACCTTGCCACGGGCACCGGAAGAATCTTCTGGTTTGACACGCCACTTAAACACTTTCAAAAACTTTTTTTTCAGACACCCATCGTGAATCTCTTTATTTTCGCCTCAGAGCTTTACCACGATAAGATCTGGTACACTATTAACGGCGCGCCGGTGGTGAAAAAGTGGGAAGCTGAATCGCCCTGGGGAAAGTTATTTTCACGATACCCTCAGTAGGCGAGAACCTGCCTTTTAGTCTCGAAAACCTAGCTTTTCTATAATCTCCTCAATAGACCGGAAATCCTTATAGGAAACATTCACCAGATCAAAACCCGAATCATAGAAATCAGGATTAAGATCATTCCTACACCAGAGACTTCGTGCGTCAAAATCAAGATACTTCTTGTCAGTGAGCTCAGTATCCAGTTGCATCCTTAAGTGAAAGACCATCCCCTTTTCAACGGGTGATTCACTCATAATCATTATCCCCTCGGGTGTGATATCGACGAGGTAACCTAAAAGCGTATCAGTATTTTTCTCAAATACCCTCAGATAGTACATTAAATGTCTTCTCTTAAGTTTTCTTTTCTCCTGCATCAGTGTTCCTCCCTACGCTCTGGTAAACGTACTCACTAAGGTATCTCTCTCAGAAGGAAAATCAGCTTATTTCATCTCTCCCTCAGTAGGCACGGGGGTTGAACTCGTATCATGTAACACTGAGAGTGCACTGACATTCCCCTGTAGGGTACCGCTGAAGAAGGCTGCGAGCGTGCCTGCAGTGAGTGAACGCATGCCGTCCCGATCCGGTCCACCAGGGCAGAGCTCTTCATAGTCATCTTCATCTATCATATCTGTATGCCCGTTTTCGGTTGAGGTCAACAGCCAGGAGGGACTTGGATTAGCCTCATAGAAGTGGCGCGGACCAATCTCTTCCGGTGCACAGGCGAGAAAATCATTCACCACAATGGGTCCTAACCCTGTTCCTAAGATATAGGTAGGGATATCAAAGCTCAAGGGACCATTGATCACCAAGGTTTGTCCAAATAGTACTAAACCGTCTACAGGATCCACCCCCGCCAGCGCCCCCACCTTTTCAGTGATCTCCAACGCCATGCGATAGGCAATTTGACCACCTCGAGAGTGACCTGCTAATCCCAATAAACCCATATCAGCATTGACGGAAACAAGACTCTTGATATTCTCTTCTAACCAGGAGATAATTTCCACCCCCAATGCTGCCTCTTCTTCGGAGGTAAGTGCCTTAGAAACATCTCCCGGTGGATACATTTGTGGAACCACCACCACAAATCCATGGCTGGCAAGGTGAGTCATTATTGTTTCGTATCCCTTGATAGAAGCTGTAAAACCATGCTGAAAAATTACCACGGGATATCTCATGGGAACCGAAGGGGCGTAGATATCCATCTCCACAGGTGCAGTCTCATCTGTAACAGGGAGTACCTGTACTGAGAGTTCTCCCAGTTCATAAAAATTACCTGGGCTCACGTATAAGATAAACTCACTGCAATTACTGAGAATACCCACCATCACCATCATGAGAAGGGAAATTTTTAATTTTTTAAGTATTCCCATAGATCCTCCTCTGCAAAATGAGGGGTTACTATATTCTTTTTTTTCAACCATGACACAGGCAAAAATATTTGTCAATTCCAAAGATGTTCAAGTAAACATCGTCAGAACCTGCTTTGAATGGCAGGACTTTCTCACAGAGTAAATCCTATTGCAATTGAAACTAAACGAGGGTAACCTGACAGAGTCTTTAGTAGTTTTAAGAAAATTATTTACCAGCAATGGAGATACCTATGATTACAGTGGAGCACCTCAAATTGTGGTTTAATCTTAAACCCCTTCAAGCAGAGGGAGGATATTTTGCGGAGACCTATCGATCGCACCATCTTATCCCGGAAGATGCACTGCCAAAAGGGTATGAGGGTAAGAGAGCACTTTCCACGGCCATCTACTACCTTCTCACCCCCGACACCTTCTCCGCACTCCACCGACTGCCGACAGATGAAATCTACCACTTTTACCTGGGGGACCCGGTTGAGATGCTCCAGCTTTTTCCTGATGGAACCGGCAAAGTCATTACCCTTGGATCAGATATTGTCAAAGGGATGCAGCCACAGGTTATTGCAATGAGAGGAATCTGGCAGGGCTCTCGGCTTTTGCCTGGTGGGAAATTTTCACTTCTGGGTACCACCATGTCGCCAGGATTTGAGCCCGCAGATTATGAAGCGGGAACAAGGCAAGCCCTCGTTCAGTCATACCCCCAGTTTCGTGATCTCATTCATGCACTCACTCACTAAGTTTTTCCCACAGTGAAACCTCAACTGGTTCCGAAAGCATTTCAATTGCCTTCTTCATGAAATCTTTGATATAGGGCATTTTCAGGTGTTCATCAAGATCTTTTTTGCTTCTCCAGCACTCATAAAACATAAAAAGTGTTTTACGCTCAGCAGACCGGTAAAGATCGTAGACGATACAGCCTGGCTCAGAACGGGTTGGCGCCACTAGTTTTAAAAGCTCTTTCTCTACATCTCTTTTCATCTCTTCTTTTGAGTTGACATACGCCATTACGGTAATCCTAGTATCTGACATATATCCTCCCTATTCATGTAAATATAATTTGACATACCCTCTATAGATAAGATAATGAAAACTGAGGTAAACATCAAGGCTTAAAGCTTGTCGGAATAACCACAGGTATGGAGGCTGTTGAAAAATGTTCAGATGCAAGGCGCACGAATTCCTGAGGAATGAGGCGTACATATGCAGTACGCCGCAGTGACGAAGGATGAGTGCAACGTAGCAGATGAACGTTTTCCGACAGCCTCTTAGAAAAGGGAGGGAACTATGATTCTCATCACCGGTGCCGCAGGACATATTGGCAAAAGGATGGCTCAGAGATTCCTTAAGGAAGGCATTGACTTTATTGGCATTGATTATGTGAATACCTATGAGCTACCCGCACCACGATTTCAAAAGATAGATGTACGGGATCCCTCGCTGGCAGAACTCATAGGTAAAAATGGGGTGGATGCCATTATCCACCTCGCATTTTGCACCAAACCAAAAATGGATGCTGCCACCAGGGATGATATAGATTTAAATGGCTCACGCAATATTGCTGAGTGTGCAGTAAGAAAAGAGGTTAAAAACATCGTCTTTGCCAGTAGCGGACGGGTTTATGGTGATTTAAAAAAAGAAGGCGGATTTTATGATGGCGAGGGAAACTACCTTAACCCCGTAGATGATGGATACGCCCAGAATAAGGTGAAGGCAGAAAACATCTTTTTGAATGCTGCCAAAGAGCATGGTCTTAAGGTTGCGGCACTCCGTCTCGCCATTGTCTGCTGGAGGGGCGGTGGAGCCGGCATGGGAGACATGCTCAAGTCGGCATCTAAAAGCGGCCGCTTCATGCTCTTAGGAGATTATAATCCTCCCGTTCAGCTTGTCCATGTAGATGATGTGATTGATGCCTGCTTCAACGCCATAGGGAAAGAAGGAATCTTTGACATTGCCTCTGAGGGGAAAATGCTTATGCGAGAACTCTTCAGCGAAGCGGCGAGATTAGGCGGTAAAAAACCTTCTCCCTTGAGGCTCCCTGAAACGCTCACCCTGGGTGCGGTCTCTCTCCTCTGGAAAATGGGAGTTGCACCCATCCCACCTCTTTACCTTAAAATGTATGGCTATGATATTACCAGGGACTTGACAAAAACAATGCGCACGTTGGGGAAGCCTCATTATACCATTCAGCAGATACTAAAGGAAATTGTTGAAGGTTAAAATAGATGGTCTCGCAAAAAGGTAGAAATGGGTGAGGAACCTTCCAGCAACAGTAACTTACGTTATTTATAAGCGAACCTGCAACCCCTTCTTGCGAAGATATTCTTTTACTTCCCCTATGCTTAAAATACGAAAATGAAACACTGAGGCAGCAAGCAAAATTTGTGCACCGCCT
>Ga0209253_10001435_pt1 | contig 20869 bp, 17 predicted proteins | sample FrelakmetBRP12BR_FD_187145 | JGI IMG/M metagenome (GOLD analysis project Ga0209253, IMG submission 187145) | Freshwater lake sediment microbial communities from the University of Notre Dame, USA, for methane emissions studies - BRP12 BR (SPAdes)... | ecosystem: Environmental > Aquatic >...
TCGCGCACGCCGTCGACGCTAGTGGATCAGGTGCTCTCCCCCGTCATCGAGGAGTTCCTCGAGGAGGAGGGCGTCGATGTCGGCCTGCTGGCTCCACAGCACCATCAGCACGATCACCTTGAGCATTTCGAGGTCGATCGGCGCTCCATCGGTGGCGAGCGCGCGCTCGATCACGATCTCGCGCTGCGTCGGCGTCAACTGGCCGGCGTGCTCCAGGAAGCTGAGGAAGCCGATTGCCTTGGTGCCCAGCCGGTCAACTTCGACCTTCGCGTAGACGCGGAACGCGCGGTCGCTTTCGGGGCCGACGGCGATCGACTCCTGGGTGACCTGCTCGAGGCCGGAGAGCCAGGCAAGCGCCTCGGTGATCTCCTCGTCGTCGAAGCCGGCGGCGGTGAGGCGTTTCGTGAGGGAGTCGGCGTCCGGGCACGCATGCAGCGCGCCGTAGTTTTCGTAGAGGTAGACGAGGACGTCGAACACGTTCCGCGGACTGTATGCGAGCCCGTCGTGCGTGTAAAGCCCCTCCCGGGACCTACCGCAACCTCTGGTATCTGTTACCCGGCAGACGCTCAATATGTTGGGCCAGCTCGAGTTCGAGCAGGGCAGCGGAGAGCTCGCTGGGTGCGCGACCGCTGCGTTGCGCCAGCATGTCGAGGTCGACCGGATCGTGGCCCATCAGTGCGAGCAGCGCGTCGTCCGCCGCGCCCGGCTCGAGTGGCGACTGCCTCGTCGGAGCGCCGGCCTTCGCGCCGCGCACGCCGAGGTCCTCGAGGACGTCCTGCGCGGATTCGACGAGCTTCGCGCCGTCGCGAATCAGCCGATGGCAGCCCCTGGCGAGCGGCGAGTGGATGGAGCCGGGAATCGCGAACACTTCGCGGCCGGCCTCCGCGGCGAGGCGCGCCGTGATGAGCGAACCGGACCTCAACGCCGCCTCCACGACGAGCACGCCCCTGGCGAGGCCGGCGATGAGGCGGTTGCGGCGCGGAAAATTGTGCGCGATCGCCGGCGTGCGCAACGGAAGTTCGGAGACCACGGCGCCCTGGGCGCGGATCTCGTGCGTCAGCGCGCGGTGGCTCGAGGGATAGATGACGTCGAGGCCTGTCCCCACCACGGCGATGGTCGAGGCGTCGCCTTCCGCGGCGAGCGCGCCGCGATGCGCGGCGGCGTCAATGCCGAGCGCGAGGCCGCTGACGACCGTGACGCCCGCGCGTGCGAGCGCGGCGGCGAAGCCCTCGGCGTTGGCGATGCCCTGCTGCGTGGCGTTGCGGCTGCCGACGATCGCGACCGCGGGGCGGTTCAGCAGTTCGAGCCGGCCGACGGCGAACAGCACGGCCGGCGGGTCCGCGGTCGTCAGCAGCGCCTGTGGGTACTCAGGATCGGCGAGCGTCAGCAGCGCGTGATCGGTGGACGCCGCCAGCCAGTGCTCGGTGGCGTCCACCGCAGCCTGGATGTCGCCGCCGGGCCGCTGCGCCAGTACGCGCGCGAGGGGCTCGGGGACGACCCGCAGCAGCGCGGGCAGTCCGGCGGAGAAGACGGCGTCGGGCAGCCCGAAGGCCGCGAGCAGGCTGCGCGCGGTGCGCGGGCCGAGGCCCGGCGTGAGGATGAGGCGGAGCCATGCGGCGCGCTCGGCCGCCTGCATCTCCGCCTGGCCTTACTGGACGTTGAGGGGACGCAGCGGTTGCCGCAGGATGCGATCGGCCTCGGTTTCGCGTGGCACGTTCACGTTCACCGTGAGGTTGTCCCCCGGGTTCGCGGCACGATCGCCCACTTCGACTGGCGAAGTGCCGCGCTGGATCAGCGCGTAGGAAATCGTCGGAAACACGCGGAACACGAACGCGAGGCCCATCGTCTCGTCCGGCAGCTTGATGAAGTCGCGCTTGGGCGCGGTGCGGTCGAGGCGCGTGTCGCCGACGCGCCACAACTGAAGCACGTCGCCGACCGTCAGGCCGTCGTTGCCGCCGCGGTTCAGCGTGATGATCTGTCCGCCACCTGCGTAGCGGACGCCGTCGTAGACGGAAATCACGCGCCCGTCGACCGGGCCGGAGGGCCGCCTGGGCACGTAACTCTCGATCCGCTGGCGTTCCACCGGCAGCATGCGGTCACCGATGCCGATCTCCTGCTTGCTGCTGTCGATGCGGACCTTGGCGATCTCGCCGGGCCGGATCATGTTCGCCGTGCCGAGATAGAAGGCCTCGTACGCGATCGGGTTCTTGCGGACAGTGTCGTCCGGGTCGTACAGCGGACGAAGCGGGCGGAACACGTTGTAGTTGGTGGCGCTGCTCTCGATGCCGCGGGCGTACGCGTCGTCACCGCGGCCGACGAAGACACGGCCCTCCTGCGTCGCGACGATGCGTGGCGCGCCGTCGAGCGCGCCGCGCTCGAGCACGAGCGGTTGCGACAGGAACGGCTCGATCAGGCTGTTCGGAATGCTCGGAATGGCAAGGCGCTGCGCGTCCAGGTCACGGATCCGCGGCTCGAGCTTTCCGACGCCCGATCCGCCGTCGCCCGCGACTTCGAGGCGGGCGCGGCCGTCGACCTTGACCAGTACGAGTTCCTGTCCCGGATAGATCAGGTGCGGGTTCTTGATCTGTTCCCTGTTCATGCCCCACAGCTCGGGCCAGCGCCACGGGCTCGTCAGGTACATGCTCGACAGGTCCCAGAGCGTGTCCCCGCGCTTGACCGTGTACCGGTCCGGCGCGGTGGGAGCCAGTTCGGAAAGCGGCACTCCTGCCTGCGCGACCTGGTCGGCGGTGCCGCGTTGTTCCGGGGTGATCGGGTAGCGGTTCGTGGCCGATTGGGCGAGCACGGAACTCGCGGCAGCGGTCAGGCTCAACACGGTGATCGCCAAAATGCCCGTCTTAGTCTTGTTCATCCAAGCTCCGTTCATGTCGGCTGCCACCCCACTGTCCCGCGGACCCAGCGTGGCCTCGCGACCGTTCAAACCGGCTGCCTCGCGGCCCGCCCCTTGAAGTTTCCGAGCACGCTGATATCTAACACAGGGCATCAGATTCTGACCCTATCGTCTTGATATCGCAACGGATACATCCCGACAAAGGGTGATGCCAAACGGCTGTGCGCGGGCCATGGGCGGTCCCCTCGACAAGGCGCAGTGTGGCCCCAATCCGGGCTGTCCCGGGCGTCAAAAAGCGCGGTGACTCGGGGGGATTAAAGCGCTTTGCTGCGCCGCGCGGCATCATTGCGGTCCAGGAGATTTGAACGTGGCATTGCTCCCCATCCTCGAATACCCCGACCCGCGATTGAAGACCGTGGCCGGGCCCGTGACCCGGTTCGACGACCGGCTGCGCCGACTCGTCGCCGACATGGCCGAAACGATGTACGAGGCGCCGGGCGTCGGGCTCGCCGCGACCCAGGTCGATGTCCACGAGCGCCTGCTCGTGATCGACGTGTCCGAGAACAAGGACCAGCTCAGGGTCTTCATCAACCCGGAGATCGTCTGGGCCTCCGAAGAGCGGGCCGAGTGCGAGGAAGGCTGCCTGAGCGTGCCTGGCGTGTACGACGCGGTGACCCGTCCGGCCAAGGTGCGGGTCAAGGCCCAGGACGAGCGTGGCGATTCCTTCGAGCTCGACTGCGACGGCCTGCTGGCGGTGTGCGTGCAGCACGAGATGGATCACCTGCTCGGAAAGGTCTTCGTGGAGTACCTGTCGCCGCTGAAGCAGGACCGCATCAAGAGCAAGATGCGCAAGCGCAAGGTCAAGGCGGCCGCCTGACCGGTCGCGCCGCTTTCACGGCAGTTCGCGGCGCCCGGTGACGTTCCGTCGCCGGACGCTCGCCTCGCGTCGCAGGGCCGCTACAGTCGCCCTCCATGGCAACGTCCTGCGCTGGCCAAATTCCGCCTTCCGAAGGGCACCGATCCGCCGTGGCGGGCACGCGGCGCGACCTGACCGGAAAGCTGTACGTCCGGCTGCGCGACTGCGCGCGCGAACTGCCGGTCGCGCGGCAGTACGTCCACCTCTTCAGGCAGATGTAGCGGCGGCGGCAACCGGCGCCGCTACGGTGGCGCCGTCGGCTTCGTGCAGGAGCGGCGCGCGCCGGATGTGCGCCGCGACCCAGTCCGCGATCGCCGGTTGCAAGGCGGGCGCGAAGTCGTGGCCCATCCCGGGGACGACCTTCAGCTGCGCTCCGGGGATGTGCCGTGCGGTGTCGATGCCGGCAGCGACCGGCACCAGCGGATCGTCCGCGCCGTGGATCACCAGGGTCGGCGCGGTGATGCGCGCGAGCAGCGCCCGGCGGTCGCCTGAGGCGAGGACAGCGAGCAACTGCCGCTCGGAGCCCGCGCGGTCGTAGCCGCGCAGCGCGACCTTCTGGAGCTGCGCGCGCAGCGCGGGACGCTCGCTGCGGAAGCCGGGGCTGCCGATCACGCCGAACACGTGCATCAGGTGATCGGTGATTCCTTCGGCCGTGTCGAGGCGGGTGGGTGGGCGCAGCAGCACTCGGAGCGCGCGCCGGCTGCCGAGCGCCACGCGAGGGCTTGGGTTGCCCGACGACGACATGATCGACGTGAGCGTGGCGACGCGCTCCGGATGACGGGCCGCAAGCACCTGCGCGATCATCCCGCCCATCGAAGCGCCGACGACGTGCGCGCGCTCGATGTGCAGCGCGTCGAGGACGCCTGCGGCGTCCTGCGCCATGTCGTCCAGCGTGTACGGCGCGTGGACCCGGAGGCGCATCAGCGCGCGCACGATCGCGACCTGCGCGCCGTACCGGCGCGGTCCGCGCGCGCGGCTGGAGCCGCCGGCATCGCGGTTGTCGAAGCGGACCACTCGCAAGCCGTGCTCGACGAGGCGCTCGATGAACTCGTCGGGCCACGCGGCGGCCGGCATCGCAAGGCCCATGATCAGCAGCACCGGCGGAGCGGCCGGGTCGCCGAACTCCTCGACGTGGAACGTCAGCCCATTGGCGACGACATTCACGTCGGAGACAGCCGTTTCGCGTCGGGTCGCGATACCGGCGGTGGCGCTGCTTCCAGTTCGGCGAAGGCCTCGAGCAGGCCCCGCGCCACACGGTGCAGGTCGGGCAGCGTGGAGCGGGCCGCGATGAGCCCGAAGTCCAGCGACCCTGCATAGCTCTGCAGGGTGATGTTGAGCCCGAGTCCGTGCTCGACGATCGACACCGGCCAGTAGGTCTTCAGGCGCGCGCCTGCCAGGTAGAACGGCATCGGTGGCCCGGGCACGTTGGAGACCACGAGGTTCGCGATCGGCGGGATGCGGTTGGCGACGCCGAGCCGGCCGTAGAGGCCCGCGGCGGCGGACAGCAGCCACGGCAGGCCAAGCGACGGAAAGTCGGTCGGCATGGCGCCCCGCAACTGCTTCATCACCGCTTTCGCGGCCGCGGAGGCGGCCCGCACTTCGACCAGGCGCGCCGCGGGATCCTCGATGTCGGTTGCGAGTGACGCGAGGGTCATCGTTGCAAGCGTGGTGGCCTCGGTGTTGCCGGCCTCGCGCAGCGACACCGGCACCGCGGCGATCAACGACCTGCGCGGCACGCCGCCGTGGACGGCGAGGTAGCGTCGGAGCGCGCCGCCGATCACCGTCAGCACGACCTCGTTGATGGTCGCGCCGTGCACCGCCGCGACCTGCTTTACGCGGTCGAGCGGCAGCGATGCCGTGGCGAAACTGCGCTGCGCGTCGATCTGGCCGTTGAAGGCGGTGCGCGGTCCGAACGCAAGGTTGCGGCCGAAACCGGCGCCGCCGCCTTTCACCAGCCTGGCGAGGGCGGTCGCGAGCTGGGGCAGTTGCCTGATGACCTTGACGCCCTGGACGCCGGTCGTGCGTACGGCCGTGCCGATGAGGTCGGCGAGGCTGGGGTGTTCGCCGCTGCGTCGAGGCGCGGGGGCGACCTTGCGTGGTTTCGGCGTGAGGTCGAGCAGGGCCTGCGCGAACGCCACGCCGGCGGCGCCGTCGAGCGTTGCGTGATGGACCTTGGTGTACAGCGCGAGGTCGCCCGACTGCAGCCCCTCGATGATGTGAAATGCCCACAGCGGCCGGTCGCGCGGCATGCACTTGGCGTGCAAGCGGGCAACGGCGGCTTCGAGTTGCCGCTGCGTGCCGGGCCTGGGCAGCCGGATCCGGTGGATGTGGCGATCAAGGTCGACCTCGTCGGCGCGCACCCAGACGGGATTGGCGAAGTTGAGCGGCATCTCCGCGAGCTGGCGCGTGAACACCGGCGACAGCGGCAACCTCCGCGCGACGTGGCGCTTCACGTCGCCCACGAAGTCGCCGCGATGGCCCTTCGGAAGCTGCAGCAGGTGCACCGCGCCGACGTGCATGGGCGTGGCGGGCGTTTCCAGGTGCAGGAACAGTGCGTCGAGCCCCGAAAGCGGCTTCAAGCTGCGTCTCCCCTTGTCCAGCGCTGCAATCCACTGATGGTCGGATGGTAACCGGGTCACGCGGATCGCCCGCGGTCCGGCGCGGCGGGGCGGCGTCCCTAGAATGGCGGCATGCGCATCGTGTTCGCGGGAACGCCGCCGTTTGCCGCCGCTGCCTTGGCTGCCCTCATCGATGCCGCGCCAGGTCGCGGCTGGACGATTCCACTCGTGCTTTCGCAGCCCGACCGGCCGTCGGGCCGAGGCATGAAGCTGACCGCCAGCGCGGTCAGGCAGCTGGCGCAGGCGCACGGAATTCCCGTCGACACGCCCGCTTCCCTGCGCAAGGGGGACGAGGCCGCCGCCGCGAGGCAACGGCTGCGCGACGCGACGGCTGACGTCCTGGTGGTCGCCGCCTATGGACTGATCCTGCCGCAGGACGTCCTCGACATCCCCGCGGGACTGCGGCCCGGCTGGTCGCCGCGGCTGACCGCCATCAACATCCACGCCTCGCTCCTGCCGCGGTGGCGCGGTGCGGCTCCGATCGCTCGCGCAATCGCAGCCGGTGACGAGTCGACCGGCATCACCATCATGCAGATGGACGCCGGCCTCGATACGGGCCCGATGCTGCTCGCCGAAGCCGTGCCGATTCCGCCTGACGCGACGTCGGGCGCCTTGACGGACACGCTGGCCGGGCTGGGCGCGCACTTGATCGTCGAGGCGCTGTCGCGCGTGAATGAGCTCGTGGCGATGCCGCAGCCCGATGGAGCCACGTATGCGCCGAAGATCGACAAGGCCGAAGCCTGGCTCGACTGGACGCAGCCGAACCAGGTCCTTGCCCGTCGCGTGCGCGCGTTCGACCCGTTCCCCGGGGCCTCCACCTTGCTGCAGGGCACGCCCATCAAGGTGTGGCGTGCCGTGGCGGTCGCCGCGCGGAGCGCCGCGGCGCCAGGCACGGTGACCGATGCGGCGGCCGAGGGTGTGACGGTCGCGTGCGGCGACGGCGCCTTGCGCGTGACCGAACTGCAGCGCCCGGGTGGCAAGCGCCTCGGCGCGCGCGAGTTCCTTGCGGGATTTCCCTTGCGCGCCGGCGAGCGTTGCCAGTCACCGCCTGCGACATGACCACCACGGTGCCACTCGCGGAAGTTCTCGCGGCCGCGGCTCACGCGTGGCAGCGCTTCCGCGCCGGGCAGTCGCTCGACCGCGCGATCGCGCTGGCGGTGAGCGGGCGCCCGGAAATGCGGCCCGCCGTGCTCGACGTCAGTTACACCGCGGTTCGTCATCTCGCGTTCGCCGAGCACGCGATCGGCACGCTGGCGAGCCGGCCGCCGTCGCCGCCGCTGGCGGCGCTGCTCGCCGTGTCGCTCGGACAGCTGATGCGCGAGCGCCACGCCGAGTACACGATCGTCGACCAGGCGGTCAGCGCCGCGCGACGCGTGCCATCCATCGCGCCGGCGGCCGGATTCGTGAATGCGCTGCTGCGCAACTTCATCCGACGCCGCGACGAACTCATGGCGGCGCGCGACCAGTCGGCCGAGCTGCGCTTCAACGTGCCGCCGTGGTGGCTCGCGCGCGTGCGTGCCACCTTTCCCGAGCGGTGGGAAGCCATCCTCGCCGCCCAGTCCGAAGCGCCGCCGCTGGTGCTGCGCGTTGCGGCGCGCGTGGATGTGGACGATTACCTGCGGCGCTGCGCGGGGGCTTCCATGGCCGCGACGCGAGTCGGTGAACGGGCCGTGTGGATCCACTCGCCGCGCCCGGTGGCGGACTTGCCCGGTTTCGCGGAGGGCGAAGTCTCGGTGCAGGACGCCGGGGCGCAGCTCGCCGCCCTGTGGCTCGGTGTCGAACCGGGCCAGCGCGTGCTGGACGCCTGCGCCGCGCCCGGGGGCAAGACCGCGCACATCGCGGAAAGCGACGGCGCCAGTGTCGTTGCACTCGACGTCGACGGTGCGCGGGCGGCGCGCATACGCGAGAACCTGGATCGCACGCGGACGGTCGCCGAGGTGCTGATCGGCGATGCCGCGGAGCCGTCCCGATGGTGGGACGGTAGGCCGTTCGGCCGAGTCCTGCTGGACGCACCGTGCACCGCCTCGGGCACCGTCCGCCGCCATCCGGACATCCCATGGTTGCGGCGCCCGTCCGATGTTGCACATTTGGCAACGCTGCAAGCGCGATTGCTGCGCGCCTTATGGCCGCTGCTGGAGGTGGGTGGTAGATTGCTTTACGTCGTCTGCTCGCTGTTCCCGGAAGAGGGGCCGGAGCAGATCGCGCGCTTCACGGCAGAGCATCCGGAGGCGCGCGAGGCGCCCCTGCCGACCGGCTCGCCGTGCGTGCAGCTTGTGCCGACCCCGGCAGTGGCGCCGGCATGGGACGGCGTTTCGGCGCTGCCGACTTTGCACGACGGCTTCTTCTACGCCTTGCTCCAGAAAACCCGATGACCCCCAACTTGGCGCTAAGAGCAATCCTGCCGTGGCTGGCAGCGCTGATGCTCCTGCTGGTGCCGCCGACCGGGGCGGCCGACGAGCGCATCGGGGTCATGGCGGCCGCACTGGAGCCGCAAGAGGAAGGCACGAACCGCGCCATCGTCCTCAATGCGACCTTCGAGTTCGAGCTGCCGCAGGCGCTCGAGGAGGCCGTGCAGAAGGGCATCGCGCTGTACTTCAACATCGAGTTCGAGTTGTTCCGGAAGCGCTGGTACTGGTTCGATCGCATGGTCGGGTCGCAGAAGCTCGTCTATCGGCTGTCGTACAGCCCGCTGACCCGGCAGTACCGACTCGCGCGCGGCGGCCTGTCGCAGCCGTTCGATTCGCTCGACGAGGCGCTCTCGCTCGTGAAGAGCGTGCGCAACTGGAAGGTCATGGACCGGGCGCAACTGTCCCCTCGCGACGAATACGAAGCCCAGGTCCGGATGCGGCTGGACGTTTCGCAGCTGCCCAAGCCTTTCCAGGTCAACGCGATCACCAGCCGCGAGTGGAGCCTCGCGTCCGACTGGCGCGAAATCCAGGTGCCGGCCGACCGGCCGCTCTGAGCGCCCGTTGCCGATGTCCTCCCATCGTTGGTTCGCTGCGCCTCGCGCCCGCGCGGTCCTGAGGGTGGGCGCCGATGCCTAGGGCGTTGCGCTACGGCCTGCTGTTCGCCGTCTCGCTGTCGGGCGTGCTGCTCTTCCTGCTCGCGTCGGCGAGCGGGAACACCGCGTTCTTCGAGCGCAACTACCCGCTGCTGCTCGCCGTCAACGGCGTGATCGCAGGGCTGCTCTTCATCCTCGTGCTGCTGCTCGTGCGGCGGCTGGTGAAGCGGCTGCGCCAGGGGCGGTTCGGCGCGCGGATGATGATGCGGTTCTCCATCGCGTTCGCGCTGATGGGAGTGCTGCCGGGCGTCCTGATCTACGTCGTGTCGACGCAGTTCCTCGGACGGTCGATCGAATCGTGGTTCGATGTCCGGGTCGACCGGGCCCTCGACTCGGGCCTGACGCTCGGACGCGCGGTCCTCGACAACATCAAGGACGACGTCACCCGCAAGGCGCGCGCGTGGGCGCTCGAGCTCTCGGACCTGCCCGAGTCCGCCCATGTGTCCGAGCTGAACCGGCTGCGCGAGCAGGGCGGCATCCAGGAGGCGCTGCTGGTGACGGGAAGCGGACAGCTGATCGGGGCCAGCGGCGGCGATGTGTCGGAACTGGTTCCGGAGATTCCGTCCGCGGCACAGCTGCGGCAGGCCCGCACGCAGCGCCTGTTCGCCGCCATCGAGGGCGAGGCGGGCGCCATCGACGCCCGGCAGGGCCTGCGCGCGCGGGTCATCGTGCCGGTGCCGCTGCCATCGCCGGCCTCATCCGCGCCGCCCCGCAAGGGGTTCCGTTCCTTCGGGCCGGGCGGCAGCGCAGGGCTCGGCGAGTTGCGCGATCCAGTCGTTCCGCGCACCGGCGGCCTGGGGTCGGTGCTGCCACCCAACGAGGTTCGGTACCTGCAGCTGGTGCAGGCGGTCCCGGCGACGCTGGCCGCGAACGCCGAAGCCCTCCAGAACGGGTACCGCGAATACCAGGAACTGGCGCTGGCGCGAAGCGGCCTGCGCACGATCTACGGACTGACGCTCACCCTGACGCTGCTGCTTTCGGTGTTCGCGGCGATCGCGTCGAGTGTCCTGCTGGCGAGTTCGATGACCGCCCCGCTGCTGCAACTCGCCGAAGGCACGAAGGCGGTTGCCGAAGGGAACTTCCGGCCGGTCCGCGAGTTCCCCGGCAACGACGAGCTGAACCTCCTCACGCAGTCCTTCAACGCGATGACCCGCCAGCTCACCGAAGCGCGCGACCAGGTGGAGCACAAGCAACGCGAACTGGAGAATGCGAAGACCTACCTCGAACGCGTGCTCGCCAACCTGTCGGCCGGGGTGGTCGTGCTCAACAATGATTTCCGACTGGTGACCGCCAACCACGGTGCCGCGCGCATCCTCGGCCACACCTTGCTGCAGCGTGCCGGCCGGCCGCTTGCGGAGGTCGATCCCACGCTGGCGATCGCGTTCGATGCGGCATTCGCGGACCACGCGCTGGCGGCGTCGCCGAAGGATTCGTGGCAGCAGCAGATCGAGGTCAAGCGGTCGGCTGCCGCGGCCGGCGAGGCCGGCGGCGGCGAACCGCTGATGCTGCTCGCGCGCGGATCGCGCCTGCCACTCGACGACGGCCTCGGCTACGTCGTGGTGTTCGACGACGTCACGCAGGTCATCTCGGCCCAGCGCGCGGTCGCCTGGGGCGAGGTCGCTCGTCGCCTGGCGCACGAGATCAAGAATCCCCTTACGCCAATCCAGCTCGCCGCCGAGCGGCTGCAGATGAAGCTGGCCGACAAGCTGTCCGCGCAGGACTCGGAAGTGCTCAGGCGCGGAGCCTCGACCATCGTCAACCAGGTGGCCGCCATGAAGCACATGGTGGACGACTTCCGCGACTATGCGCGAGTGCCGCCGGCCCGGCTGTCGCCTCTCGATCTCAACGCGCTGATCGCCGAGGTCGGGACCCTGTATGGCGCCGAGGCCGGCGCCGGATCGCTGCATCTCCAGCTGGCGCCCGAGCTCCCCACGATCGACGGCGACGCCACCCAGTTGCGCCAGGTGATCCACAACCTGATCGCCAACGCGCAGGATGCGCTGGCGGGGCGTCCGGATCCGCGCATCGTCGTGCGGACCGAACTCGTCGAGATCGACGAGGCCAGCACCCGCGCGCGCGCGGTACGGCTGTCCGTGGAGGACAACGGGCCGGGCTTCGCCGCGAATATACTGAGGCGTGCGTTCGAGCCATACGTCACGACGAAGCCCAGCGGGACCGGGCTGGGACTCGCGATGGTGAAGAAGATCGTCGACGAGCACGGAGCCCGCATCGAGGCTGTCAACCGGAACGTCGGAGGCGGTGTTGGCCATGCGGGCGGAGCTGTCGTGACGATCGTCTTCCGCCGGCTCGCCGCCAAGAGCGAGGCAGCGTCGCGTCACGCGGCGTAAGCTTCACCAATGTTCAACCTGCCGTTTGGTGTGCCGTTGTCTTCTCCCGTATCCGTTTCGTTGTCAGTAATGCAGGCGCCCGCGCATCCCCGCGGCATACGCATCCATGGCTAGCATCCTCGTGGTCGATGACGAGATCGGCATCCGGGAGCTTCTCTCCGAGATCCTGTCCGACGAGGGCCATGTGGTGGTCACTGCCGAGAACGCCTCGGCCGCGCGGGCGGCGCGACAGCGTGAACAGCTCGACCTCGTGCTGCTCGACATCTGGATGCCGGATACCGACGGCGTGACGCTGCTGAAGGAGTGGGCGTCGCAAGGACAGCTGACGATGCCGGTGATCATGATGTCGGGGCACGCGACGATCGACACCGCGGTGGAGGCCACGCGCTTCGGCGCCCTCGAGTTCCTGGAGAAGCCCATCGCCATGGCGCGGCTGCTGTCGGCGGTCCGCAGCGGGCTGGAACGCGGGCGCGTGATGCGCAACCTTCGGCCGCTGCAGGTCCCCGCTGCGCAGCCGGTCCACGCCGAGCCGCCTGCGGAGTCCGTGGCTGCTTCCGCCCGGGGCGCGGCGCCGACCGTCGAACCCGAGCCGGCGCGGCACAACGGCGTCCCGCTCGATCAACCGTTGCGCGACGCGCGCGATCAGTTCGAGCGGGTCTACTTCGAGTACCACCTGGCCCGGGAAGGCTTCAGCATGACGCGCGTGGCCGACCGCGCCGGGCTCGAGCGAACGCACCTGTACCGGAAGCTGAAACAACTCGGCATCGAGCTCGCGCGCGGCAACCGCCGCGTCGAGCGCGTCGAAGAGCCGGTTGACCTGCCGCCGGTCGTGGAGGCCCGCGACGCGGCCAACGAACCGCGGGTGTACGTGCAGCGGGACGATTACGAGGATTAGATCAGCCTCGCCGGCGTCGTCCACGACCCATCCATGAAGATCATCATCGTCGGGGCCGGCCGCGTCGGATCGTCGGTGGCGGAGGCCCTGGTCTCCGAGGCGAACGACATCACCGTCATCGACACCGACGCCAATCGCGTCGCCGAACTGCAGGACCGCTTCGACCTGCGCGGGCTCGTCGGCAACGCCGCGTTGCCGTCGACGCTGCAGCAGGCAGGCGCCGACGACGCCGACATGCTGATCGCCGTCACGGCCGGCGACGAGATCAACCTCGTGGCGTGCAAGATCGCGGCCGATCTCTACAACATCCCGACCCGCATCGCGCGCGTGCGCAACGTCGAGCTGCAGCAGCATCCGACGCTGATCGGCGAGGGGGGCTTCCGCGCTTCGCACGTGATCTTCCCGGAACAGACGGTCACCGACTACCTGCTGAAGCTGATCGAGTTCCCCGAGGCCCTGCAGGTGCTCGAGTTCGCCGAGGGCGGTGCGAGCCTGATCGCCGTGCGGGCGTTTGCCGGCGGTCCGCTGGTGTCGCACCCGATCAAGGACCTGCGTCGCCACATCCCGAAGGTCGACGCGAGGATCGTAGCCATCTTCCGCAACGAGGCGAGCGTCCGGGTCGACGGCGACACCTTCGTGCAGCCCGGGGACGAGGTGTTCTTCCTCGCGCCCTCCGACAGCATTCGAACGGTGCTGAGCGAACTCCGGAGGATGGACAAGCCGGTCCGTCGCGTGATCCTGGCCGGCGGCGGGAACATCGGCCTGAGGCTCGCGCGCGCGCTCGACACCGGCGAGGGGCTGGCGACCCCGGAGCGGTTCAACGTCAAGATCATCGAGGCCAACAAGCGGCGCGCCGAGTCGCTGGCGCAGCACTTGTCCTCGGATGTGCTCGTCCTGCACGGCGACGCGACCGACGAGGACCTGCTGACCCAGGAAGGGGTGCAGGACGCCGACGTGTTCATCGCGCTGACCAACGACGACGAGAACAACATCATGAGTTCGCTGCTCGCCAAGCGCCTCGGCGCGCGGCGGACCATCGCGCTGATCAACCGCAAGAGCTACGGCGACCTGATGCAGGGCGGGCAGATCGACATTGCCGTGTCGCCGTCGTATGCGACGCTGTCGGCGCTGCTCCGGTTCGTGCGGCGAGGCGATGTGGTCGCGGCTCACAGCCTGCGCCGCGGCGCCGCCGAAGCCCTCGAACTCATCGTGCACGGCGACGAGAAGACCTCGCGCATCATCGGCAAGTCGATCGAGCAGATCGAGATGCCGCGCGGCGCGACGATCGGCGCCGTCGTCCGCGGCGCCGGCGACAAGGCGCAGGTCCTGATGGCCCATCACGACGTCGTGATCCAGGCCGAGGATCACCTGATCGTGTTCGTCGAGAACAAGCGGATCATTCCGCGGGTCGAGAAGCTCTTTTCCGTGGGACTGGGCTTCTTCTGAACGTCCGATTCGGGCAACGCCGGTCGACGCGGAAAAGCCCGTGGTTTCCCGGGGATCGCGCTTTCAATAGAATGGCCCGCGGCGGCCCGGATTTCCCCGGGACGCAGCCATCGGAGATGCGAAGGCCCGGCGGGCAGTCGCGGATTTGAAGATACGAATAATGGCCGGCTCCATACGGGCGCTGGCACGACCAAGGAGATAGTGATGGACGTTCTCAAGAAGGATGCCGCGCCGACTCGCCGGAAGTTCCTTTCCAGCGCGGCGGCAGCGACGGCAGGCACGGCAGCCCTCGGGTTCCCGATGGTCTCCAAAGCCCAGACCACCACCCTGCGCTTCCAGAGCACCTGGCCGGCGAAGGACATCTTCCACGAGTACGCCAGTGACTTCGTCAAGAAGGTCAACGACATGGGCGGCTCGCGCCTGAAGATCGAATTGCTTCCGGCCGGTGCCGTCGTGCGCGCGTTCGACCTGCTCGACGCCGTCAACAAGGGCACGCTTGATGGCGGCCACGGCGTCGTGGCGTACTGGTACGGCAAGAGCACGGCCATGGCGCTGTGGGGCTCGGGTCCGGCCTTCGGCATGGACGCGAACCAGGTGCTCGCGTGGCACTACTACGGCGGCGGCAAGGCGCTGCTGGAGGAGATCTACAAGGGTCTCAACATGAACATCGTGTCGTACCTGTACGGCCCGATGCCGACGCAGCCGTTCGGCTGGTTCAAGAAGCCGATCACCACGGCCGATCAGATCAAGGGCCTGAAGTTCCGCACCGTCGGCCTCGCGGTCGACATGTACACGGCGATGGGCGCGGCGGTGAATCCGCTGCCGGGCGGCGAGATCGTCCCGGCGCTGGACCGCGGCCTGATCGACGGCGCCGAGTTCAACAACGCGACGTCCGACCGCATCCTCGGCTTTCCGGACGTGTCGAAGGTCTGCATGCTGCAGAGCTTCCACCAGTCGGGCGAGCAGTTCGAGGTCCTGTTCAACAAGTCCAAGTACGACGCGCTGCCGGGCGAGCTGAAGGCCGTCATCGACAACGCGGTGCAGGCCGCGAGCGCCGACATGAGCTGGAAGGCCGCCGACCGCTACTCGAAGGACTACATCGAGCTGCGCACGAAGGACAAGGTCAGCTTCTACAAGACCCCGGATGCGATCCTGCGGACCCAGCTCGAGGTGTGGGACAAGATCTGCGAAGCCAAGTCGGCCGAGAACCCGATTTTCAAGAGGGTGCTCGAGTCGCAGAAGGCCTTCGCGGAGCGCGCCTGCCGGTACGGCTTCGACTACAACGTCGACTTCCGGATGGCGTACAACCGCTACTTCGGCCGTCCGGCCGGCGAGCCCGCCAAGGGCGCCGCCAAGAAGGCCTAGCGAGAGCGACACGACCCGGCCCTCGCGGCCGGGTCCTTGTCTCGGGGCGGGCGACGCGAGGCGTCGCTCGCGTCTTTCCGCATCACCAATGTCACCAGAAACGGCCCGCAGAAGGCCGGTGCTCCAGGCGAGGACTCGATGCAACAATTCCTGCTGACAGTCGACAAGGTCTCGACCTTCTTCGGCCAGCTGTTTTCCTGGCTGATCGTCGGACTGACCATTCTGATCACGTGGGAGGTCTACTCCCGATACGTGCTCGGCAGCCCCCACGCCTGGGCGCTGGATGCCCAGATCATGTTGTACGGCACGCTGTTCATGATGGCCGGCGCCTACACGCTGGCGAAGAACAACCACGTGCGCGGAGACGTGCTCTACGGCTTCTTCCAGCCGCGTACGCAGGCGTGGGTCGACATCATCCTGTACTTCGTGTTCTTCCTGCCCGGCATCATCGCGCTCACCTACGCGGGCTGGACGTTCGCGCAGGAGTCGCTGGCGATCCGCGAACAGACCTTCTCGGCCGACCAGTTGCCGATCTATCCCTTCAAGTTCGTGATCCCGGTCGCCGGCTTCCTGCTGCTGCTGCAGGGCATCGTCGAGATCATCCGCTGCTACCTCTGCATCCGTGACGGCGAATGGCCGAGCCGGATCGAGGACGTCGAGGAGGTCGACGTCGACAAGCTGAAGGAAATGGTGCACGTGAAGGACGAAGACATCCTCGCGGTCGACGCCCTCGTCGTGGCGCAGGAGCGGGAGCCGAAATGAAGATCCGCAAGGAACTGTGGTTCGGCTTCACGCTGATGGCGCTGCTCATCGTCGGCGCGCTGTACATCTTCCTGAGTGCGGAGACGATCTCGCGCGGGCACCTCGGCCTGCTGATGCTGTCCCTGGTGGTCGTTGCCATCATGATGGGATTCCCCACCGCGTTCACGCTGATGGGCATGGGGATCCTCTTTACGTGGCTGTCGTACGATGGGGACGTCAGGAAGACCCTCGACCTGTTCGTGCAGTCGACGTTCAAGGTGATGAGCAACGACGTGCTGATCTCGATCCCGCTGTTCGTCTTCATGGGATACCTGGTCGAACGCGCCAACCTGATCGAGAAGCTGTTCAAGTCGCTGCACCTGGCCATGGCCCGCGTTCCGGGCTCGCTGGCCGTTGCAACGCTCGTGACCTGCGCGGTGTTCGCAACCGCCACCGGCATCGTCGGCGCGGTCGTCACGCTGATGGGCCTGCTGGCGTTTCCGGCGATGCTGAAAGCGGGCTACAACACCAAGCTGGGCGCCGGTGCGATCACCGCGGGAGGTTGCCTCGGCATCCTGATCCCGCCGTCGGTCATGCTGATCGTGTACGGGGCGACGGCGGGCGTGTCGGTCGTGCAGCTGTATGCCGGTGCATTCCTGCCGGGGATCATGCTGGCCGGCTTGTACATCGCCTACGTGATCATCGTCGCCAAGATCTGGCCGCACATGGCGCCGCCGCTGTCGGAAGAGGGCCGCAAGGTCAAGCTGCCGCCGGTGCTGGAAGCCCTTTCGGCGGATGGCAGCCGGCGCGCGCTGCCGGCGGTGCTCGGGGCCTTCAAGGGGAGGAACAACGTCAACGTCGGGACCGGCGCCCTCATCAAGCAGGGCATCATCGTGCTGCTCCCGTTGCTGTTCTTCGCGTTCGTGATGGGCGAAGCGTATGTGGCGGTGACGGCTCCGCCCGAGGCGGCATCCGGCCTCGAGCAGATGGATTCGTCGCGCACGTCGTCGGACGAACCGCACGCCGCCGCCGGCGGCCTGGCCGAGCCCGAAGGCGTTCAGGAACCGCCATCGTCTGGCGACGTGCGGGAGCCGCCGGCCGCCGAGGCCAAGGAGCCTGCGGCGGCCGAGCCCGCCCCCCCGGCGCCCGCGCCGACGGTAGCGGCGAAAACCGAAGTCGACGCGCCGGCGGCGCAGCCGGTGCCGACCGGCTTCTGGATCGCGCTCGGTGTCGGCACGCTGCTTATGGTTGGCTTCTACGCGATTTTCTCGGTCAAGCGGCTCGAGATCTTCCGCATGCTGCTGTCGTCGTTCTTCCCGCTGGTGGTCCTGATCCTTGCGGTGCTGGGTTCGATCGTGTTCGGCCTGACGACGCCGACCGAAGCCGCTGCCATCGGGGCGTTCGGCGGATTCGTGCTCGCCGCCGTGTACATGCTGATCAACTTTCCCAGCGCCCAGATGCGGAAGGTCCTGCTCGTCTGGGTCCCGCTGTGGCTGCCGTTCCTGGCCTCGATCGTCTGGTTCCGGCTCGCGGTCGGCGGCGCCGTGCCCAAGGTTCCGACCTGGTTCGGGCTGGTCGCGATCATCGGCATCGGCGTCTGGTCGGTCCTCGCGCTGCGCCAGTCGAAGCTGATGGACACGGTGCGCGAGTCGTCGTTCCTGACAGCGAAGACGAGCGCGATGGTGTGCTGGCTGTTCGTCGGCTCATCGATCTTCTCCGCGGCGTTCGCGCTGCTCGGCGGACAGGAACTGGTGGAGAAGTGGGTGCTGTCGATGAACCTGTCGAAGACCGAGTTCCTGCTTCTTTCGCAGGTCATCATCTTCGTCCTCGGCTGGCCCCTGGAATGGACCGAGATCATCGTCATCTTCATGCCGATCTTCGTGCCGCTGCTGGACAACTTCGGCGTCGATCCACTGTTCTTCGGGTTGCTGGTGGCGTTGAACCTGCAGACCGCGTTCCTGTCGCCGCCGGTGGCGATGGCCGCGTTCTACCTGAAGGGCGTCAGCCCGCCGCACGTGACGCTGAACCAGATCTTCGCGGGGATGATGCCGTTCATGGCGATCCAGGTCGTCGCCATCTTCCTCCTCTACATGTTCCCGCAGATCGGGCTCTGGATTCCGAGCATGGTGTACGGGCGCTGACGTCGATGCGCCGGGGCGTTGCCGCCCCGGCGCCTTCCCTGCGGACGATGTCGACGGGCGCATAATCCGCGCGGCCCGCGCCGTCCGTCGTTCATGAACGCAATCGCCCGCTCCACGCTGCCCGTCATCAACGTACTCGGGTACGTCGTGATGATCTTCGCGGTCACGATGCTCGTGCCGCTCGGCTTCGCTCTCGTCGGCGGTGACAAGGCGCTCAGGGACTACGACGTCGCCGTGCTGATCACCGCCGGCGCCGGCCTGCTCCTGGTTCTGGCGACGCGCAAGTACCGCCGCGAACTGCAGCCGCGCGACGGCTTTCTCCTGGTCACCCTGGTGTGGACGGTGGTGCCGGCGTTCGCGACGCTGCCGCTGATCCTGCACCTGCCTGGAACTTCGTTCACGCACGCCTACTTCGAGACGATGTCCGGGTTGACGACGACAGGCGCGACCGTGCTGTCCGGCCTGGACAACCTGCCGCTGTCGATCAACATCTGGCGCCACCTGCTCGTGTGGATCGGCGGCATGGGCATCCTGGTGCTGGTCGTCGCCATCCTCCCGCTGCTGGGCGTCGGCGGCTCGCAGGTCTTCAAGGCGGAAACCGCCGGCCCGATGAAGGAGTCGAAGCTGACGCCGCGGATCGCCGACACGGCGAAGGCGCTTTACGCGGTGTACTTCGGCATCTCGATCGCGTGCTTCTTCTCGTACCGCTGGGCCGGCATGTCGTGGAGCGATGCCTTCATGCACATGTGCTCGACGATGGGGCTGGGCGGTTTCTCGTCGCACGACGCCAGTTTCGGTCACTGGAACTCGCCGCTGATCGAATACACCGCGGTGTTCTTCATGACGCTCGCCGGTTTCAACTTCTCGATGCACTTCCTGGCCTGGCGGCGCCGCTCGCTGATGGTGTACCTGCGCGACCCCGAGAGCAAGGCGTACGTCGCCACGCTCGCGGTGGCGTGCCTGTTCGTGGCCGCGTTCCTGCTCGCGCGCGACGTCTATCCCGACTGGTCGACCGCGCTGCGCTACGCGACGTTCAACGTGGTGTCCATCGCGACGACGACCGGCTTCGCCAGCACCGACTACAACCAGTGGCCGATCTTCGCGCCGGTGCTGATGCTGTTCCTGTCCGGATTCGCCACCTGCGCGGGTTCCACCGGGGGGGGCATCAAGATGATCCGCGGCCTGATCCTGCTGAAGCAGGCGCGTCGCGAAATGACCCGGATCCTGCATCCGCGTTCGGTCAACCCGGTCGTGGTTGGCGATCGGGTGATCGAGAACAACGTGATCTTCGCGGTGCTTGCCTTCATGCTGGTCTATGGCGCGGCGATGACCTGGCTGACGTTCCTGTTGATGATGTCCGGCCTCGACGTGATCACGGCCTTCACGGCCATCGTCGCCTGCCTGAACAACACCGGCCCCGGCCTGAACCAGGTCGGCCCGGCGACGACGTACGGCAACCTGACCACGTTCGAGACCTGGGTCTGCACGTTCGCAATGCTGATCGGTCGGCTCGAGCTGTTCTCGGTGCTGGTGCTCTTCACTCCGGCGTTCTGGCGCCGCTGATGCGGGCGACCATCCGGCTGGCATCGCCTGCCGACCAGCAGGCGCAGTTGGACGACTGGCTCGCGCGGCTTTCCAATGGGCGTCGAGCCGTCGTCGCCGAGAGCGGATTCGTGCCTCTGGAAGCGCCCGACGATGTGCCGCTCGCGCGGCTCGCGCCGGGCTGCGTCTGCTGCGTGGGACAGGTCCCGCTGCGGGTGACCCTCACCCGCACGGTGCGCGCCCACCGACCGGACGAGGTGCTGCTGCTGCTCGCGACGGCGGATCACTTGCCCCGCGTGCGCGCCCTGCTCGAGGACGGCAGCCTGGGAGTGCGTTTCGAAGTGGAGTGACAATGGAAACGATCGAGCGGGACGGAGTTCGCATCGCCTACCGCGTGGAAGGCAGCACCGACGTGGCCCGGCCATGGCTCGTGTTCAGCCATTCGCTCGCCTGCGACCACACGATGTGGGACCCGCAGATGGCGGAGTTCGCCGACTTCCGCATCCTTCGGTTCGACACCCGCGGCCATGGCAAGTCGAGCGCGCCGGCGGGCGAGTACACGCTCGAAGCCCTGGCCGATGACCTGAAGGCGGTGCTCGATGCGGTCTCGATCCAGCGCTGTCACTTCGTCGGCTTGTCGATGGGCGGGATGATCGGGCAGCAGTTCCTGCTGAAGTACCCGAGCCGCTTCGAGACGGTCACGCTCGCCGACACCACGAGCCGCTATCCCGCGGAGACGCGGGCCGTGTGGGAGGAGCGGCTCGCCCTGGTGCACAGCCGCGGCATGGACGCCATCGTGCCGTCCACGCTCGAGCGCTGGTTCACCGCCGCGTTTCGGGAAAGCTACCCCGAGGAGGTCGGTCGCATCGCAAGGTTGATCCGGTCCACGCCGGTCGCCGGCTATGCCGGATGCGCGCAGGGCATCTCCCGCATCAACCTGACGGCCCG
>Ga0209253_10001437_pt1 | contig 20851 bp, 19 predicted proteins | sample FrelakmetBRP12BR_FD_187145 | JGI IMG/M metagenome (GOLD analysis project Ga0209253, IMG submission 187145) | Freshwater lake sediment microbial communities from the University of Notre Dame, USA, for methane emissions studies - BRP12 BR (SPAdes)... | ecosystem: Environmental > Aquatic >...
GAGCAGATCAAACCCCGATCTACCCAACCCAGAGGGAAAAACAAGGTGGCTTGGGTGTAAAGTTATTTCAGGGACATTACACTAGGGCACCCGAGCGGCTGGCGTCCGGGCGATTTCAGCTGACGATCCAGATCGAATAGGATGTCTCTGCTGCGAGTCACTACCAAGTCTTCCAGGGCGCTTTTCCCGATTGCCAGAGGTCTTCGAGATACTTTCTTTCCTTCAAGGTGTCCGTGCACGACCAGAATCCGTAATGCCGGTAACCCATTAGTTCCCCGTCTCGTGCCAGTCGTTCGACGCTATCGATTTCCCATACCGTTGTGTCGCCGGCGATGTACTCGAGCGCTCGTGCATTTAGCACGAAGAAGCCGCCGTTGATCCACCCCTCCCCTTGGCTCGGTTTCTCGAAAAAATCGGTGACGCGATCTCCGGAAAACTGGAGTCGCCCGAAGCGGGCGGGCGCATGCTCGATCTCTTGGGATACTCGCGTGCACGCTGCCAAGTCTTACTTGCCAAGGTCCCGACCAGAATCCTGCAGGAACCCAATGTCTCGTCCGATCTCGACCGTTCGCCCGGATCCCGACCCGATTCCGGTCGACATCGCTGACTATGTGCTCAACTACCGAATCGACTCGAAGGAAGCCTTTGGTACGGCGCGATACTGTCTCATCGATGCGCTGGGTTGTGGGCCGGACTCCTTGAGCTACCCGGCCTGCACCAGGCTCCTGGGTCCCATCGTTCCCGGCACAGCAGGCGACGGTCCTGGAGGTCTCGCTGGACCAGGACCGGTTGGAGGCAATGCCCGTAAACGAGTACGTGGACTTGTACGCAATCCGACCGAGACCATCGCTCAATGCGATACCGTCGTACTGGAATCCTGGCTCCGCTCCGGCTGGGGCGGTCAGGCTGACGCGCATAGGCAGCCCCGTAAGTCGGACCATCCGGCGAGTCGTTAATCGCCGATGATCTTGACCAGCACCCGTTTGCGGCGCCGGCCGTCGAACTCCCCGTAGAAGATCTGCTCCCAGGGACCGAAGTCGAGCTTGCCGTCGGTGACGGCGACCACGACCTCCCGGCCCATCACCTGCCGCTTCAGGTGTGCGTCGGCGTTGTCCTCGCCGGTGTCGTTGTGGCGGTACGATTCAACGGGCCCGTGGGGCGCGAGCCGCTCCAGCCACTCGCGATAATCGTGATGCAAGCCGGGCTCGTCATCATTGATGAAGACGGAAGCCGTAATGTGCATCGCGTTGACCAGCACGAGGCCTTCGTACACCCCACTCTCCCGCAGACAGTCCCGGACCTCGGAGGTGATGTTGACGAAGGCAACCCGGGTCGGGGTGTTGAACCACAGCTCCTTGCGATAGCTCTTCATCGGCGCGCCGCCTCGTCTCCGTACTATTCACCCAGGTACGCCGCCTGCACCTGCGGATTGGCGAGCAGGCAGTCGCATCGATCAGCAAGCGAGATGGAGCCGCTCTCCATCACGTAGCCGCGGTTGCTCACCTGCAGGGCCAGTTTCGCATTCTGCTCTACCAAGACCAACGTGACGCCGTCGCGCGCGATGGACCGGACCACCTCGAAGATCTTCTGCACCATGATCGGCGCAAGGCCCATGCTCGGCTCGTCGAGCAGTAGCAATCGCGGACGGCTCATGAGCGCGCGGCCAATCGCGAGCATCTGCTGCTCCCCTCCGGACAGTGTGCCGGCAAGTTGCCGACGCCGTTCCGCCAGCCGCGGAAAGAGGCCATAAACGCGCTCGAGGTCGGACGCGATTTTCCCGTCCGACCGGCAATAGGCGCCGATGTTGAGGTTCTCCTCGACCTTGAGACGGCCGAAGATGCCGCGCCCTTCCGGCACCATCGCAATGCCCTGCCGTACCACCTCGTGCACCCCCCGACCGGTGATCGACTTTCCCTCGTAATGCACGTATCCGCCGGCTGCGTGGACGAGCCCGGTGATCGCCTTCAGGGTCGTGGTCTTGCCCGCGCCGTTGGCACCGATGAGGGCCACGACTTCGCCCTCGTGCACGTCGAGGTCCACCCCTCTCACGGCGTTGATGCCCCCATAGGCGACCCGCAGGCGACGCACTTCGAGCATCGGTTTCACGGCACGCCGACCTCGCACGGCCTGCTCGATACGTTCACGCAATCTCCCCTCCGAGGTACGCCTCAATCACCGCAGGATCCCGTTGCACCTCCGCGGGCACGCCCTCCGCGATTTTCTTGCCGTAATCGAGCACCGCCACCCGGTCGCACAGACCCATCACGAGCTTGACGTCGTGCTCGATCAAGAGAATGGTCATGCCGTCGCTGCGAATGCGCTCCATGAGACCGCGCACCCCCGCGGTCTCGGTAGCGTTCATGCCAGCCGCAGGTTCGTCGAGGGCCAGCAGACGCGGCTCGGTCGCAAGGGCGCGCGCGATCTCGAGCCGCCGCTGATCTCCGTAGGAGAGATTTTTCGCCAGCGCGTGAGCATGCCGACCGATTCCCACGTAGTCGAGCAGTTCCTTGGCACGGCTTGCGATGGCGGACTCCTCCGCGCGCGTAGCTGCATTGCGCAGGACGGCCCCCCACACGCCGGCGCGCGTGCGCACGTGGCGTCCAACCATGGCGTTCTCGATCGCCGTCATGTTGGCGAACAGCCGAATGTTCTGGAAGGTGCGGGCGATCCCCGCGGCGGCAACGGCGTGCGGTTCGAGGCCTGCGATCGACGCCCCGTCGAACAGGATCTCGCCACCGTCAGGGGCGTACAGGCCTGTGAGCACGTTGAAGAAAGTCGTCTTGCCGGCACCGTTGGGGCCGATGAGACCGAAAATCGAATTCGCTTCGATCGCGATCGCCACGTCATGAAGAGCCTGCAGGCCACCAAAGTGCTTGCCCACTCCGCGGGCCTCGAGCAACGGGTTCACTCCGCAAACTCGCGCTTACGCACCCCTGAAGGCCAGAGCCCGGCGGGCCGGAACAGCATCATCAGGACCAGCGCCAAGCCGAAGAGGAGCATCCGCAGGTCCGAAGGATCGATGAGGATTCGTCCGAGCCACGCCTGTTGGAGTGGGCCGACATAGCGCAGCGCCTCCGGGAGCGCGGTCAACAGGATTGCGCCGAGCACGACCCCAGGCACGTGCCCCATCCCGCCCAGCACGACCATGCAGAGAATCATGATGGAATCGAGCAGGGCGAAACTCTCTGGGCTGACGAAGCCCTGGAAGGCCGCGAACAGTCCGCCCGAAATTCCTCCGAAGCTCGCCCCCATGGCAAAGGCCAGCAGTTTCACGTTGCGCGTGTGTATGCCCGTGGACTTCGCGGCGATCTCGTCCTCGCGGATTGCGATCCACGCGCGGCCGATGCGGGAATCCTCGAGCCGCAAAGAGATGAAGATCGAAAGCAAGGCACAAGCGAGGAAGACATAGTAGTAGCTGTGCACGGGGGCGAATGTGATCCCCGCTATGGTATGCGTCTGGCTCAGCGAAACGCCACCGACCTGGATCGGGTCGATGAGCGTGATGCCTTGCGGGCCGTTGGTGATGTTGATGGGACGGTTGAGGTTGTTGAGGAAGACACGGATGATCTCACCGAACCCGAGCGTCACGATCGCCAAATAGTCGCCCCGCAGCCTCAGCGTCGGTGCCCCAAGCAGCACCCCGAAGACGCAGGCGAGCGCGGCGCCCATGGGCAGCAGTAGGAAGAACGGCCAGTGAATGCCGAGCTGTGGGGAGGCGAGCAAGGCATAGAGGTACGCGCCCACGGCGAAGAACGCGACGTAGCCGAGATCCAGCAGGCCCGCGTAACCCACCACGATGTTGAGGCCAAGCGCAAGCATGACGAACAGGAGCGCGACGTCGATAATGCGTACCCAGGTGCGCCCCAGGACTGATTCAACCACGAAAGGCAGCAGCAACAGGAGCGCCGCAATTGCGACGTAGAGAAGGATAGGGACGACTGGCGAAGCCTTCCTGAATCCCAGCATCGCACGCCTCAACGTCGACGGCCGTTACGCGCGCTCCGCCGATGGCTGCCCCATGAGCCCCGACGGTCGAAAGATGAGGACCAGGACCAGCACCAGGAAGGCGAATACGTCCCGGTAGTTGCTGCCGAACACGCCACCCGTGAGGTCCCCAATGTATCCCGAGGCGAGGCTCTCGATTACGCCAAGCAGGAGCCCACCCAGCATCGCGCCGGTCACGTTGCCGATGCCGCCCAGTACGGCGGCGGTGAACGCCTTCAGGCCGAGAATAAAGCCCATGTAGTAGTGGCCGATCCCGTAGTACAGCACCACCATCAATCCCGCCACGGCCGCCAAACCCGAGCCGACGACGAATGTCAGAGCGATAATGAAGTTGATGTTTATCCCCATGAGACCCGCCACGTCCGGATTCTGCTCGGTCGCGCGCATCGCCGCACCCATGCGCGTCCGGGTGACGAACCAGTAGAGCCCACCCATTACCGCACATGCGAGCAGGAAGATGACGGCCTGGAGGTCGGTGAAATGCGCTCCCCCGAGCTCGAGCTGCGTGGTCTTGAGAAGCGGCGGCAGAGAGATGTATTGCTTGCCCCAAATCATCGCCGCCGTGTACTGGATGAGAATCGACACCCCAATTGCGGTAATGAGGGGCGCCAGCCGTGGCGCCCGGCGTAACGGTCGATAGGCGACGCGCTCGATTGATACGCCGAGTGCGATACAGATCGTCATGGATGCGCCCAACGCCAGCAGCAGAACCAGGGGGACCGGCACACCGCTCGCCGACAGGGGCTGAAAAATCGAGAGCGCCACCAGGGCGCCCACCATGACGACGTCACCGTGGGCAAAATTGATCAGTCCCAAAATGCCGTACACCATGGTGTAGCCGAGCGCCACCAGGGCGTAGATGCTTCCCAGCACCAGGCCGTTGATGATCTGCTGCAGGAAGATATCCATCGGCGGGATCCAGGGACGCGAGCCGCAAGCGGCAACCCGGGTGCCGCACGCGCTTGCGTCGGACCGAAAGACGTCTACGCTACTTGTGACGGGCGTCGGTGGACGCCGCGAGCTTCTTCTCGGGCTCCGTCGCGGGCGCGGCCGCCGCCCCCAGGAGCCCCAAGTGGAATCACGGTTTCTAAGGCCTCCCAGTTGCCGCCCTTCACCACGTAGACGGTGATCGGGCCATTCTTGAGATCGCCCTTCTCATCGAACTCGATCGGCCCGATCACACCGTCGATCTTGGTCTTGCCGACTTCGGGCAGATACTTCGCAGGGTCTGCGGAGCCCGCCCGCTTCATGGAGTCAACGAACACGAACACAGCGTCATAGCCCATCGGCGCGAATAGCTCGACCTCCTTGCCGAACTTTGCTTTGTACTTCTCGACGAACTTCTGGCCACCCGGCATCTTCTCCTTTGGCAGCCCGGGCATCGAGGCCATCTGACCCTCCGCCGCCTCGCCAGCGAGCTTCACGAAGTTGGGTGTCTGGATGCCGTCGCCGCCGATCAGCTTGGCGCTGATGCCAAGCGATGCCATCTGCTTCGCCATCGGGCCAGCCTGCGGATCGATACCACCGAACATGACGAGGTCCGGCTTCGCACCCTTGATTTTCGTCAGGATGGCGGTGAAATCGGTGTCCTTGTCAGTAGTGTGCTCGCGCGCGACAATGTTCGCGCCGAGAGACTTCGCGGTCTTTTCGAACGCGTCGGCGAGCCCCTGGCCGTAGGCGGTGCTGTCGTCGATCACGGCGATCTTCTTAGCGCCCAGCTTCTCGACGGCAAACCGGGCCAGCGTGGGGCCCTGCTGATCATCATGGGCGACCACGCGAAAGGTGGTCTTGAAACCCTGCAGGGTGTACTTCGGATTGGTCGACGAGGGCGAGATCTGAGGGATACCGGCATCAGAGTAAATCTTGGAGGCCGGAATCGAGGCACCCGAGTTGAAGTGTCCGACCACACCGGCCACCTTCGCGTCGGCGAGCTTCTGGGCAACCGTGGTGGCTTTGGTGGGGTTCGCTTCGTCGTCCTCGGCGACCAACACGAACTCCACTTTGTTTCCGCCTATGACAACACCTTGTGCATTGAGGTCCTCGACCGCCAGCTGCACGCCGTTCTTGATGTCATTTCCGATATGCGCCTGGGGACCGGTGAGCGGCGACGCAACTCCGATCTTGACGACGGTAGCGCTGGGAACCGCCTGCGGCGCTTCTACCTTGGGAGGTGGCGCCTCCTCCTTCTTACCGCACCCTGCGGCGATCATAAGGAAGGCAAGGCCGAGCGCGGCGAACGAACGTCTCAAGATGCTCATGAAGTCTCCAAGGGATGTTAGAGGGGCCCTTCCCGAAGGCGCGAATCTCACGACCGCCAACTTTAGCCCCAGACTTTCGCGCATGTCAATTTAACGCAATATTCAGGAGGTTAAGCAACCGCTCGATATGACGTGCGCGGTCTGAGTGTCTAGCCGGCCGCTACGACCAGTCTCGCGCGACAAGGAAGTCGGAGTAGAGACGGGCCTCAGGCGAAGCGGGCTCCGGGTGCCAATCGTAGCGCCACTTCGCGATCGGCGGCAGCGAAAGCAGGATGGACTCTGTGCGCCCGCCGGACTGAAGGCCAAAGAGGGTGCCGCGATCGAAGACGAGATTAAACTCCACGTAACGACCCCGCCGGTACGCCTGGAAATCCCGCTCCCGTTTGCCATAGGGCAGATCGCGCCGGCGCTCGACGATCGGGAGATAGGCGGACAGGAAATGGTCGCCCACGCTTCGCGTGAGCGCGAAACAGGTCTCGAAGTCCGGTTCCGACAGATCATCGTAGAAGATGCCCCCGATACCTCGCGGCTCGCGCCGATGACGCAGGTAGAAATACTCGTCGCACCACCTCTTGAATCGGGCGTGCAGGTCGGCGCCGAAGGGAGCGAGCGCCTCGCGGCAGGTCCGGTGAAAATGAACGGCATCCTCCTCGAAGGGATAATAGGGCGTGAGGTCCATGCCCCCGCCAAACCACCACACCGGCGCCGCGTCCGCACCCAGGGCGCAAAACATCCGCACGTTGAGGTGTGTCGTGGGCACGTACGGATTGCGTGGATGCAGCACGAGCGACACACCGATTGCCTCGAACGAACGTCCCGCCAGTGCGGCGCGCGCGGCGCTCGCCGAGGGCGGCAGGCGATCCCCGTGCACATGCGAGAAGAGCACACCCGCGCGCTCAAACAGGTGGCCCTCTTCCACCATCCGAGTGACGCCGCTACCGCCCTCCGGGCGGTCCCAGCGGTCGTAACGGAAGTCCGTCCCATCGGCACCGGACAGGCCAGCCACGATGCGGTCCTGAAGTCCGGATAGGTAAGCCTTGACCGCCGCCGTATCCACCTGGCTTCGCTCCGCGCGACTTGTCAGGTCGGCCGCCTAATGGCCCGGTTGCCGATGTCGCTACGCATCTGACACCCGTCGAATGAGATCCGCTGCGCGACTTGATACGCCCGTCTTTGCGCTATGCGAATACTGTCTCCGAGCGCTGTCACCGTGAGCACGCGCCCGCCGTTCGTAACCACCGCATCGCCCTTGCGAGCCGTGGCAGCGTGGAAGACGTGGAGGTCCTCTTCGTCCTTCGGCAGACCCAGGATGACATCGCCGGTCCGCGGCGAGTCGGGATATCCCGACGCGGCGAGTACGACGCCGAGCGCCGTGCGCCGGTCCCATTCCACCTCGATTCGGTCCAGGGACCCCTTCAAGCCGTGCTCTATCATCGTGAAGAGGTCAGTCTTCAGGCGCATCAGAATGGGCTGGGTTTCTGGATCGCCGAGCCGGCAGTTGAATTCCAGGACCTTGATGCCGCCGTCGGGGGCGATCATGAGCCCGGCGTAGAGAAATCCGACGTAGGGCGTCCCGTCGCGCTCGAGCCCTGCAATCGTCGGCTGAATCACGTCCCGCATGACGCGCGCATGAACCGTTGGCGTCACCACCGGTGCCGGTGAGTAGGCACCCATGCCCCCCGTGTTCGGGCCACGATCATCGTCCAGCAGACGTTTGTGATCCTGGCTGCTCGCGAGCGGCAGGATGTTCTTGCCGTCCACCATGACGATGAAGCTCGCTTCGTCACCTTCGAGAAAGCCCTCGATCACAATCCGCCGTCCCGCCTCCCCGAGACGTCCCTGCACGAGCATCTGGTCGATGGCTGCGTGCGCTTCCTCGACGGTGGCCGCCACCACCACGCCCTTTCCCGCCGCGAGCCCGTCGGCCTTGATGACAATCGGTGCGCCGTGCCGATCGACATGGGCGTGGGCCGCCGCCGCATCAGAGAAGGCCTCGTACGCCGCAGTCGGGAGCCCGTAGCGCACCATGAAGGACTTTGCATACTCCTTGGATGTCTCGAGCCGCGCCGCCGCACGCGTCGGCCCGAAAATTGGAAGGCCCGCGGCCTGGAACTCTTCGACGATGCCGTCGGCGAGGGGTGCTTCCGGTCCCACCACCGTGAGCGCGATGCGCTCGCGTTGGGCGAACTTCACCAACAGGGGGACTGACGTAATCGGAACGTTGTCGACCGCTTTTTCCAGGGCCGTGCCCGCGTTGCCCGGCGCCACGAATACCCGTGACACACGCGCCGACGTGCCGAGCTTCCAGGCGATCGCGTGCTCGCGACCGCCGCCGCCGACCACCAGCGCTTTCACGATCAGTGGCGAAAGTGGCGAACGCCGGTGAACACCATGGCCATGCCGTGTTCATCCGCGGCCGCGATCACTTCCTCGTCGCGCAGGCTGCCGCCAGGCTGGATAATTGCGGTCGCTCCAGCCTCGGCGATGACGTCCACACCGTCGCGAAACGGGAAGAACGCATCCGAGGCCACCACGGATCCGTTCAGCGATAACCCGGCATTGCGTGCCTTAATGGCTGCGATGCGCGCACTGTCGACGCGACTCATCTGCCCGGCGCCAACCCCCACGGTCTGCCCATTGAGCGCGAACACGATCGCGTTTGACTTCACGAACTTTGCCACCCGCCACCCAAAAAGGAGATCGCGGAGCTGAGCCTCGGTTGGCACCTTGCGCGTTACCACCTTCGTGTCGGTGACGACGACGTTCTTCGCATCGGGGGTCTGAACCAGCAGTCCGCCGCCGACCCGCTTGAACTCATAACGGTTGTGACCCGTTCCCACGGGCAGCTCGAGAACGCGGATGTTCGCCTTGGCGGCAAACACCTTGCGGGCCTCGGGACCGATCTGGGGTGCGATCACCACCTCGACGAACTGCTTTGAGACGGCCTTCGCCGTCGCGCCGTCCACGGGGCGATTGAAAGCGATGATGCCACCGAACGCCGAGGTGGGATCGGTGCTGAAGGCGAGGCGGTAGGCCGCGAGCGTACTGTCTGCGACGGCGACCCCGCAGGGATTGGCATGCTTCACGATAACGCAGGCCGGTTGATCGAACGTCTTCACGCACTCCCAGGCTGCGTCCGCGTCACCGATGTTGTTGTACGAGAGCTCCTTGCCCTGCTCCTGCGTGTAGCCGGCGAGCGCTCCCGGGAAGGGCGCCGGTTCGCGATAGAACGCCGCCTCCTGATGCGGGTTCTCACCGTATCGCAGGTCCTGCACCTTCTCGAACTGGAGATTGAACCGGTCCGGGAAGCGCGCATGGCCGCCTTGCGAATTGAGCGCGGTCAGGTAGTTGCTGATGGCGCCATCGTAAGCAGCCGTCTGGGAGAACGCTTTCTTCGCCAAGGCGAACCGTGTCGCGGCCGAGAGCGATCCACCGCTTGCCGTGAGCTCGGTCGCGATCGCACCGTAGTCACCGGGATCGGTCACGACTGCAACATGAGCGTAGTTCTTGGCGGCAGAACGCACCATCGCCGGCCCGCCGATGTCGATGTTCTCAATCGCCTCGTCGAGGGTGCAATCCGGCCTTGCGATGGTCGCGCTGAAGGGATACAGATTGACCACCACCATGCCGATAGGAGGTATGTCGTGCGCGTTGAGCGCGGCGACGTGGTCCGGCAGGTCGCGGCGGGCAAGTATGCCGCCGTGTACCTTTGGATGCAGGGTTTTCACGCGGCCGTCCAGCATCTCGGGAAATCCGGTGTAGTCCGAAACCTCTGTGACCGGCAGCCCAGCTTCGCGCAACTGCGCCGCCGTGCCACCAGTGGATAGGACTTTGATACCGAGGCCGTGGAGGACCTTCGCGAAGTCGATAAGGCCGGTCTTGTCGGAAACACTGATCAGCGCTTGCTTGATGGTGTCCATGGCGTCTCAGAGCAATGCGATGGGAACGGCGCACTGCGGCACCGCCTACTTGAATCGATACTGCTTCATCTTCTTGCGGAGGGTGTTTCGGTTCAGCCCCAGCATCTCCGCGGCGCGCGTCTGATTGCCGTCGGCCTTCTTCAACACCACTTCGATCAACGGCTTTTCCACGCAGCCTATCACCATTTCGTAAATCGCCGTCGGCTCCTCGCCGTCCAGGTCGCGAAAATAGCTATCCATGGCCTTGCGGATGCAACGCTCTATGTCGTTGTCGTTCATGATGCTGCCAGTGCGCCCCGCACTCGGCGCGCCGTCACGTCCCGGGTCGCCCGCGGAGTCCGGGACGGTGCACGGACCCGCTCGGCCCCGAACGCGCGGCACGGTCGCCAAAATGCGCGATCGGTTAAGCCCACCATGAGAGCCACTGCAAGCCTGCCGGGAAGCGAATCGGGACCGATCTGCATGTCGGTTCTAGCGCGGGAAAAGTCGCAGATTGTAATCACAATCGCGCGCCGAAAATAGCACGTCTCGCAGAAAAGATCGGCGCAGCTGGCACGCCATCCGCGAGGGCGTCACGGACCTTCGCTGCGGCCGCGTGTTACGCACCGAACATCATGCGGCGCATGAAAAAGCGCTTTGGGACACCTGAAAAATCGAGCATCATTAAACCGATGCCACGCGCGGACTGCAGCCAGACCCTGTCGCTGGCGAAGAGCCGCACCAGGGAATCGGTGAGCAGAATGCTCACGGTGCGATCCCTCGCGCGTTGCTCGCGGTAGCGAGCGAGCATGGCGGCACTGCCGAGTTCTCCAATGGGTGTCGCGTGGACGAACCGTGCAAGTGTCCAGGCGTCCCGCAGTCCGAGATTGAACCCCTGCCCCGCGACCGGGTGGAGCGTCTGCGCCGCATTGCCAATGAGCACCACATGCTCCGTGGTGACAGACTCCGCGTAGCGCAGTGCCAGCGGAAAGCGGGATCGCGGTGAGCACCCAAAGAGTCCCGTGGCGCGTTCGCCGAATACTTTCTCGAGGTGCCCGATGAAGTCGCTGTCCGAGGCCGCGCAAAGCGCTTTGGCTGCCTCCTCCGCACAGGTGAGCACGACCGAGAAGCCGTCCTCGGCCGGCAGCAGCGCAGCTGGGCCGGTGGGGGTGAATCGCTCTGTGGCCCGATGGCGATGCCCGCCTCGCGAGCGGACCCAGGCCACCACCGCCCATTGCCGATAGTCCCGTATGAGGGGGGCAAACAATCCGCCAGCAAGGGCACGCCCGCCGTCAGCCAATACTGCGAGCTGCGTCGAAATCAATCGCGCTTCGCCATTGAGATCGCAACTCACCGCCGCGAAACCTCTAAGACTCTTCACGTCTGTGACCGTCGCGCCATTCACGGCGAGCGTGGATTCGCGCGCCGCCCCGGCAAGCATGCCATCTAGGTCACGATAACGTACGACGTATCCGAGCGCCGGGAGCTCGACTTGGCTGGCATCGAGCTCCGTGCGTCCGAAGCCACCCTGCTGACTGACTTCGATGGACAGGATCGGGGTCGCGCAAGGTTCGATTCGCACCCAGACGCCAAGCCGCTCAAGTATCAGGCGGCTGCCGGCCGAGAGTGCCAGGAAGCGGGCATCGTCGCCCCCGCTGGCCACGGGGCGCGCTTCCAGCAAGACGGGACCTGCGGCGCTGTTGCGAAGCGCAACCGCCAGCGCGCTGCCGACGGGACCGCCGCCGGCGATCACGAGCGGCGCGTGCTCAGGCAACAACTGTGCGGGCATCTGCCATCAGTTGTTCGATCTCGGCCGGCGCCTTGGGCGCGCGGTCGGTGAGAATCTCGGAGCCCGTGCTGGTCACGACGACGTCATCCTCAATGCGAACGCCGATGTTCCAGAACCGCTCGGGAACCTTCTCGGCAGGGCGGATGTAACAGCCCGGCTCGACGGTCATCACCATGCCCGGTTCGAGGGGGCGCCACACACCATCGCGCTTGTAGTCCCCGGTGTCGTGAACATCCAGCCCCAACCAGTGGCCGGTACGGTGCATGTAGAAACGCTTGTAGTCCCCCGCTTCGAGCACCTGGTCGAGACTGCCGTCCAACAGGCCGAGGTCGAGAAAGCCCTGGGCAAGGACTCGCACCGCGGCCTCATGGGGCCGATCCCACGAATGGCCCGGCTTCACTTGCTCCAGTGCGGCCGCTTGAGCAGCGAGGACGAGGTCATAGACGTCCCGCTGCACCGGCCTGAAACGGCCGTTGACAGGGAACGTCCGGGTAATGTCCGACGCGTAGCCGTCCAGCTCGCAGCCGGCATCGATCAGGATCAGGTCGCCGTCGGCGAGCAGCGCGTCGTTGCGCACATAGTGCAGCACACACGCGTTGGCACCACCCGCGACGATGGGCGAATAGGAAGGTGCCTGCGCGCCCCGGCGCCGGAATTCGTGCAGAAGTTCGGCTTCGATTTCATTCTCGCGCATCCCTGGGCGCACATGTCGCATCGCGCGCACATGCCCCGCCGCTGCTATGCGTCCCGCCTGCCGGATCAGCGCGATCTCCTCCTCGCCCTTACGGAGCCGCATCTCGTCGAGCAGGTTCCGTACATCGCAGATGCGATCCGGGGCAGATACTCCCTCCCTCGCCCGCGCACGGACCTGGTTCAGCCAACCGGTCACCCGCCCATCCCACACCGCATCGGCGCCGATCGCGTGGAACAGCGCCGGCTGATTCTGGATGAGTCCCGGCATCAGCTCGTCGAGCTTCGCAATCGGATGGGCTTCGTCAAGCCCGAAGCGCTCTTTGGCTGCCTCGGGGCCGTATCTGAATCCATCCCAGATCTCGCGCTCGGAATCCTTCTCCCGGCAGAAGAGCATTGTTTGCGGAGCGTTGCCTGCAACGATGACCAGCACCGCATCGGGCTCCGGGAAACCCGTAAGGTAATGGAAATAGCTGTCGAACCGGAACGGGTAGTGCGAGTCCCGATTTCGAATCCGCTCCGGGGCTGTGGGAACGATCGCCGTACCCTGCTTCATGCCGAGGGCAAGCGCTTCGCGGCGGCGGCGATAGACGGCAATGTCTTGCATGGCGATCGGTTCAGGCAGCGGCGTCGGGTGCCCGTCCCGATCAGCGGGATTCCGCGATTCACCGGGGAGCATGAGCGCTCGCTCCCGCCCTGAGGACGCGATCGAGGTCGTCGAGCCGCTGCGGGGTACCGACGTCTTCCCACCGGCCACTGAAATGCTCACCCATCACTGCTCCCGCATCCGCGACGCGCCGCAGGAGCGGTCCCAGCGGCGCCTTCTCACCGGGCCTAACCCCAGCGAAAAGCTCCGCCGAATATACGCCAATTCCCGAGAAAGTGAGCCGCGACGCGCCGTCATTGCTAATTTGCCCATCCGCCAGGGCAAAGTCCCCGCGCGGATGGTGCGGGGGATTGTCGACGAGAACGAGGTAGGCAAGCGCGCCACGCGTCTTCATGAGCGTGCCGCGCGCGGCAAGGCGCGCAAAGTCATACTCGCAATAGATGTCCCCGTTCACCACCACGAACGGATCGTCGCCGAGCAGGGGTAGCGCCAAGACGATGCCACCTGCCGTTTCGAGTGCGACACCTTCCCTGGAATACTGGATGGTGACCCCGAAAGCGCTGCCATCGCCGAGGCGCTCCTCGATGACGGCACCCAGATGAGCGTGATTGATGACGAGCCGCCGGAACCCCGCCTCGGCCAGCCTTTCGATGTGACGCACAATGAGGGGCTTGCCTCCCACAGCGAGCAATGGCTTCGGCACCGCGTCGGTGAGCGGTCGCATGCGCTCGCCGCGTCCGGCCGCAAGGATCATGGCCCGCATGCTCAAAACGTATACCCGACCTCGGCGGCCTGCCCGTGCAGCTCGTCGAGTAGCAGCGCCAACGGACGTAGCGCCGCGTAGCGAGTCGCCACGCCGCGCACATAGTCAACGAAGCGGGGGGTGTCCTCGACGTAGTCACCTTTACCGTCCCGGTACTTGAGCCGCGCAAAGATGCCAAGCACTTTCAGATGCCGCTGCAGCCCCATCCATTCGAAGTCCCGGTAGAACGCACCGAAGTCGGCGTCGACCGGCAATCCGGCGCGCCGTGCTTTCTCCCAGTAGCGAACCGTCCAGTCTATAACGTGCTCTTCCTCCCAACTCACGAAGGCGTCGCGAAAGAGCGACGCGGCGTCATAGGTAATCGGCCCGTACACCGCATCCTGAAAATCGAGAATGCCCGGGTTTGGTTCGCACACCATGAGGTTGCGCGGCATGTAGTCCCGATGGACGAACACCTGCGGCTGCGCCAGGTTGGAGGCGATGACAAGCGCAAACGTGCGCTCCAGAACGTCTTTCTGTGCGGGCTTGAGCTCGATGCCAAGGTGGCGGGCCACGTACCAGTCCGGAAAGAGATCGAGCTCGCGCCTCAAGAGCGCGGCATCGTAGGGGGGCAGGGAATCGGGGCGGCTCGCAAGCTGCCAGCGCACGAGGGCCGAGGTCGCGTCGTCGAAAAGCTTCGGCGCGCGGCCCGGATCCGCGCTGAGGGCAGCGAGGTAGGTAGCGTCTCCCAGGTCCGTCAGGAGAAGGAAGCCTCGTGCAAGGTCCTGCTCCTCGACCCGCGGCGCGTTGAGCCCGGCCTCGGCGAGCAGTTGGGCGACGTGGACGAAGGGCCGGCAGTCTTCGTTGGCGGGCGGTGCGTCCATGGCGATCAGGCTCGCTCCAGCGGCGAACCGCACACGAAAGTAACGCCGGAAGCTCGCGTCCGCCGAAGCCGGAACCAGCTCGAATTCGGTGCCAGGACGCCGCGCCCTGATCCAGCCTCGCAGTTGCTCGATTCGATCCAATCGTCTTGTCGCAACCTTCCTTCGACGGCGTTGCGCCAAGGACCGTCGGTTGCCGTGGGAAGTGAATTGTGCGATTTTATCATCCGCATCGCGCCACCCTCCAAGATGTCGGTTCCCCGCCTCCGGCCCCTGGGCCTTGCCGTGCTATTTGCCTTCGCCCAGGTTGCGCAGGGGCAGGAACCATCCGGGGAACTCATCGGCCTCAAGCTGCGACCCGAGGCTACACTTCGCCCCTACAGGCCGCCGGGAGAGCTGCCCACCCCGGTTTATGTCGAAGCCGATCGCATGGACGGCAACTCGCAGAAGCTCATCGAGCTGGAAGGGGACGTCAAACTGCGGCGGCGCGGGCAGGCGGTCTTCGCCGACTGGCTGCTGTATGACGTGCCGGATGAGGAAGTTTATGCCATTGGCAACGTGAGGATCTTTCAGCAGGGCAGCATCCTGCAGGGCACCAAGGCACGCATCAACCTCGATACGCAAACAGGCTTCGTCGACGAACCGCGGTACCGCATCGCTCAGACCGGAGGCTACGGCGAAGGGAAGCGGCTGAATTTGGATGGCCCGGGGCGGTTTACCTTCGAGCATTCGAACTACACCACCTGCGGGCCAAGCTCGCAGGACTGGGTATTTGACAGCCGCACGCTATCCCTCGATCGGGATGCGGAAGTCGGCGTTGCCCGCGACACCACCTTCTATTTCAAGGGTACCCCGCTCGCGTACACGCCTTACCTCGAGTTCCCCCTGGTCGGTGATCGCAAGAGCGGCTTTCTGGCCCCGATCCTGGGTACCAGCCAACGCACCGGATTTGAGATAACGACCCCCTACTACTGGAACATTGCGCCGAACCGGGACTACACTTTCCTGCCGCGTTTCATGGCGGAGCGTGGGATCCTGCTTGGCAACGAGTTCCGGTATCTGGAACGGACCTACCAGGGAATCGCACGGGGTGAGTACCTGCCGTACGACAAGGAGCTCGGGACCAGCCGGTGGGCATACGCGGTGCGCCACAATCAAAGCTTCTCGCCGGCGTGGAGCGGATACCTCGGCCTGCAACGCGTCTCGGACAACAACTACTTTCGGGACCTCTCTAGCCGCGTCGGGCTCACTTCCCTTGTCAACCTGCCTTCCGAGGGCTGGGTGCGTTACGCGTCCGGGTGGTGGAACGCGCTCGGGCGAGTGCAGACGTGGCAGACCCTGCAGGATCCCGGTGCACCCATCTTGCCGCCTTATCGCCGCCTGCCCCAGATCCTCTTCACTGGCTCCCAGCCGGAACTCGCCGGAGACCTCGATTTCAACCTGACGGGGGATTTCAACTACTTCTCTTCGCGGTTGGGAAACCAGGTCGAGGGATCGCGCTTCGTTCTCTATCCAAGCATCTCGTACCCGTATCGAACCGCATACTCGTTCGTGACGCCGAAGATCGGCGTGAACTATACGCAGTACTCGCTGGACCTGCCTGATCCCAATCTGAATCCCGTCCTTACGAACCAGTCGTCCGTGAGCCGCACGCTTCCGATCGCGAGCGTCGACAGCGGTCTCATCTTCGAGCGTGACACGTCGATGCCGTTTCAGGACCGCCCTGTCATTCAGACGCTTGAGCCGCGTCTCTACTACCTCTATATCCCGAGGAACACAGCTCAGAACCAGTTTCCGGTTTTTGACACCGCGCTCGCGACCTACAACTTTACGCAGCTTTTTTCGGAGAACCAGTTCGTAGGATGGGACCGGATCAACAACGCCAACCAGGTCACGGCAGCGATCAGCTCACGTTTGCTCGATCCTCGGGACGGCGCGGAACTGGTACGCGGGGTGATCGGCAATCGCTATTATTTCTCGCGGCAGGCGGTGACTCTGCCCGGCGTGCCTGCCAGCAGCACCAACGCCTCGAATTTTCTTGCGCTGCTAAGCGGACGCATTAACCCATATTGGAGCGGGGACGTGTCATGGGAATACAGTCCGACTACCTCCTCCACCGCTCGCCTCTATGGAAATGTCCGTTATCAGCCCGGGCCCGGGCGAGTCGTCAACCTTGGATACCGTTACATTCAGGCACAGCCTGGTCCAAGCACACCCGCCAATCAGCAAACCAGCCAGATAGAGTTCTCTGCCCAGTGGCCGCTCACGTCCAGGCTGACCGCGCTGTCGCGGGTCAACTATTCGGTCGACGGCGGCGGACTCTTGGACGGCGTCGCTGGCTTTGAGTACAATGCCGGATGCTGGGCACTTCGCGCGGTGACGCAGAAATTTGTGACCAGTGCAACAACGTCAAACACCCTGTTTTTCGTCCAGTTCGAACTCACGGGCATCTCCAGCGTCGGGTCTTCTGCATTCTTCCACATCCTGAACCGATACATTCCGGGGTATTCCCGCGGCCAGACGGTCACCGAGTTCCAGGACCAGTACTACCTTGCGCAGTGAGGCCATGATCCGACGCGCAGCGATCCACCCCTTCGCGACCATTATGCTCGTCCTGGGGGGAGTCGTTTCAACCACCGCCACTGCGGCGACCGAACTCAAACCGGGACAGCGAGTCCTCACCCTCGACCGCATCGTCGCCGTCGTCAACGACGAAGTCATAACGGAGCACGAGCTCGAGGAGCGTTACGGTCTGGTGATTCGGCAGCTCGGCAAGCAGGGGACACCGCTCCCGCCGAAAGACGTGCTCGAAAAGCAGCTGCTCGAACGCATGATCAATGACCGCGTCCAGCTCCAATACGCGAAGGAGACAGGCATTCGCGTTGACGATGTCCAGCTTGAACGAACGCTGGGCCGGATCGCCCAAGATAGCGGTCTCACCCTGCAGCAGTTTCGCGACACGCTGGAGCGCGAAGGCATCAATTACAACCAGTTCCGCGAGGAGATCCGCAGCGAGATCCTGCTCGCCCGCCTCAAGGAGCGGGAAGTCGATGCGAAGCTCGTAGTAAGCGATAGCGAGATCGACAGTTTTCTTAGCACGACCGAGGCGCAGCAGGGCAAGGGTGAGGAGTTCAATGTCGCGCATGTGCTCGTATTGGTACCCGAGCAGGCGAGTCCGGAGCAGATCCAGAAGCAGCGCGCGCGCGCAGAGGACGCGTTGAGGCAGCTTCGTGCGGGAGCGGATTTTGCCCAGATCGCCGCAAGCTACTCCGATGCCTCCGACGCACTGCAGGGCGGTTCGCTCGGTTGGCGCTCTCCGGCCCGGCTCCCCGCGATCTTTGTCGAGGCGCTGCAATCCATGAACCCTGGGGACTTAAGCCCCATTTTGCGCAGCCCGAACGGATTCCACATCCTGAAGCTTAACGATCGCCGCGGCGCCGGTGGGGCGGTCATGATCCAGCAGTCGCGCCTGCGGCACATTCTCATCAAGACAACCGAACTCGTATCGCAGCGCGACGCGCGCGATCGTCTCCTCAAGCTCAAGGAACGGATCGAAAACGGTTCCGACTTTGCGGAGCTAGCGCGGCTGCACTCCGAGGATGGCAGCGCGTCACGGGGTGGAGAGCTGGGATGGATCTCGCCCGGGGATACCGTGCCGGACTTCGAGCGAGCGATGAACGCGCTGCAAATCGGTCAAGTGAGCGAACCCGTGCTGAGCCCGTTCGGCATGCATCTCATTCAGGTGCAGGAGCGTCGCACGGAGGACATGTCGAAGGAGCGCCAGAGGCTCAACGCCAAGCAGGCGCTGCATCAACGCAAGGCCGAGGAAGCCTATCAGGAGTGGGTGCGTCAGTTGCGGGACCGGGCGTACGTGGAGTATCGCCTTGAGGAAAAGTGAGGCCCGCAGTCATGTCGGCCCTGGCGTGATTCCCGCAGACGGAGATATGCTGCAGGCGGATCAGACGTCGCGTCCCCGCATTCCTCCACCCGTCATCGCGCTCACCGTTGGAGAGCCCGCCGGCATCGGTCCGGACCTCGTCGCCAACGTGGCACAGCGCGTCTTCCCTGCACGCTTGGTAGCGATCGGCGATGGGGACCTGCTGGCATCGCGGGCGCAAGCGTTGGGGATTCCGCTTCGCCTGAAGCGCAAGTCATGCACACTGCCGCCCGCTCTGGGCCGGCTGTCGATCGAGCATGTGTCGCTCGCGGTGGCGGCTCACCCGGGAACCCTCGACCCCCGAAACGCCGATACAGTCCTGGCCACAATCGAGTGCGCGGTGTCGGGATGTCTAGGCGGTCTCTACGACGCGATGGTCACGGCTCCCGTGCACAAGGGGGTGATCAACGAAGCTGGCATTCCGTTCACCGGTCACACCGAGTTCCTGGCGAAGCGCGCTGGCGTGCGGCGAGTTGTGATGATGCTCGTCGGTGATGGTCTGCGCGTGGCCCTTGCGACCACGCACCTGCCGCTAGCGGATGTGCCTGCCGCGATCACGCGCGAATCCGTCACCGACACGCTGCGCATCCTGCGAGCGGACCTGATGCAACGCTTCGGCATTGTGGCTCCGCGGATCCTCGTGGCGGGTTTGAATCCGCATGCGGGCGAGTCCGGCTTCCTTGGGCGAGAGGAGATCGACGTCATCGCCCCTGCGCTCGAGGCACTTCGCGCAGAAGGTTTCGACCTCATCGGACCGCTGCCAGCGGATACCCTGTTCAGTCCCAATCGACTGGCCGATGCGGACTGCGTACTCGCCATGTACCACGACCAAGGACTGCCCGTGGTCAAGTATGCGACGTTCGGGCGCGGGGTGAATGTGACGCTCGGACTCCCGTTTATCCGCACCTCGGTCGATCACGGTACCGCCCTCGATTTGGCGGGAAGCGGAAAGGCCGACCCGGGGAGTTTCGTGACCGCGATTGAGCTCGCGATCGAATTGGCAAACCGGCGGCGGGCCGCGTCAGCCAGCCTCTGACCCATCGCATCCGTCCCCTCGCGCGTCCATTGCAGGTAACTCCTCCCCAAAAGCGTCGAGTCTGGAACGAGGGCAACTCTTGACGCACGTCTTCCGCAAGCGGTTCGGTCAGCACTTTCTCACTGATCGCCACTACATCGGCAGGCTCGTGGCGGCCATCAACCCGCAGCCCGACGACCTAATGATTGAGATCGGTCCGGGGCTGGGCGCGCTCACCCACCCTCTTCTGGAGCAGCTGAGGCACCTGACAGTGGTGGAGATCGATCGCGATCTTGCGTCGCGTCTTGGCAAAGCGTTTCCTCCGCATCGCCTCACCGTGCACGAGCAGGATGCACTCGACTTCGACTTTGCCGCGCTAGGTTCCGGGCTTCGCGTCGTCGGCAATCTGCCGTACAACATCTCGTCGCCCCTGCTGTTTCACCTGGCGGCGGCTGCCCCGGCGCTCGACGACCTTCACCTCATGCTGCAGAAGGAGGTAGTGGACAGAATGGCGGCGAAACCCGGTACGTCCGACTACGGCCGGCTGTCAATCATGCTGCAGTATCGCTTCGACGTGGAACCCCTGTTCGGTGTTCCGCCCGGCGCATTTCGGCCGTCTCCCAAAGTGGGCTCCGCAGTAGTGAGGTTACGACCGATCCGCACCCCGCGATGCGCCGCAAACGACGAAGCGTTCTTCGCGGACATTGTCGCGCGCGCCTTCGGACAGCGCCGCAAGACCCTGCGCAACGCTCTGAAGGGGGCGATCTCGGAGCAGGCACTCGTCCAGCTCGGTATCGATCCGGGCGCGCGAGGGGAGGTCCTGTCAGTCGAAGAGTTTGTCGCGATTGCGAACGCGGCAGCCGATTCGGCCTCGACTGTCAAGTCGACTTCTTCTGAATGAACTCGATCTTGTAACCGTCGGGATCCTCAACGAAGGCGATGACGGTGGTGCCGTGCTTCATCGGACCGGCTTCGCGCGTGACTTTGCCACCGCGCTGCTTCACCTCCGCACACGCCGCATAGGCGTC
>Ga0209253_10001438_pt1 | contig 20846 bp, 24 predicted proteins | sample FrelakmetBRP12BR_FD_187145 | JGI IMG/M metagenome (GOLD analysis project Ga0209253, IMG submission 187145) | Freshwater lake sediment microbial communities from the University of Notre Dame, USA, for methane emissions studies - BRP12 BR (SPAdes)... | ecosystem: Environmental > Aquatic >...
AAGAATCTCGGTTTTATAACACATTGATCTTATGAGATTCTTCACTTCATTCAGAATGACAAATTTACATTCCAAGGCAATTATGACACAGCCTCTTGACCGGTGAATCCAGAGAAAGGAACTGGATTCCCCGGTCAAGTCGGGGAATGACAGTCATGTATCCTTACTTATAGCCGTCTTAGTATCTCCTACAGGTAGGATGTTACCTTTTTACCGCTAATGCGATAGCGTGTGTCTTTCACCGCGAAAGTAATACGCTATTTTTCTTCTCCATTTTTTTGCGTTCAGTGATATCACTTACAACTTCGATGCCTGCTATTATCTTTCCTGTTGGATCCTTCAAAGGAGATGCAGTGATCTCGTAGTATCTTGTTTCCCTATCAGTTTGTACTTCCCTTTGCACGGTGTGTACTTTTCCATCCTTGAATGTGGAAGCCACAGGACAACCACTGCATATGTCTTGTCTCTTTTGGTACGCCTCGTAACATTTCTCTCCGACATGAGATCCCATTAAGTCCCTATGCAGTTTATTTTCATAGACAATCGTAAATGTCGTATCAAGAATGCTTATGCCCTCTCCTATTGCGCTGATAATGCCTTCTACTCTGGCTATTTCTTTTATTAATTTCGTGGCAGAGCTTTTCGTTGTCTCCTTGTCCTTTTCTTGCTGGTTCTTTGGTTTTTTCATTTTTGATTTTTTCTAAACTTTATAACGTTGGTAGATTTCACGTCTGGAAGGGCAATTGCAATAAAATGAATCGCCATAAGAAAAACAGTAAGGGCAGATGCTTTTATCCTTCTTAGTTTTTATGGCAAGAAATGTTTTTTGTATATCTCTTTCGATAGAACAAGTAACCCAAGTCTCATTATTCAAGCATTGGAACATGTAAGGACATTTTGTTGATTGCTTTTTTGTTTTATCGCTAACCTGATAAGTCATTGGGATTCCTTTAAATCTTCCTGACTCTAATTAGAATACAAAATACTGATTTTGTCAAATATTTAGATTAAAAGGGGGCGACTCTGTTCTCTTGATTCCGTTTTGTAATGTTGCATCATAGGACAAGATTTCAAAATCTCCCTTACAAGGAAGTAGTTTTGCCTCCGTGAGCTGAGTTTCAAAATAGTTAAGTATTGTCCTCTCTATTAGGAATTGTAAAGTAAAATGTCGAGCCCTTTCCCTTCTCTGATTCCACCCAAATTCTGCCGCCATGGCGTTCAACAATCTTCTTACAGGTCGCAAGCCCTATCCCTGTTCCTGGATACTCTTTCTTTGTGTGCAGGCGCTGGAACATAACAAAAATCTGTTCTGAAAACTTTGGGTCAATTCCTATGCCGTTGTCTTTGAAAAAGAAAATCCAATCATCTTCTTTTTGTTTTGCTGAAATGTGAATCTTGGGAGCCTCTTTACCACGGAACTTAATCGCATTACTGATCAGGTTCTGAAATAATCTTGCCAACTGTGAGGAATCGGCCATTATGGTTGGCAGGTCGTCATGGGTAATTACTGCACCACTTTCTTTAATGGCTATCTGAAGATTGAAGACTGCTTTGTCTAAGGCCGATAAACAATCGGTGGGCGTAAAACTCTTGCCCGTTGATCCTACTCGTGAATAATCTAATAGGTCCTTAATAAGCACTTGCATCCTTTCAGTCCCATCTATGGCATGCTCAATAAATTCATCTGCTTTTTCATCAAGTTTTCCTTTGTATCGCTTTGCTAATAGCTTTACAAATCCTGCAACTACCATTATTGGTTCCTGTAAGTCATGTGATGCTGTATAGGCAAACTGTTGTAAGTCAGCATTAGAACGAGCCAACTCATCTGACAATTTTTTTAATTTCTCTTCAGCCTGTTTACGCTCCGTGATGTCTCTGAACGTTACAACCGCTCCAACAATGTTTCCATCTTCCATGATGGGAGTACTGGTATACGCAACTGGGAAACAAGTACCATCCTTTCTCCAAAAAACTTCGTCATCTTTATGATGGACCTTACCATCCTTATATGCAGCGTAGATAGGGCACTCTTCTACAGGATACGAACTCCCATCCGATTTCTTGTAGTGCCACAGTGTATGACTATGTCTGCCTATGAGTTCATTAATTGTATAACCGAGCATTTGAGCTGCAACTGGATTAACGAATGTGTGTTTCCCCTGAATATCCAAACCAAAAATACCTTCCCCTGCTGCATTTAGAACCAGTTCATTTTGATGATAAAGCCTTTCAATCAACTCCTCTGCCTGCTTGCGTCCTATTTGTAACTTTTCAAAATTATGAATTTGCTGTCTTAATTCTATCAATTCCTCTTCCATTCGCTTTCTCTCGGTTATGTCAAGGGCCAGAACCATCTCAGCCCGCTTCCCCATAAAAGTCAGCGTATGAGAAATAATTTCTACTTGGATTAAAGTTCCGTCCTTCTTAATGTGTCTCCATGTGCCGGCTATATCAAGCCCTTTCGTAACCTTTGCGATATTTTCAAGAAGTGCCGGAATATCCCCGGGTGGGCGAATATTCCTGATAGTCATGGAGAGAAATTCTTCCTCAGAATAACCATACCGTTGAACAGCCGCATCATTCACATCAAGAAAAGTGAGCGTTTCGAGGTCATAGATCCACATAGGATGTGGATTGGATTTATAGAAATTTTCGTGTATTTCCTTAAAATCCTTCAGCACCCGTGCAATTGGAATATTTTCCGCGCTTAAAGCTTTGAAGAAAGCAAGCTCTTCCCGCAGTTCTTTTAATTCATTGACGAGTTGTTCTTTTGTTTTTCCTTCATCATTCATTTTGGTTCCTTATGCTACTTCTTTCCGCCGAGTATTATCAAATAAATTCCTTCGGCAGTTCGGCTGTCTTTCGCCTGATGACTTGCGGTTGTGATTGACACAATTATACCAACCTTTATTTCTGTTTAGTACAGTAGTTTTGACTCTGTGATACGAATTTGTCATTTTGCATCTTTCGTCCCGAAGGGAACACCCTTTTTTGTTAATGACACCTACGAACATCACGAGGGTATTTCAATAACTAAGGATTATCAGGAGAATTAACGACTGAACTCACTGGCGCAGCTAAGCGGATAGTCCAGTGGAGTGATTCGTTATGCAAAGGGATCATGCTCGTTTTCTTCATTTATCTGCATGTCCGTCAGCAGGTAATATATCGAAGTCACCGAAATGATCAAAGACCCCGATCACCATGTCATTGACATCATATGATACCGCCATCTGTTCGCGCTTACGAGATTCAAGGTCATTGAACGCTCCAAAAGCTCCGAAAATCTCCCATACACCGGCAGTGGCTACATCCATGAAAACGTGAGCCGCGGCGTCACCACCGCTTGGGGGCATGCCTGCGTCGTAGTCGTAGACGCGATAGAGGATACCTGAAGATGTAACCCATTCGCGAACAGGAGGACCAAGGCTTTTTTCAGCATCTGCCTTGCTCATGCCGACCTTGACCGTACTAACATCCAGACCCTTTTTGCCCTTTAAGGCAGTCGCCGCCATACAACTATACTGTAGGAGCATGGTTAAAAAAAGAATACATATTGCGAGCCCGGATAGTGCTCTATTTTTCGCCTGATTCATCCAATTCCTCCGATTGTTTCGTACATCTCCTGACCGCTCTGTCCGGTTTTGCATACAGCGAACCAATAAGATGCTCATTCCGAACAAGACGCGAGTCCGGCCCAAACTCAAGGCACAGATAATGAGGCGCAGCGACGGGTATTGGATAAGCCTGAGTATAACCTCCAACGATTACATACCCGTAAGCTACCGTCCATTCATACATTAGAAAGCGGTCATCATCAAGCCTGTGGTTGGGTTCACCCAGCAAAAGAAGAACATCTGCACGGGTTGTTACCCCGGGTCGAAGAGATTCAAAGGCCTCTTTGTCCGGCACGACGCCTAATCCATGAGGCACGACAGGTATGGGAAGGCATCCAGCGAGCAACAGCACACCAATCAGGACAGAACACGATATAGACAACCACTTATCGGCAGCCATGTTTGACCAGACTGTGACGTTCAAGCACATTGTCCTTATCAAATACCAGCACACAAGCATGGCATGTTCCAGTCCCCTTAAGGTTCATGCGACCATCATCTTGCAGATACACATAATAGACAAGGATTCCGCCGTTCTCATAGATGGACTGGGCAGGCCCCAAGCGGTCCTGGATTTCCTGCTTTGTGGTCTCGCCATCATGGATAAATCCCTCATATTTACTGACTGTGGATGGATCAACCTTTTGAGCAGTCACGCAACCTCCAAGGCAACCTGTAACAATGATCATTGACACGATAAATTGGAGAATCACATGCAATCTTTCAAGCGTATTCATTTGGATAGTTTTCATCATACATGCATAATATTTATTTTTAAGCGTATTCTATATTTGCTCCAAAGATTATAATTTCTCAGGTTGATTGTCAATGAATTTTCCGGAAAACTGCGGATAGGAAGGTGATAATTCTATATAATATTGTTATTTTAAATATTATATAGAATACGCATATTTATACATACCAATATTCTTGTTGGGCTTTTTTGCAGATTGCCGGTTGAAATATGTATTTTTCAGATTGAGAGTGTATCAGGAAGTTATTGAGAGGGTGACGACACTTACAACTACGTATAATCGGGATGTGGTGGAAACTGATGGTTACCAATCATACTTCTTTGGTTGTCCTGTTTTCTCAAGGAGCGAATTTACTTCCTTTTTAAGTTCAATCATACGCTGTTCTCTATATATATAAACGTTTATTGAGCCTTTTCATCTCACTCATTTTCTGTTTTATTTTCTCCTCTGCCTGCTTGCGCTCGGTGATGTCAGACAAAACAACCAGGAAAGCCTTTTCTTTTTCATAGGGGATGATAGCAGCGTTCACAAGGAAGTATTTTATATCTTTTGATTTCGTAATAACTTTCACATCATAATTCTCAACGTGTTCCCCGGAAATCCTTCGTTGCATATTTTTCGCAACTAACTCTTTTGAATCATCAGAAATGAATTCAAACACTGTCTTTCCAATAATCTCATCTCTAAGATATCCTAAAATCTTTATGCCTGATTCGTTGATATAATGAATTGTGCCTCCCTTGTGAACAAGCACTACATTTGGCGAGAAATTGGCCATGGTGCTGTATCTTTCTTCGCTTTCCCGCAGCGCCTGTTCTGCCCGCTTGCGCTCGGTGATGTCTCGGAAAATACCCTGCATAACTTCTTTACCTTCAATGGTAATTTTGCTTGCTCTAATGGCAACGTCCTTTATTTGCCCTGATTTCGTAATAACCCTGTCTTCAAGGCGATCTGAAGATTCACCTGTCATGTGGCTTTTGAACGTTTCTGAAAACCCATTTTTAATGTCTTCGGCAGGATGCAGGAAACTTTGATGTTTGCCAATAATTTCTGACTTTTCTCTTTCAACAAGCTTTGAAGCTGCGATATTACAGTCAACTATCATTCCGGTTCCAAGATCAGCCAGGAATATTGCGTCTATGGCCTCTTCAAACTGTTTCCGGTATCGCTCCTCGCTATCTCTCAGCGCCTCCACTGCCTGCCTACGTTCTGTCATCAGCTTAGCTTCTTCTAATGCCCTTTTTACCAAGGGAACAAGACGCTTTAAATTGTTCTTTAACACATAATCTGTCACACCTTTATTTAGGTTTTCAATTGCAAATTCTTCTCCGAGTTTCCCGGTAACTAAGATAAAAGGCAGATCAGGGCACTTTTCCTTTGCAATTCTTAATGCTGCAAGACCATCAAAAGAAGGAAGATCATAATCTGACAGGATAAGATCGGGGGAAAACTCATCAAGTTCTTTCAGAAAGGCTTCTCTTGTATCCACAACCTTTGAGGTGAATACCAATCCAGCTTTTCTTAATTCATGCTCTTGTAATTCAGCATCGGCCGGACTATCTTCAAGGATAAGTATGCGGAGTTCTTTGTCCATGAACACTTTTTCCCTTAATTGAACTTTCTTACTACTTCAATTATTTATTGAAAAAGAAGATAATTTTACTGTCTGTTTCCAATTATACCATACACAATCATGATGGTATCTATAATCGTTTTCTACAGGAGTTAACCGGAAACATTTCTTCTTGCAAACCGCGCCCCTGCAATCAGGTATAATATTAATGATTCTAATAAACGGACTTAGAAGGGAGGTGGTTGTTCAAATGGATCAATTATCTGAAGGGTTCGTGGATAAAACCTGGCAGCAAGTTGCTGGGTTCACACCGGAGAGGGCAAATAAAGAGATGCAAGCCATGGGCAAAAACCAACCGGAGCTTTTGGCTTTTTTCATGGCATATACAGATGATCTTCAGCAGGAAGTGAAAGAGCTTGCTATCTATATTGCCTTTGTTGTTTACAAAATGTTTCTTGACTCAAGTGGTAAGATCCCGAAAATCTCAGGCAAGGAGATTATGTCCAGGTATGACGAAAATACACGTCTTATAGAAAGCCTTGAAGGAGCCCATGACACATTCATCGATAGAATTGCGGGTGTCCAGGTTTCTAATCAGCCATATGTTATAAAATATGTCCTCGAAGCTCTCATGGAAGACGCTGAGGAAGACGGCATTGATCTGACCGAAGAAGATATTGGTTCGCTCTTCATACTTTTCAAGACCGAGATAGAAGTTCTTGATAAAAGAGCATAGATGTCATTTCAACCGGGTGTTATAGAGATTAAGCTGCCTGAGTGGATTGATAGCTTCTTGCTTGGCTACCCTGGTTATATTTCGTCAATTCAGGACCGCATGTCGTTCGTCATCGAAGCCGCACAACTTAATGTTTCCAAAGGTACCGGAGGCCCTTTCGCAGCTGCAGTATTTGAGACTGAGTCCGGCAAATTGGTCTCGTTGGGTGTAAATTTGGTAACCTCCGAGGGGTTATCTATCCTCCACGCGGAAATGGTGGCTTTCGCACTTGCACAGAAAAAGATAGGCAGCTATGACCTTGGCAGGTACGACCTGCCTGCTCACGAGCTCGTCACCAGCATAGAACCATGCGCTATGTGTTTCGGCGCAATTCCCTGGTCCGGAGTGCGAAGAGTCATTGCCGGAGCTCGTGATTCTGATGCGAGAAGAATCGGCTTCGACGAAGGACCAAAAATGAAGGAGTGGAGAAGCGAGTTAGAGAAAAGAGGGATTGCTACTATATGCGATGTCAGTCGGGAAGCTGCAGCTCAGGTTCTTCTTAACTACTCTTTACAGAGCGGAAAAATCTACAACTCGCGAGAGCCGGGATAACAAAGGGTTCAAGTCAAGTTTATGCATTTTCCTATTGAGGTCATGCAAGGCCGTATCTTGACAGTCTTCCCTTTGACCTTTATTATTATTATGAATTATTTGGAAGGGATTAAACTGAATACATGAAAAAACCCTGGGCAGGAAGGTTCAAAGAGAATACTTCAAAGGTTGTAGAATCCTTCACAGAATCCATATCGTTTGATTGCCGTCTCTGGAAATACGACATCGAAGGCAGCATAGCGCATGCGAAAATGCTCGGCAGGCAGGGTATTATAACGAAAGGCGATTCCAAGAAAATAATAAGAGGACTGAAAGAGATTGGAAAGGACATAGAAACCGGGAAGTTTATCTTCAGAGAAGAACTCGAAGACATTCATATGAATATCGAATCTGCCCTGATAGAAAAAACAGGAAATCCCGGAGCTAAACTCCATACAGCAAGATCGAGAAATGATCAGGTTGCCCTTGATCTCAGACTATATGTCAGGGCAGAAGTCAGAGAGATCCGGTCTCTTATTAATATTTTTCAGAAGACCCTCATCGATACGGCTTCAAAGCAGCTCAACGTATTGATGCCCGGCTACACACATATGCAGAGAGCTCAACCGGTTCTTTTGTCGCATCATCTGCTTGCGTATGTCGAGATGCTGCAAAGAGATACAGAAAGGTTTCATGATTCTCTGAAGAGGATAAATCAGCTTCCATTAGGCTCATGCGCACTTGCAGGGACATCCCTTCCCATAGACAGACTTTATGTGGCAGAACTTCTTGGATTTGACGGTGTCTCTCAAAACAGCATTGATGCAGTATCTGACAGGGACTTTGCCCTGGAATTCCTCACAAATGCATCCCTGCTCATCATGCATCTCTCCCGGTTATCCGAGGAACTTGTTCTATGGTCATCAGAAGAGTTCAGATTCATCGAACTACCTGATGCCTATACGACAGGGTCGAGCATAATGCCCCAGAAAAAAAATCCGGATGTTGCAGAACTTATCAGGGGAAAAACAGGAAGGGTCTACGGAAATTTGATTGCTCTTTTGACAATAATGAAAGGACTTCCCCTCTCGTATAACCGGGATTTACAGGAGGATAAACTACCTGTCTTTGATACAGTTGATACGGTAAAATCCTGCCTGATTGTTCTGAATGAAATGTTTCCAGAAATTGTTTTTCATATGAAAAGAATGCGGGAAACAGCAGGAGATGCTTACTCTACGGCAACTGATATTGCGGAATACCTTGTCAGAAAAGGCATACCTTTCAGAAAGGCTCATGAAATCACCGGAAAGATTGTCCTGCATGCTATCAGGAATACAAAGAAACTCGAAGATCTGACCCTGAAGGAGTTGCAGGAATTTTCCCATATGATCGATCAGGATCTGTATTCCTGTCTGAATCCGGAGAATTCTGTTAAAAACAAAAAATCCCTTGGCAGCACATCACCTGCCGAGGTTGTGAAGCAGATAAGAAGACTAAAGAAAATAGTAGATAGCAAACAGTAGGTAGTATGTAGCAAACAACAAGAGACAGACACAGACTATATACAATTTAATTATTATTTAGATAAAAATAATTGTTACGCAATATAAGAAATAAGAGATTTATAAAAGGACAATATGCTTTAGTTTTTGTCTTATGCTGTCTACTGTCTACTGTCTACTGTCTACTTATTCCCGCTTGTGGCAAAAAAGGTGACCCGACTTTAAAATCCTATGAAAAGCCGGATGCACCAACAGGACTAAGGGCAATGCACAGAGAATCAGAAATCATTGTACTATGGGATTTCCCCCGAAACAAAGAAGGTTCTATCAAAGGATTCCATCTATTGAGATCATCAGACGGAGATTTTCAGAAACTCGTATTTATCGAAAATGCCGGGAGGTCTTTTTCTATTCCTGATTTTAAGATCGGCCTTCCCTGTAAATATAAGGTTGTTTCTGAGAATTTAAGGGGTATCTTAAGCAATGACTCAGATATCATAGATATAAAACCGGAAAACACACCTGCACCACCGGCAAATATTTCTTTCCGCATAGAACACAACTCCCTCACATTAACCTGGGATAGCGCAGGGGAAGGAGTTTATTACAACATCTATAGAAGTGACAAAAAAGGTGTATATACTCTGAACCCGATTAATAAAAACCCTGTAAAAGAGACCTTTTTTTCGGATTCATTCGATATTAGAAAACCGATTTACTATACCATTCGCAGCATGACAAGAAGCCTGATAAGGGATGAAGGACCTGCCTCTGATGAGATTACAACAGATCCGGCAGAACTTGTACCATCTGCCCCTGAAGCCTTGCAGGCGGTAGTTGCCAAAGAGCATATATATCTTATCTGGAAAGAACCTCAGGAGACATGGGTAGCAGGGTACAGAGTTTACAGGGAAGTGAATAAAGAAGAAGGTTTCAGATTGATCGGAGAGAGCACGGCACCTTCATTTATTGACAAAGAAAATCTTCCGGTGAAGAGAAACTATCGGGTAACTGCCATCGGACCTGCAAAGGAAGGACCCCCGGCTGAGATAAGAGATGTAGTGCTTGCCAGTCAGTAATCATTCTTCCAAAAACCTGATATATGTCATAAATTCATGCTCAAAGTTATCACTTAATATCTTTTTCCCCGTAGCTTCTATTATTTCAGCAACTTTCCAGAATTTTATCTCGTCGATCTCTTCCCTGTTAAATGAGAACTGCCCCTCATGTATACAACGGTAAGTTGTTACTAATTCTGTTTCGTATGTATTGCTGTGAATATATGAATACAGGTATTCGGGCTCGTGTCCGGCAATGCCGAGTTCCTCATGCATTTCTCTTTTGGATGAGAAGATCAGATCTTCTCCTGTACCGACATGTCCACCCACAGACGTATCCCATCTGCCAGGAGCAACATCCTTATTCTTCGACCGTTTCTGTAATAGAATATCTCCCTGTCTGTTAAATACAAGCACATGTACAACCTTGTGAACCATGGATGGATTGCCATGGACCTCAGACCTGCGAGCACGGCCTATTACTTCGCCTTTATAATTGACTATCTCTAAATGCTCTTCTGGTTCCATTATAGAATTATATTTCGGAAAGGTTTTTAAGAATGCAGGTTCCGGTATAAACCGGAACCTGCATGTTTTGGTTAGATTTTAGTAACGTTTTCTGCTTTGGGGCCTTTTGGGCCATCTACAACTTCAAAGCTGACTGCCTGGCCTTCGGCCATTGTCTTGAATCCATCGCCCTGAATGGCAGAAAAGTGAACAAACACATCTCCTCCATCTTCCTTGGTGATGAATCCAAAGCCTTTGGACTCGTTGAACCACTTTACGGTCCCTTTTACCATTGTGCTACACCTCCTTAATAATAAAAATAGAAGATTACGGAATAATGGTATAGAAGCTGCAAAGTCCAAGTCCTTGAAGCTACATACAACAATACTCCCGAAAACTTCGGCGATATTATCACACAGGAATTATAAAAAGGTCAAGGCTGATGCATTGTATTGTCAAGGGATTGTATAAAGCGCATGGTTGACAGAATTTTCTGATTTGGTTACGCTAATTAAAATAAAAAGTTGCTGACCTTACCTTAATGAAAGACAAAATATTCAGGGCATTCGAAGAGAGTATCCAGGTTAAGGAAAAATTCATTGATGAAAAAAACATCGACAAAATCCTTGAGGTTTCAAAAATAATCGCCAATGCCTTTAATGACAGTAAAAAATTGATCCTTTTCGGCAACGGCGGGAGCTCTACTGACGCCTCGCACATTGCTGCAGAATTCATAAACAGATTCAAAAGAGAACGTCCGGGTCTCCCTGCTATAGCCCTGAATACTGATATGGCAGTGATCACATCAATTGCGAACGATTATGATTTCTCTGAGATCTTTGCAAAACAGCTTAAAGCTATTTCCAATGAAGGGGATATTGTCATTGCGCTCAGTACGAGTGGAAATTCACCAAATATCCTTAAAGCAATGGATGTGGCGAGGAAAAAGAGACTGACTACAGTGGCATTCACCGGCTCGAAAGGCGACAAGTTCGCATCAAAGGCAACCTATGCATTTATCGTCCCATCCGACAACACACCACGCATTCAGGAAACTCATATAACTATCGGACATGTCATCTGTCAGATGGTTGAAGAGATACTCTTTGAAGCTCCACGGAAAAAATAGATTGCCATTTCAGGCATATGATCATCCTCGGCATTGATCCTGGTTTAGCAACAACCGGGTTTGGGGCTATACAATGTAACAATACTGTTCCATCCCTGCTCAAATGTGGTTATATCAAAACATCTCCCCAGGAACATTTCTCCAAAAGACTGTTTCAGATTCACAGAGACATAAATACATTGATCCATACATTCCAGCCGGATTTAGTTGCTGTGGAAAATGTATTTTCACTGGTGAGGTATCCTAAGGCCGGTATATTATTGGGAGGTGTTTTGGGTATTATATACTTGTCTGTTTTTCAGAATAATGTCGCTGTAACAGAGATTACACCAAAGGAAGTGAAGCACGCCCTCTCAGGTTTTGGCGGGGCTGATAAATATCAGATGAAATCTGTTATAAAAAAATTGCTCAGGCTGGACAATGTTAAATCCCTGCACGCCTCCGATGCGCTTGCAGTCGCCTTAACAGCTTTTTACAGGAAGGGTTCAAAGAAAATATCATGATATCGTATCTGAAAGGGATATTAAGACTCACCCTTGCACATGACGACAGGATCACGCTCATAGTAAACGGGATAGGCTATGATATCCTGATCCCGGCCTATGTCATGAAAATGATCAAGGCAAATAGTTCAGACGGAGATGAGCTCGAATTCCATGTTTCATATAATCAGACAGAGAGACAACCCAAACCTGTTCTCGTGGGATTTCAGTCCCCGCTCGATAAGGAATTCTTTGAACTGTTCATATCTGTTGAAGATATCGGTCCTTCTGCTGCTGTTAAGGCTCTCTCAAGACCCGTGAGGGAAATAGCCCGCTGGATTGAAGAGAGAGACACAAAAGCGCTTCGCCAGTTAAAAGGCATAGGCGAGAGGAAAGCGGAAAAGATAATCGCAACCCTTAAGGGAAGGGCAGCAAAGTATGCCTTAATGCAGGAGGTTGCAGCAGCGCCTGAAGTTACAGAAGATTTCAGGAAAGAGGTGGCATATGTCCTTGTAAATCAGTTGGGACATAAGCATACGGAAGCAGAGCAAATGATCGAAGAAGCGATTAAACGGAATCCTGGCATCAGCACATCAGAGGAATTATTTGAGGAAGTATACAGAGGTCAGAAGAAGTGATTCACGAAGAGGCAAATAACCTCCCTGACATCTTAAGCGACAAAAGCCCTTTGGACGACGAGAACACCCTTTCTCTCAGACCAAAACTATTATCTGAATACATAGGACAGGATAAGATAGTTGAAACCCTGAAAATAGCAATAGAGGCAGCATTAAAACGGCAGGAATCTTTAGACCATATCCTTTTTAACGGACCGCCGGGTCTCGGAAAAACCACTTTAGCACATATTATTGCAATTGAAATGGGTTCAAAGATTATCACCTCCTCCGGACCAGCCCTTGAAAAAGGCGGAGATCTTATGGGTATTCTCACCCATCTCGAAAAAGGCGATATCCTTTTTCTTGACGAAATACACAGGTTACCAAAGATCGTCGAAGAGTTCCTTTATCCGGCTATGGAAGACTTTGCAGTCGATTTTGTTTTCGATAAAGGTGTACATGCAAGGACTCACCGTTACAGACTTGAACCTTTTACCTTAATCGGCGCTACAACCAGGGCCGGCCTCCTTTCGTCCCCTTTGAGAGAAAGGTTTGGGATAACGAGAGACCTGGACTTTTACAATGAAAAGGATCTTATCCATATCGTAAAACGTTCTGCATCAATATTAACCATACCCATTGACCAGGATGGAGCTTTTGCAATTGCAAAAAGGGCAAGAGGGACCCCGAGAGTTGCAAACAGACTCTTAAAACGTGTACGTGATTATGCACAGGTCAGGGCTCAGGGAGATATTACAAAAAATGTTGCCATGGAGGCATTAGCTCTGGAAGGCATTGATGAGTCGGGTCTTGGAGAGATGGACAGAAAACTGCTGAATACGATCATCCTGAATTATAAAGGCGGTCCGGTCGGCATCGAAGCGCTTGCTGCAACACTTCTGATAGAAACCGATGTCTTACTGGATGTTGTAGAACCATATCTATTGAAAACAGGTTTCATCATCAGGACATCTAATGGACGCAAGGCTACAGAAAAGGCTTACAGTCACCTTAACTTTACCTACAGGAATAACTTAAGTCTGTTTGAAGGCAAAGAAAGCAAACGCCGTTCATAGATATGAAACTCCTCATGCATATCTGCTGTGCAAATTGCTGCCTCTATCCTATTCAGACTCTGAACACAAAGGGTATTGATGTAAAAGGTTTCTGGATCAATCCGAATATACATCCGTACACTGAATATCAGATGCGACTTGATTCTGTGCTGAAACTGCAGAAAGACTGGAGCCTTGATATCGAATATACTGATCATTATGGACTGAGAGAGTTTCTGAGAACAGTGGTTAACAATGAAGAAAATAGATGTGTTTTCTGCTATTCTATGAGACTTGAGGAAACTGCAAAGGCTGCAAAAAAAATGAGACTCGACGGTTTCACAACTTCTCTCCTTGTAAGTCCTTACCAGAAATTTGATAAGATAATAGAAACAGGCAGGGAAATGGAAAAACGATATTCCATACCTTTTTATATGGAGGATTTCAGGCCAGGCTGGAAGAAGGGCATGCAGCTATCAAAGGAGCTCGGTCTTTACAGACAGAATTACTGTGGATGCATTTACTCGGAAATGGAAAAATACCTGAGAAAAAGCAGACAGGAAAAAGGAGAGTAGCCGCAGGCTTCCCGCCTCAGCGGGTCGCCCGAGGAGACAGCCTGTGTATATTTTATGCAAAGAAACAACAAAACATGACAGAAAGCATACAGCATATAGGGAAATTGCTTATCATTTCCGGTATTGTAATCATCGCTGTTGGAGGTTTATTGCTTCTTTCAGGAAAATTGCCGTGGATCGGCAAACTGCCCGGTGACATCATAATTCAGAAAAAGAATTTTACTTTTTACTTCCCGCTTGCTACCAGTATACTCCTGAGTCTGATACTGACACTTATTTTCTGGATTCTCAGGAAGAGATAATGATCAAGACGATCGTTGTCCTTCTTATGCTCTTATTCTCCCTTGCGCTCACCTTAGAGGCCGGTGCAAATGAGAATATCAAGGTGCTTATCTTAAATGATGCCTATACCAAAATCCCTTTAAAGAATGAAAGAATAGAAAAGCTTGGAAGCATGAAGGGGGACCTCCTTGTTATGGGGTCGCATTATACTGGCAATATTGATATATGGAAAGGCGACAGGGGACTCTTTATTATAAATGAACTCCCATTAGAGGATTACATTAAGGATGTTGTTGCCGTTGAAGTCGGTCAGGAATGGGAAATGGAGGCACTCAAGGCACAGGCAGTCATATCAAGGACATATGCTATTTATCAGAAGAGGATGAACGGCGACTTAATCTATCATATCGCGTCTTCTGTCATTCACCAGGTCTACAAGGGTAATAGGCCAAACGTAAGAATCGCTTACGCAGTTAACGAAACCGGCGGTGAAGTGCTCACTTTTAACGGCATATTGATCGAAGCATTTTATCACTCGACATGCGGTGGAAAAACAGAATTTTCTGAAGAGGTATTCGGGAAAAGCTACCCTTATTTAAAGTCTCAGGAATCAACCTGTGAGATTTCCCCTTACTGGACGTGGGAAAAGAGGTTTCGGTTTGCAGAGATAGAGAAGGCTCTGAACATATCAGGAATTAAAGGAATTTCAATAAAATCCTATACGTCTTCAAAGAGGATAAAGCAGCTTAATATTGCAACCGCTTCCGGAACAACTGTAATCAATGCGACCGATCTCAGAAAGGCACTCGGATGGAGCGCTCTTCCAAGCACAAATTTCAAGATATCAGCCAACGGAGATTCAGTGCTCTTTGAAGGTAAAGGGTATGGTCACGGCGTTGGTTTGTGTCAATGGTGCGCATTGAATATGGCCCGTGAAGGCAAAAACTATAAGGAAATACTCTCCTTTTTCTACCCCGGCACAATAATACAACTGTATGAAAATCACTGATTTCGATTATCTTCTTCCACAACACCTCATTGCACAAAGACCCTTAACAGATCGTTCAGGTTCAAGGCTCCTTATACTTCAAAGAGATGGCTCAATCGAACACAAAAGATTTATTGATCTCCCCTCATATCTCGGCAAGGGTGATATGCTGCTCATCAATAACACAAAGGTCTTTCCTGCACGACTCAGCGCATATAACCGGGACGGCAGAAAGACAGATATTCTCCTCGTAAGGAAAAAAGATGATGTATCATGGGAAGTCCTCTCAAAAGGAGGGATTACCGGAAGACTGAGGATCTCTGATGAACTGCAGGTAGAGCTTCATAACGGGGATACAGCTCAATTTATCTGTTCCGGAAATTTCATGGATATCATCTGGAAATACGGCGCTATGCCCCTGCCCCCATATATGAAACGTTTGCCTGATGAATCCGACAAAATAAGTTACCAGACTGTATTTGCAAAGGAAGAAGGCTCCATAGCAGCGCCAACAGCAGGTCTGCACTTTACAGACTTGTTACTCAATGATATAACGAAGAGGGAGATAAGAATAAGAGAAATAACACTCCATGTGGGTATCGGCACATTCAAACCCATAAGGACAGAATCCGTTGATGAACATTCCATGGATGCCGAGTCTTTTGAGATAGACAAGAGACTGATCTCTGAAATCGATGATACAAAGGCTTCAGGGAAAAGGGTTGTATGCGTGGGAACAACCACAACAAGGGCATTGGAAGGATATATAAGCGGCAACTGTCATGTGAAGTCTTACAATGGCACATTAAAAGGCATGACTGATATCTTTATATATCCGGGATATGATTTCAAAATAGCCGATTCACTCATAACCAATTTCCATCTGCCCAGATCTACCCCTCTGATGCTCGTTTCCGCCCTCTGCGGCTGGAAAAATCTGTTAAAAGCTTATGAAGAGGCCATAGCAGGAGGGTATAGATTTCTCTCTTATGGTGATGCTATGCTTATCCTATGAAAAAGACTGATTTAAAAGAAAAATCTGCAGTTTTCTATGTCAGCAGAACTATCATTATGATTTCTGTAATCATAATATCTGCAATCGGTTTTACACTCGGTTTTTTTGTCGGTAAGAACTTTCGTTCGCCTGCTGATATGCACGCATCAGGTAATCCCCAAAAAGAAATTGCAGGTCAGCAGACTCAGCAGACACCTGAAACACAAATACCTGTTGAAATACAAAAGCCTCAGGAAAACAAGAACGCTAAAGAAGCACAACCAATAGAAAAAGCAAAAGAGATGATCCCTTCCCAGCCAACCCTGAAGGCTGGAGAATCTCAGGAAACCAGGAATTCCACATCATCAAGAAAATATACTGTTCAGGTCGGCGCATTCAAAAATTCATCAGATGCACATGCCCTAATGTTGAAACTCGACAAAAAGGGTTATCATGCGGCAGTCATCATGACAAAAGCAAAGAATGAAAGGATCTTCAAGGTACTGGTAGGAGAATTCAATGCCAGAGAAGAGGCTGAAGTATTTTCGATCAAACTTAAGAAGACTGAGGGTCTTAAGGCTTTTGTAACTTTCAGGACACAGCAGGAGGCCTTACGGTAACAATAGAGATTGAACTTGACAGTGAAACCGAGTCTAACCTGCTTTTCGGGAGACTCGACAAAAATCTCAGGGTAATCGAGGAGATACTCGGAATCGTAGCTTCTCAGAGAGGGAATAAGATATTTCTGCAGGGTGATGATAAATCTGTAGAAAAGGCAGAGAGGGTCATCCATGATATCCGGTCTATCAGCTCTGAAGGCTATAACCTGAACCCCGAAGACATTCGCTATGCCATCCGCTCTACAACAAATGAAGACGAGTATACTTCAGTAAAAGACCTCTTCATGAACAACATCCCTGTATCTTCAAAAAAACGGTTCATCATACCGAAGACAGATACCCAAAGACAATACCTGGAGGCTATAAAAAAGTTCGATATAGTTATCGGTATAGGACCAGCAGGTACAGGCAAAACGTATCTTGCCATGGCAATGGCTATTAATGCATTGCTGAAAAAACAGATAAGCAGGATCGTACTTGCAAGGCCGGCTGTTGAGGCAGGTGAAAAACTTGGCTTTCTGCCCGGAGATTTGTACGAGAAAGTCAATCCTTATCTCAGGCCATTATATGACGCCCTTTTCGATATGATGGAGGCAGAAAAGGTCGGGAAACTCATAGATCGCGGTACTATCGAGATAGCCCCACTTGCCTTCATGAGGGGAAGGACTCTCAACGATTCATTCATCATACTGGATGAGGCACAGAACACGACTTCAGAGCAGATGAAGATGTACCTCACAAGACTCGGATTCAATTCAAAGACCGTTATTACCGGCGATATAACACAGATAGACCTCCCACATGGAAAGACCTCAGGCCTTATAGAAACTGAAAAGATATTGAGGGATATCGAAGGCATTAAATTCGTTTATTTTTCTGAGAGAGACGTCGTAAGACACAAGCTTGTCCAGCAAATCGTCAAAGCTTACGAGAGATATGAAAAACGGTCAGCAGAAGAATAAAATTCAGAATATAGCTGCACATTTAAAGACATTTGTAGACGGCGATACATCTGCAGCCAATGGTCATTCCCTGAAGTACGGCAAAAAAGAAAAGCTTTTGAGAATATATTTTATAGTCGTATGCGGTTTTATTGCCGCTCTGTCAATACAGGTAAAATTCGGGATAGAACAATTGACAGGAGGTTTTCTTATCGCCTCTCTCCTGATGTTTATACTCTACCGGGATATCATGCGGTACAAACCTTCCTACGTCAGGAAATACAATATGATCCTACTTCTCGGCTACCTGTTGATAGGGACACTCCTTACGGAAAGATTGTTCGGTTACCTCATGTTCAGTCTTTCAAAAGGCCTGGAATATAAATTCATAGACAGCGCCCTCTATGGTATTCCCATTGCTTCCGGGGCAATGTTCGTATCTCTCCTGTTTGACTTCCATACTGCTATTACCTTTGCCTTCACCATCAGTCTCCTCAGCGCCCTATGGGTAAATGATGCATCCTATGCTATTTATGCATTCGTTGGCAGCATCACTGCAGCCTTCAGTGTCATACGCTGCAAAAAGAGGTCTGCCCTTTTGAAAGCAGGCGGTTTTGTAATTGCTGCGAATATCCTGACTGTTATCATCCTGCTCCTTTTTAAAGGAGAACTCTTCACTGCCAGGGCGCATTCCTCAATAATATTTGCAGCAATCGGAGGAATAAGCGTCACAGCAGTCGTTTCAATCTTCCTGCCACTAATAGAACATTTCTTTAAAGTCACGACCGACATCAGTCTCCTTGAGCTTCTCGACCTTAACCAGCCTATCATGAAAAGCCTTATGGTTTCAGCACCGGGAACCTACCATCACAGCGTTATCGTCGGCAATCTTGTGGAATCCGCTGCAGAGGCAGTTGGAGTAAATCCTTTGCTTGCAAGGGTCAGCGCATATTACCATGACGTCGGCAAGGTAAAGATGCCTGATTATTTTGTAGAGAACCAGAGCGGTGCTGTAAATAAACACGATAAATTGACCCCTCATATGAGCAGCCTGATTATTGTGAACCACGTTAAGGAGGGTGTTGAACTTGCCAGACAATATAAGCTTCCTGAACCGATAATTGATATCATAGAACAGCACCATGGCACTATGCTCATTACATATTTCTATCAGAAAGCAAAGGATAAAAGAGAGAGTGCTTTGCCTGTTGAGGAAGATTATAAATATCATGGTCCAAAGCCACAGACCCGTGTAGCTGCCCTCGTCATGATGGCAGATGCAGTTGAGGCTGCCTCACGTGTTCTTACAGAGCCCACACCTGCAAGGATTGCGTCATTAGTCGACAGAATAATAAATCACATATTCCTTGAAGGCCAGCTTGATGAATGCGAACTCACTCTGAAAGATATCCATGAGATAAAGAAGAATTTCACCTACATCCTGACTGGTATTTTCCATAAAAGGATAGATTATCCGGGGTTTGATTTTTCGAATGAAGGTCTATATAAAGAACCAGCAAAGGCTTATAAAGGTAAATCAGCAGAGGATAACACGTCTTCTCACGAAGGCCCTCCGCCTGCTCGGACTTCACAGGGCTGAACTCAGTATCTTCTTCGTTAATGACATCAGGATGAGGATATTGAACCGTGAATACCGTGGAGTGGACAGAACCACAGACGTCCTCTCCTTTACTCAGATAGATGTCAGCTCTCAGCTCTCAGCTCTCAGCTCTCAGCATTTTATTTTGGGTGACATCGTCATAAACCTCCATAAGGCAAATAGACAGGCAATGGAATATGGCACAACCCTGAACGAAGAACTAAAAAGACTTTTGATACACGGCCTCCTTCATCTCATCGGATACGACCATGAAATGGGCAAATATGCAGATAGAAAGATGCAGAAAAAGAGTCAGGAACTTTTTAATAAAATAAAGTTGTAATGTTACATAAAAATCATAATTGGACATGTTAAGCTGACCACTTGTTTCTTTGATTGAAAACTGACATATAAGCTTCGTCATTCCTGCGGAGGCAGGAATCCAGAGATGTTGAATGAAGAAATTTTATGTTTATATCCTTTGTAACAAACGAAATGGCACTTTATATGCAGGTATTACATCTGATCTTATTAAGCGTATTTATGAACATAAAAATAATCTGGTTGAAGGTTTTACTCAGAAATACAATGTTCACCGTTTAGTCTGGTATGAGATACATGAAACCGCAGGGACTGCCATTAGCAGAGAAAAACAAATAAAGGCATGGAAACGTCAGTGGAAACTAAGGCTTATAGAGGAGAATAAACCTGAATGGAATGATTTATATGATATTATTTGTGAAGGCACTGGATTCCTGCCTCCGCAGGAATGACACAATAAAGAACAAAAATTTTACCTAACAAGTTGTGTTTCCTTGGTAAAATTATAGATTTCCTGATATTTTATTGCACGCCTGAAGAGATGCTCTGCCTTAATCCATATCAATATATTATGCAATTTTAATATGTCACTTTAAATTTACATAATAATGTGAGTGCAGATTCTGTACCCCTTTTCCTGCTTGGCCTTCTGATATAGTTTCAACTCCCTTATTTTTCTGACAGTATTTTAATGAGTCGGCGAGAATTTGGAATCTGTTGTGTCTATCAAATATGTAATACCAGTTTCTTACAGTAAAGGTAAGATAATAGATGCCTGAGGTGAGTTCCTTTGAAATCCTTACGGATGGCATTATGGGCTATATTGTATCAAAACAAAATAACGAAGGCACATATGTGAACCATGCTCCGACTGCAAGAATAAAGACCTGACCCCGTTGGATCGTTTTGACCCCGTTGGAT
>Ga0209253_10001439_pt1 | contig 20838 bp, 16 predicted proteins | sample FrelakmetBRP12BR_FD_187145 | JGI IMG/M metagenome (GOLD analysis project Ga0209253, IMG submission 187145) | Freshwater lake sediment microbial communities from the University of Notre Dame, USA, for methane emissions studies - BRP12 BR (SPAdes)... | ecosystem: Environmental > Aquatic >...
CGTCGAGATCGCCGAGGTCGAGATGGGTGAGAAGGACGCCAGCGGGCGCAGACGCCCGGTGGTGACCGATCGGACGAGCACGCTGCCCTGCGACCGGGTGCTGCTGGCCCTGGGGCAGGCCGCCGACCTCTCGCTCCTGCCGGCGGGAACCACGGCGCGCGACGGCCGGGCGGTCTCCTCCCTCGGTCCGACCAGCGTCTGGCTGGCCGGGGACATGGCCACCGGCGACGGGACGGTGACCCACGCCATCGGAAACGGCCGCCGGACGGCGGAGCGGGTGCTGGCGGCGCTGGCCGGCGAGCCCGACCCGGTGGTGCCGAGGCCGCCGCCGGAGGACCTGGTGACCCCGGCCCACGTGCGCTTCAGTCACTTCGAGGTGGAGGCCCCGCATCGGGAGTTCCACCTGCCGGCGGCGAGCCGGACGGCGGGTTTCGACGAGGTCTCGCTCGGGCTCGCGGGGCCAGAGGAGGCGCACCGCTGCTTCTCCTGCGGCAGCTGCACGCACTGTGACACCTGCGTCCTCTATTGCCCGGAGGGTGTCATCCGCCGGCAGGGGGACGGGTACCGGGTCGACGAGGCCTACTGCAAGGGATGCGGGATGTGCGTCGCGGAGTGCCCGCGCGCCGCCATGGAGATGGTGCCGGAAGCCTCGGCGAGGTGATCGAATGGCCGGACAGCTGCTCAGTGGAAACCACGCCGCCGCCCTGGGAGCCGCCCTGGCCGGCCGGGCCAACCGCTCCGGGCGCGGGTTCTGCAGCGGCGTCTACCCGATCACCCCCTCCACCGAGTGCATGGAGCTCCTCTGCAACCAGGAGATCGAGAAGGGGCACGTGGTCCGGGTGGAGAGCGAGCACAGCGCCATGGCGGTGTGCATCGGGGCCGCGGTGAGCGGAGCCCGCTCCTTCACCACGTCGTCGTCGAACGGAATCGCCTACATGGCGGAGAACGTGGTGGCCGCGGCGCTCCTTCGCCTGCCGGTGGTGATGGTGGCGGCGAACCGGACCCTCGGTCCGCCCTGGAACGTCTGGGCCGACCACGGCGACACGCTCATGCTCCGCGACTCCGGGTGGATCCAGTTCTACTGCGCCGACAACCAGGAGGTGCTCGACACCGTGCTCTGCGCGTTCCGGCTGGCCGAGGATCGCCGCATCCAGCTCCCCGTGCTCGTCTGCCAGGAGGCGTTCGTCCTCTCCCACACCATGGCGCGGACCGAGGTGCCCGGACAGGAGCAGGTGGACCGCTTCCTGCCGCCGCTCGACCTGCCGAACCACATCGATGGTTCCCCGCGGGTGATCGGCGGGGTGACCGTGCCGCACGCCACCGAGGTCCACCGGGTCCAGCACCAGAACGCGATGGGGCGGGTCTGGGACGTGTACCAGGAGGTGCAGGCGGAGTTCGAGGCGGCATTTGGCCGCCGACCGGCGAATCCATTGATCCCCTACCGGGCCGACGACGCCGAGGTCCTGGTGGTATCGATGGGCACCATTGCCTCCACCGTGGAGCGGGCGGTCGACGAGGCGCGCGAACGGGGCATCCGGCTCGGCGGGCTGCGGGTTCGCACCTTTCGGCCATTTCCCGCGGAGCAACTCGCCGCCGCCTTCCGGGGTCGGCGCCGCATCGCCGTCATCGACCGGAACGTGAGCCTCGGCTTCGGAGGGGTGCTCTGGGGAGAGGCCCGGGGCCTGGTCGAGCCGGGCGCCGTCGTGCAGGGCTACATGATCGGCCTCGGTGGCGGCGACGTCCGCCCCGAGCACGTGCTGGCCATCGCGGAGGACGTCGCGTCGCGCACCGCGGCTGGCGCCCCCGTGCTGATGGAGGCGGGAACATGAACGACTCGGTGCTGACGTCGCTCGCCGAGGCCACCTGTCCCGTGGCCGACCCGCTCCTTCGTCCCGGCAACGGGAACTGCGGCGGATGCGGGATGTCCACTGCCCTCCAGTTCCTCGGGCGTGCCATGGACGACCGTCGGTTGCAGATCGTCATCCCGGCGAGCTGCGGCGCCATCACGGTGGGGCCCTTTCCGTACTCGGCCATGGGCGTGCCGGTCGTCCTCTCCACGTTCGCCTCCGCCGCGGCCGTGGCCACCGGCATGAGCCAGGTGGCGCGCCTGAACGGCGAGGAGACCCGGGTGGTCTGCTGGGCAGGCGACGGCGGGACCTACGACATCGGCATGGCGAGCCTCTCCGGCGCCGCGGAGCGGAACGAGGACATCCTCTACGTCTGCTACGACAACGAGATCTACGGGAATACCGGCGGACAGCGCTCGTCGGCGACGCCCGCCGGGGCGTCCACCTCCAACACGCCGAGGGGCAAGACCGAGCAGAAGAAGGACGTGCTCGCCATCATGGCCGCGCACCGCATCCCCTACGCCGCGACCCTCTCGCTCGCCCACCCGCAGGACATGATCGGCAAGATGCGCCGGGCCCTCGACCTGCGCGGATTCCGATTCCTCCACGTGCTCGCGCCCTGCCCGACCGGCTGGAAGTCGGAGCCGGCGCTGGGCATCGAGCTGGTGCGGCTGGCGGTCCGCTCCGGGCTCTTCCCGGTGGTCGAGATCGTGGACGGGCGCAAGCTCACCATCAACGTCGAGCCCGACTTCTCGGAGGAGGCGCTCGAGCTCTACCTGTCGCTCCAGCGCCGTTTCCAGAACTCGGAGATCACCGCCGCCGACCTTCGCCCCGCCATCGAGCGCAACTGGCGGGACCTGCGCCAGCGCAGCGGACGCATCGTCCCTGCCGAACGCGAGACCTGACGCCCCGGAGGACGTGATGCAGAGCGACATCGGAGTCCGGATCAGGAAGATGCGCGAGGCCCAGGAACTGAGCCCGGACGACGTGTGCAGGATGGCCGGCCTCTCCCCCGACCGGCTGGCCGCCTTCGAGGAGGGGAAGGAAGTCCCTTCCATCGGCGTGGTCATCAAGCTCTCCCGGGTGCTCGGCTCCAAGGTGGGCGGGCTGCTTCACGGCGGCGGGTTCGCCTCGGAGGAGTTGACGGTGAGTCGCGCCAGCGAGACCCGCCCCGGGCTCGACCAGGGCGACACCGATCAGGGTTACACCTTCCGAAGCCTCACGCGCCCGGGCACTCCCGGTCACCAGATGGAGCCCTTCCTCCTCACCTTCGACCCGGCGGTCACGGACGCGCGACCGCTGGCCCACGACGGCCAGGAGTTCGTCTTCGTCCTGGAGGGCTCGATCGAGCTCACCTACGACGGCAAGCGCTGCGTGCTTCAGGCCGGCGACAGCGCCTACCTGGACGCCACCCGGTCCCACCTGTTCCGCGGCCTGGGGAGCACGCCGTCGCGGATGCTCGCGGTGGTGACCGCAGGAACCTGAGCCCGCGAACTCCCTACGGCTCGAAGTAGGTGTAGTCCTTGCCCTGGAAGTTCCGGAAGACCCACTTCTTCCCCTCGTGCCGGATCACGTAGTCGGGGTTCACCGGGATCTTGCCGCCACCCTGTGGCGCGTCGACCACGAAGTGCGGGACCGCGAGGCCGCTCGTGAATCCGCGGAGCGACCGGATGATCTTCCGCCCGGCCTCGACCGTGGTGCGGAAGTGGCTGATGCCCCTGGCCAGGTCGCACTGGTAGATGTAGTAGGGCCGGACGCGCATGAGGAGCAGCTTGTGGTTCAGCTCCATCACGGTCTTCGGTTCGTCGTTCACGCCCTTGAGCAGCACCATCTGGTTGCCGATGACGCAGCCGGCGTCGGCGAGCTGGCGGGCCGCCTCGAAGGCCTCGGCGGTGCACTCCTTTGGATGGTTGAAGTGGGTGTTCACGTAGACCGGCTGGTGCTTGCGGAGCATGTACACGAAGTCGCTGGTCACGCGCTGTGGCAGGGTGACCAGGTTTCGCGTTCCCAGCCGGAAGATCTCCACGTGCGGCATGGCCCGGAGCCGGCTCAGGACGTAGTCGAGCCGGTCGTCGGAGAGGGAGAGGGGATCGCCTCCGGAGATGACGACGTCGCGGATCTCCGGGTGGAGCGCGATGTAGTCGAGCCCGTCCTCCACCTGCTTCTTGGCGGCGGCGGAACTCGGATCGGCCACCTTGCGCTTGCGGGTGCAGTGGCGGCAGTACACCGGGCAGTTGTGCGTGATGTAGAAGAGCACCCGGTCCGGGTAACGGTGGGTGATGCCGGGCACCGGCATGTCCCGCTCCTCGGCCAGCGGATCCTCGAGGTCTGCGGCGGCGAAGACGGTCTCGCCCATGGTCGGGACCGACTGGAGGCGGATCGGGCAGCGCGGGTCCTCCGGGTCCATGAGCGCCGCGTAGTAGGGCGTGATGCCCATGTGGAAGTCCTTCTCGGTCTCCACGGCGGCCTGCCGCTCGTCGTCGGTGACCCGGATCACCTTCTCGAGCTGGTCGAGCCGGGTGACGCGCTCTCGCTGCTGCCAGTGCCAGTCGTTCCACTGGGCATCGGGGATGTCCTTCCAGACGCTGCGAGGCCCTGCGGGGAAGCGGTTCGTGATCGCGGCCAGCGGACGGGGATTGGCCTCGGGCGCGTCGTCGAGCATCATGGGAAGGGTGGTCATTCGCGACTCCTGGGCGGCCCCGTGGCCTGCCCCCGTCTTCTAATGCGGAACGGAGCGCGTGACACGTTCCGCGGTGGGCGAAAACGGACGGCGCGTCCCGGTTTGACTTCCCGAGCCGGCGCCGGTTAGCTTCCGCCCGCCCGCAAGCCGCGGGGCCCCATGACCGGATCCCGGAATTCATTCCCCGGCGTCTCCGACGCGGACTGGGGCGATTGGCGATGGCAGCAGCGCCACATGCTCCGCACCGCCGATGACCTGGAGCGTCTCCTGCACCTCACCCCAGCGGAGCGGCGCGGGCTCGAGGGCGCGGCCGGAAGGTTCCGGGTCGGCGCGACGCCCTACTACGCCTCGCTCATGGATCCCGATCACCCGGCCTGTCCGGTGCGGATGCAGGTGGTCCCGGTGGCCGCCGAGGTCGAGGAGGCCAAAGGCGATCTTCGCGACCCCGTCGGTGAGGACGGGCACCGGCCGGTCCGGGCCGTGGTCCACAAGTACCCCGACCGGGTCCTCTTTCTCGCCGCCGACCACTGCGCCGTCTATTGCCGCCACTGTACCCGTCGCCGGATCACCGGGGGCGAGGAGGGGGCGTTCGACCGCGACTCCGCAACGGAGGGTATCGCCTACGTGCGGGCCCATCCCGAGGTGCGCGACGTCATCGTCTCGGGCGGCGACCCGCTGGCGCTGGCCGACGAGCGCATCGGCTGGCTGCTCGAGGAGCTCCGCGCCATTCCCCACGTCCAGATTCTCCGCCTCGCCACCCGAGCACCCGTGGTGAATCCGATGCGGGTGACCGACGGGCTGGCGGCCTTCCTCCGGCGGCTGGCGCCCCTCTTCGTGGTGACCCATTTCAACCATCCCAAGGAGTGCACGGACGAGGCCCGTGCCGCCTGCGAGCGACTGGTCGATCGGGGAGTTCCGGTCGAGAACCAGACGGTGCTGCTCCGCCGCGTCAACTCGTCGCCTCGCACCATCGCCGACCTGAACCAGCGGCTGCTCGCCTGGCGGGTCCGCCCCTACTACCTGCACCAGGGCGACCTGGCCGAGGGGACCGCCCATCTGCGAACCCCGCTCGCCACCGGCCTGGAGATCCTCGAGCGGCTGCGAGGACACACCAGCGGGCTGGCGGTCCCCCACCTCGCCGTGGACCTGCCCGGAGGGGCGGGCAAGGTCACGCTTCAGCCGGGATGGCTTCTCGGCCCTGGGGACCCCGACGTGCCTCCCGTCATCGCGACGGGGTCGGCCGCGGCGCCGGGCCGGGCCCTTGGGCACTGGCTTCGCAGCTGGAGCGGGCGCCCGATCTTCTATCCCGAGCCCCCCGAGATCGACTGCACCTGTCCGTACGACGAGGTCTTCTACGGGGAGACCGTCACGCGCAGGAAAGGAGTCTCCGGTTGATAGCGAAGATCATCGAGGTGCTCGCCGTCTTCACCACCTCGGTGATCTCGGCCATGGGCTACGGCGGCGTGGTGCTTCTCATGGCCATCGAGAGCGCCTGCATTCCACTGCCGTCCGAGATCATCATGCCCTTCGCCGGGTATCTCGTGTTCCTGGGGCAGTTCACCCTGCTGGGGGCCGCATTCTGGGGTGCGTTCGGCTGCGTGGTCGGGTCGATCCCGGCGTACTACCTGGGCATGTACGGCGGGCGACCCATCATCGAGAAGTACGGAAAGTACGTGCTCATCTCCCACCACGAGCTCGACCTTGCCGACCGGCTCTTCGAGAAGCACGGCGCGGCGGTGGTATTCTGGGCGCGGCTCCTGCCCGTCATCCGCACCTTCATCGCCTTCCCGGCCGGCGTGGCACGGATGAACATGCCCAAGTTCATCGTCTACACGTTCGTGGGTTCGTTTCCCTGGTGCCTGGGGCTGGCCTGGGTGGGGATGAAGCTGGGAGAGAAGTGGAACAGCGACCCGCGTTTCAAGACCTGGTTCCACAGCTTCGACCTGGTCATCGGGATCGTCATCGTCCTCACGGTGGTCGCCTTCGTGTGGCACAAGATCCGCTCGGCGCGCGGTCCCGCAGCGGGCGAGTCGCCGTAGGACGAGTCGTGAACTCCGGACGCCGTGCCGCCATCCCCCTCGCCCTGGCGATCCTGGCCGCCGCCCCCCCGGCCACCGCGGTCGAGGTGGTGCGCATCTCGGTGACGGCCGCTGCCGCCGAGGTGGAGATCTCGGGCCCCGGCCTCTCGGCCGAGCTGCTCCGGGAGGGATCCAGGCCGAGCCCCGTTCCCGGCGGCAAGGCGCGACTTCGGCTCGAGGGCGAGGCCCTGCTCCTGGACGGGAAGCCGGTGGACGGTGCCGGTGTGGTCTTCACTGCCAGCGGCGCCATCCGCCACGCCGGTCGCGCGCTCTCGGGCGAGGTGGAGGTGCGTCGCGGCCCCGGCGGTCTCGGGGTCATCGACGTCCTGCCGATGGAAGACTACGTGGCTGCGGTCATCGGCGGGGAGATGCCTTCCTCCTTCCCTCCAGAGGCGCTCAAGGCCCAGGCGGTGGCGGCGAGGACCTTCGCGGTGGGGAAGAAGCTCGAGGCCCGGGAAATGGCCCTCGACTTCGACCTGGGCGCCACGGTCCTCGACCAGGTCTACCCGGGCGCCGGGCGCGCCGATCCCCGCGCGCGCGCCGCGGCCCAGGCCACGGCCGGGGAGGTCCTGGCCAAGGACCACCGGCCCGTCGAGGCCTATTTCCACTCCACGTGCGGAGGGCGAACCGAGCGTGGCGCCGACGCGCTGGGGCGCGACCTTTCCTACCTGCCGTCGGTGCCCTGTGACCGCTGCCAGGGCTCTCCATCCTGGCGCTGGACGCTGCGCGTGCCCGCGGCCCAGATGGGGTCGCTGGCCGGCCTGGGGCGCCCCGCCACCGCCGTGAAAGTGCTGCGAGCAACCTCCACGGGCCGCGCCGCCCGCATCGCCGTGGAATCGGGCGGCGAGAAGGTGGCCCTCGACGGCGTCGAGTTCCGCCGGCGCCTGGGATACGACCGGCTTCCCTCCCTGGCCTTCTCGGTGAAGGCATCGGGCGGCGCGTTCCTCTTCTCCGGGCAGGGAAGGGGGCACGGTGTCGGGATGTGCCAGTGGGGCGCCGCGGGGCGCGCCCGGGCCGGCGACGACTACCGGGCCATCCTGGCCAGCTACTACCCGGGCACAGAGCTACTCCGCATGTACTAGGGCTTCGAGCACCAGGGGTGAATGACGGCGATGGAGGTCTCCGATCTCGACTTCGAGCTGCCCGAGGAACTCATCGCGCAGGTCCCGGTGGAGCCGCGCGACGCCTCGCGCCTCCTCGTCCTGGCGCGCAGCGGCGGGGAACCCCGCCACCTCCGCTTCGCCGACCTGCCCGACCTGCTGTCCCCCGGCGACCTGCTCGTCCTGAACGACAGCCGGGTCATCCCGGCTCGCCTCGTCGGCAGGAAGGAGAGCGGGGGCAGGGTGGAGGTGCTGCTCGTGGAACCGTTGCCGGTCGCCACACCAGGCGGGCCGGCCCGCTGGCGGGCCATGGCACAGGCCTCCAAGTCCATCCGGGTCGGATCCCGCCTCGACTTCGACGGACTCGCCGCCGAGGTGGAGGGGGTCGAGGGGGAGGGGTTCTACGCCATTCGCTTCGACCGGGACGAGCAGTCGCTCGCCCGGGAACTGGAGAGGGTGGGTCGCGTGCCGCTGCCGCCATACGTCCGGCGGGAGCCGGGCGACGCGGATCGGGTCCGTTACCAGACCGTGGTGGCCCGCCACCCAGGGAGCGTGGCCGCCCCGACCGCCGGGCTCCACTTCACCCCGGAACTCCTGTCCCGGCTCGACGCCCGCGGGGTGGCCTGGACCACGGTCACGCTTCACGTGGGACCGGGGACCTTCCTGCCGGTACGCGCCAGGCGCCTCGAGGAGCACCGGATGCACGAGGAGCGCTACGAGGTCACGGTGGGAGCCGCGGCCGCCTTCGAGGCCGCCCGGGCCCGCGGTGGCCGGGTGGTGGCCGTCGGGACGACTGCAGTCCGGACGCTGGAAAGTTCCTTTGTCGACGGGGGGTTGCGAGCCGGAACGGGCAGGACCGAGATCTTCATCCGGCCCGGGCACGTCTTCCGCGCCGTGGACGGGCTCGTGACCAATTTTCACCTTCCCCGATCCACCTTGCTGGCGCTGGTCTGCGCGTTCGGCGGCACGCCGAGAGTCCTCGCCGCCTACGGGAGCGCCGTCGCGGCGCGATATCGATTCTTCAGCTACGGCGACGCGATGACGATTCTCTAACCCAAGGCCTGTCCGTGGGGTGGTGCGTCCCTTGTCCGATTAGGATAGCAAAGGGGGGAGCACCCGGCGGATGAACAGCATCGCACTGAACCTGGAGCCACATCAGTTCCTCTCCGGCTGGAGGCAGGAAGCGGGAGCGCTCTTCCTGCCCGCGCTTTCCGAGTCGCGAGTCGGGGAGCAGGTGGTGGCGCGCATCGGGCTCTACGGACATCCGGTTCGCGCCACGGTTTTTGGCAAGGTGGCGATGGTCCGCCGCGTGGGTCGCCCGTCGCTCCCGCCCGGCGTGGAGGTCTACCTGGACCGCGCCAGCGTTCCCGCCGCGCGCTACCTGGCGCTCGTGGCGCGCGGCGAGCCCGTCACCTTCCAGGTTCGTGCGCCCCGCTACGCCCTGGAACGGCCGGTCCTGGTCACGGCCCCGAGAGCGAAGGTGGAGGCCCACACCGTCACGATGTCGGAGGGAGGTTGCTGCATCGCCTGGCCGGACGGAGAGCCCCCTACTCCGGGTGAATTGCTGGTTCTGAGACTGGGCAAGAGCTTCCTGGCACCCTCCGCCGACGCCGTGGTCTGCTGGACATCGAACGGCGTGCCCGAGAAGAGCATCGGCGCGCGGGTCGTCGCCGAGGGGCGGGGCGGAAGGGCCTGGAAGGCGCTGGTCGACGAGGCCTCCCGTGCCCGGGTCCGGACCGTCTGAACCCGTGATCCGCTTTCAGTTGCTCGCCGAGAACGGCGCCGCTCGCCGCGGCCGGCTCGAGACCCCGCACGGGGTTCTCGAGACGCCGGTCTTCATGCCCGTGGGCACCGCCGGCAGCGTGAAGACCCTATCGCCCCGGGACCTCGAGGAACTCGGCGCGGGGATCGTCCTCGGCAACACCTATCACCTGTACCTGCGACCCGGCCACGAGCGGGTGCGGCGGCTGGGCGGCCTCCACCGATTCATGTCCTGGGGCGGCGCCCTGCTCACCGACTCGGGAGGGTTCCAGGTCTACAGCCTGCAAGGCGCAGGCAAGGACGGCGGAGGTTCGCTGGTCCGCATCGCCGAGGAAGGGGTGACGTTCCGCAGCCACCTCGACGGCTCGCGCCACTTCCTGTCGCCAGAGACCTCGGTCCGCGTCCAGCTCGACCTTGGAGCCGATGTGATCATGGCGTTCGACGAGTGCCCGCCATCGAAGGCCGAGCGGAGCTATCACGAGGACTCTCTTGCCCGCACCCAGCGCTGGCTCGTGCGCTCCCGCGACGCCTGGCTCGCCGCCGAGCCGCCGTACGGCGAACGCCCCGCGCTCTTCGGAATCGCCCAGGGCGGACTCTTCCCCGACCTGCGACGCCGAGCCATCGAGGAGGCCGCGGCGCTCGACCTTCCGGGCTACGCGCTGGGCGGGTACGCAGTCGGCGAGGAGACCGAGGAGATGTGGGAGGGGGTGGCGCGTCACGCCCCGGAGTTGCCCCGCGACAAGCCCCGCTACCTCATGGGCGTGGGAACTCCCGAGGATCTCCTGGCGGGAATCGCCGCCGGCGTGGACATGTTCGACTGCGTCCTGCCCACCCGCACGGCGCGAAACGGCCTGCTGTTCACCAGCCGAGGGCGGCTCACCGTGAAGAACGCCCGGTTCGCTGACGACGACCGCCCGCTCGACGCCGACTGTGCCTGCTACACCTGCAGGACCTTCAGCCGGGCCTACCTGCGCCACCTGTTCAGGGCCGGCGAGGTTCTTGCCCTGCGCCTCAACACCTTGCACAACCTGCATCACTATCTACGGCTCATGGAAGGGGCGAGGGAGGCCATCCAGGAGGGGCGCTTCGACGCCTTCCGGAGGGAGCGGCTCGAGGGGTATCGCCGGGGGCTCGACGGGTAGGGGCGGACGGGTCCCTTCCGGCGCCTCCCGCCGCGATTCGGGGTTGCTTGCCGGCCCAAAGTATGGCTAAAACACGACGCTTTTTCCAATGACTGGAGCTTCCATGCATTCGATCCTGACGGCTTTCCTGGCGGAAACTGCGCCGGACGCGACGAGTTCCTTGATGCAGCTCGTCCCCTTCGTCCTCATCGCGGTGGTGTTCTACCTGGTCTTCTTCCGTCCCCAGCAGAAGCAGGTGAAGAAGCACCAGGAGTTCGTGAGCCAGCTGCAGAAGGGCCAGGACGTCGTCACCCAGGGCGGAATCATCGGGAAGGTCTTCCAGGTCGACGACAAGACCGTCACCCTCGATCTCGGGGGCGGCAACAAGGTGCGCTTCCTGAAGGGTCAGGTCTCCGGTACCTGGTCCGACGCGACCGGCACCTCGGAGAAGGACGCCAAGGAGAAGAAGTAGATGGAGCGCACCTGGTACTGGCGGCTGGGGCTCGTCCTCGCCGTCCTCTTCTGGTCCATCTGGCAGCTCGTGCCGACCTGGTACTACTTCGCCCTTCCCCCGGCGGAGCGGAACGGCCCGGCGTACGAGGAGTCGGTCCCGAAGTGGGCGCCGGACGCGAAGAAGCACCTCAACCTGGGCCTCGATCTTCAGGGCGGCATCCTGCTGGCGATGGGCGTCGACGTCGACCGCGCGGTGAAGGCCAAGGTGGTCCGCCGCGCCGACGAGGTCGCCGACTTCCTGCGCGGCAAGAACGTACCGCTCACCTCCGCCGGTCCATCGGCCGACGGCGCCCGGGTGGAGATTCGCACGGCCGAGCCGAAGCAGGCCGAGCAGGTGGTCCTGGACTTCTACGGAGCCGAGATGTCGGCGCCGTCCGGCGCGCCCGAGGGCACGGTCTGGTTCGCCTTCCGCCCCGAGGTCATCAGGAACTTCCGGGAGAAGGCGGTCGAGCAGGCGGAGAAGATCATCCGGAACCGCGTCGACAAGTGGGGCGTCAGCGAGCCCGACATCAAGCGCAAGCAGAACGCGCAGATCCAGATCCAGCTGCCGGGCTTCAAGGACCCGGGCAAGGCCAAGGAACTCCTCGGCCGCACCGCACAGCTCGAGTTCAAGATCGCCGACGACGACTCGGCGGTTCTCGACGCCGTTCGCACCCAGATGCCCCCTTGCCCGCAGGGTCCCGACGGCGGAATCGCCCTGCCGCTGCCGCCGACCGGCTGCTACTTCGTGGAGCAGGTCGACCTTCCGTCGGGGATCAAGCGCACGACGACCTACGTGGCGGCCAGCAGGCGAACCGAGCTCGAGGCCGTCATCGACAAGGAATTGAAGCCGCGCATCTCCCGCGAGCAGGAGATCGGCATCGGCGAGGTGAGCGTCGGACAGGGGCTGGTGAAGGATCGCTTCTACCGGACCTACCTGCTTCGCGCCAAGACGGAGCTGACCGGGGACTACATCTCCGACGCCCGCCCTTCGGTGGACAGCTCCAAGGGCGCTGGCGACCCGGTGGTCGCGTTCACCATGTCGGCCGAAGGTGGGCGCCTGATGGACCGGCTCACCACCGAGAATCTTGGCCGGCGCATGGCCATCGTGCTCGACTCCAAGGTGGAGAGCGCCCCTTACATCCAGGGCAAGATCTCCACCAACGGACAGATCTCGCTGGGCGCCGGGCGCAACTACCAGGAGAAGTTCCAGGAGGCGAACGACATCTCGCTCGTCCTCCGGGCCGGCGCGCTGCCCGCTCCTGTGACCATCTTCGAGGAGCGCAGCGTCGGAGCCACCCTCGGGCCCGAGCTGGTTCGCAAGGGCACCATCGCCACGCTCGTCGGCCTGGGCGCGGTCATGCTCTTCATGCTGCTCTACTACCGGATGAGCGGCCTCGTCGCCAACGTCGCGCTGGTGGAGAACGGCCTGCTGGTCCTCGCCATCATGTCGCTGCTCGGCTCCACCCTCACGTTGCCCGGCATCGCCGGATTCGTTCTCACGCTGGGAATGGCGGTCGACGCCAACGTCCTCATCAACGAGCGCATCCGCGAGGAACTGCGCGCCGGAAAGACCGTGCGTCAGGCGGTGGATCAGGGCTACGACAAGGTCTTCTGGACCATCGTCGACAGCCACGTCACGGCGCTGATCGCGGCCGTGGTGCTCATGCAGTACGGCTCCGGCCCGGTTCGCGGGTTCGCCGTCACCCTGATCATCGGCCTGCTGGCGTCGATGTTCACCTCCATCGTGGTCACCCGCGTGATCATCGACTGGTTCACGCGCAACGACAACGCCCGGCTGAGCGTCTGATGCAATTCAAGACCTTCGACATCGTCCCGCACGGGACCAAGTTCGACTTCGTCGGCAAGCGAAAGATTGCCCTCATCCTGTCGACCATCGTCAACCTGGCGGTGATCCTCTGGGCTCTCCCCCAGATCCACGGCCTCGACTACGGCGTGGACTTCGCGGGCGGCACCGAGATGCAGGTGAAGTTCGACAGGAACGTCGACCCCGGCGAGATCCGCAGGAACATCGAGGCCCTCGGCTTCAAGGACGCAGTCGTCCAGACCTACGGGCCGGAGAGCGAGCACGGCTATCTGGTTCGCGTCGGCCGGGTGGCGCTCCTCACGCCCGAGGACGCGGCCCGCGTCATCGCCGCCGTGAAGGCGAAGTTCTCGGTGGTGGGCTCGCCGGCCTTCAGCCCGGAGGCCGGCGACAAGATCGACTTCGAGTTCCAGGTTCTGCCCGGCACCGCGGAGCTCCAGGCGGTGGTGGAGGCCTCGGGGGTCAAGGTCCGCGAGATCCGGGAAGAGGCGGGGCTCACCGCCGGCACCCGCTCGCTGGCCGTCCTGACCCAGGGCATCCAGGACCGGCTCGAGAAGGAGCTCGTCGCCAAGTTCGCCGAGGCCAAGCCCCAGGTCCTACGCGTCGAGTACGTCGGTCCAGCCGTGGGTCGCGAGCTGCGCAACCAGGGGTTCAAGGCCATCATCTACGCCATGGCCCTCATCGCGATCTACGTGGGCCTGCGCTTCGACTTCCGCTTCTCGCCGGGCGTCATCATCGCCATCCTGCACGACGCCATCATCACGCTGGGTTACTTCGCCGTGAGCGGGCGCGAGTTCAACCTGACGTCGGTGGCCGTGATCCTCACCGTGGTGGGCTACTCGGTGAACGACACCGTGGTGGTCTACGACCGGATCCGGGAGAACCAGGGAAAGCTGAAGGGAAAGAAGCTCGGCGACATCGTCAACGTCTCCATCAACGAGACCCTGGGACGCACCATCCTCACCTCCTTCGCCACCGCGCTGTCTCTCGTCGGGCTCCTCATCTTCGGCGTGGGGACCATCTTCGACTTCGCCATGGCGATGCTCGTCGGCATCGTGTCCGGCACCTACTCCACCTGGTTCATCGCCGCGCCGATGACCATCTGGCTCGAGGAACGGGCCGAGGCCGCGAAGAAGAAGAGGACCGCAGGGGCCCGGGCAGCGTAAATTGGAGTTGACTCATTCAGGCGAGGGGCTCGACGCAAGTCTGGCCCCTCGTCCCTTTTTCGGGGTACACGGGTCGATTTTCCGCTAATAGGTTCGCTCCCCCGGATTGCGCTTGCCCCGGGGGGAGGCATGCCATGATGCACCGTCCTTCTCCTCGGACGTTGCGGAAAGGTCGGGAAAGTCGAGCGTGGATCCGATCTCGAGCGCCATCGCGGCAGTTGCCGTGCTGCTGGTCCTGGTGATCGCGGCCTCCCACACGATGAACCGCCGCCGGCGGATGGCGCGCGACGCGTTGGTGCTCCAGGAGAAGGTCGAGAAGAACCTCCACATCCCGCGGTCGCTGCACCCGGTCATCGACACCGACATCTGCATCGGCTCCCTCTCCTGTCTCAAGGCCTGTCCCGAGGGGGACATCCTCGGGATCCAGAGGGGAACGGCCGTCCTCGTCCACGCCGACCACTGCATCGGTCACGGCCGCTGCGCCGCCGAGTGCCCGGTGAGTGCCATCAAGCTGGTGATGGGAACTCTCGAGCGAGGCGTGGATCTTCCCGAGGTCGACGAGTCCTTCGAATCGAGCCGCCCCGGCGTCTACGTCGTGGGGGAACTCGGGGGCATGGGGTTGCTGCGAAACGCGATCCGGCAGGGGCTCCACGCGGTGAAGCGGATCGACGCCATCCTGCCCAAGGGACGCGCAGGGGCCGGCGTGGTCGACGTGGTGATCGTTGGCGCGGGCGCCGCCGGGCTGGCCACGGCCTGTGCCCTCCAGGAGGCGGGCCGAAGCTACCGACTGCTGGAGCAGGGGACGTGGGGCGGCACGATGTTCCACTATCCACGACGCAAGATCGTGATGACGGAGCCGGCCACCATCCCGGGTTTCGGGAAGATCGGAAAGAACGTCATCTCGAAGGAGGAACTTCTCGAAACCTGGGCCAAGGCCCTCGAGAAGACCCAGGTCAAGGTCGAGGAGGGAGTCCAGGTCAAGGGCATCGACGGGGAGGACGGCGCGCTCGCGGTCCACACCACCCAGGGGGTCATCCAGGCCCGGAAGGTGGTGCTCGCCATCGGGAGGCGCGGCACGCCACGTCGGATGGGGGTACCCGGCGAGGAGTTAAAGAAGGTCACCTACGGGTTCACCGACGCCGAGCAGTACGAGGGACGGAGCGTGCTCGTCGTTGGCGGAGGAGACTCCGCGCTCGAGGCCGCCATCTCGATCGCCGAGCTCGGGTCGGCAACCGTCACGCTCTCCTATCGCGGAGCAGAGCTGGGGCGAGCCCGGGAGGCCAACCGCAGCAAGCTGAAGACGCTCGCCGATGCGGGACAGATCAGCATGCTCCTGCCGTCCCAGGTGAAGTTCGTCTCCGAGACCGAGGTGCGCCTGGAGTTCGACGGGAAGGAGATGCGGATCCCGAACGACGACGTCATCGTCAGCATCGGGGGAGATCCGCCCAACGAGTTCCTCCAGAAGGCCGGCGTGGAGATGCGCCGGTACCATGGAGAGCAACTCGGGGCCAAGACCGGGGAGGAGCAGTACGTCAGCGAGAAGGAGCTCCTCGAACGAAAGCGGCTCCGCCGCACCCTGGCGCTCTTTGCCTGCCTGGGCGCGGTCATCGTGGCCTTTCTGGCCTCGCGGGGCTGGGACTACTACCGGCTCGACCATCTGGACCGGCTGAGATCGCCCATGAACAAGGCCTTCAAGTCGGCAGGGCCTTGGGGCCATGGCATCGGGATCGTCGCCACCGCCTTCATGCTCTCCAACTTCCTCTACCCGGTGCGCAAGCGGACCCGGGCGTTGACCGGGCTGTGGGACATCCGCGACTGGCTCAACTTCCACGTGTTCGTGGGCTTCATGAGCCCGCTGGTCATCGCCTTCCACGCGGCCTTCCAGTCGAAGAACCTGCTCGCCACCGCCACCATCTCGGCACTCGGGATCGTGGTCGGGACCGGACTCATCGGGCGCTTCATCTACGGGCTCGTGCCCTCCGTCGGCGGACACGCCGAGGAGCTCGAGCTCATCGCCGGGCGATTCGAGCGGCTGCGGTCGCAGATGGAGCCGATGCTCTCCGGGGCCCGCGAACGCGCCCGCCTCGAGCGGCTCATCCGGTCGGCCTCGGCAGCCCTTCCCCCCAGCTCGCTCTTCGTCGCCCTTCTTCGGGAACCCGTGGCGGGTGCCCGACTCCGGATGAGGCTCTGGCTGGCGCGCCGCTTGTTCGCGGAACGCGGAACTTACGCGCGGTTCAAGATCTCCGTGCTCCACCTGCGCCGCCTGCGCTTCCAGCTCGCATTCTACGGCGGCCTCCGCAATCTGTTGCGTGGATGGCGGGTGATGCACGCCTCTCTGGCCGTCTTTCTGGTATTTGTCATCGCCGTGCACATCGGCGTCTCGCTCTACCTCGGCTACGGATTGATATGAGAAAACCTTCATTCCGCTGCCGGCTGGGCTCGATCCTGGCCCCGCTGGCCTTGGCCGTGGCGACGCTCGCGGCGCCCGTCCGCGCCGACCTGATCTCGCCTGGAGAGCTCACCAAGGCCCACGAGAAGCTGGAGGGGTTGCAGAACTGCACGAAGTGCCACCCGGCCGCCAAGAAGCTCACGCCGGAGATCTGCCTCGACTGCCACAAGGAATTGCGCGCCAGCATCTCCTCTGGAAAGGGGTTCCACGGACGCCTCTCCGAGAAGCAGTGCGAGACCTGCCACCACGAGCACCACGGCCGCGAATTCTCCCTCATCGACTGGGGTGCGGGCGGCCAGAAGTCCTTCGACCACCAGAAGACCGGCTGGGCGCTCACGGGGAAGCACGCCAAGGCGAAGTGCGAGGCCTGCCACGACCCCCGCCGGATCACCGACGGGTTGGTGAAGGAGGTGCTCGGCAAGGGGCGAAAGAGCATGCTGGGCCTGCCCGCCACCTGCGTGGGCTGTCACTTCGACGAGCACCGGGGCCAGGTCGGGACCGACTGTGCGAAGTGCCACGCTCCAGAGGCCTGGAAGCCGGCCACCAAGGGCTTCGACCACGCCCAGACCAGGTACCCACTCGCCGGGCTTCACGTGAAGGTCCCGTGCGCCAAGTGCCACGTTCCGCTGACTGACCCGCAGGGCAAGCACGACTTCCCGCAGGCGGTCTCGGCCACCTACTGGAAGATGAAGCCGCTCCCCTTCGCGGCCTGCAGCGACTGCCACAAGGATCCGCACCTCAACCGCTTCGGCCCGCTCTGCGTGACCTGTCACGTCGTCGAGGGCTGGAAGGTGATGAAGCCACTCGGGGAGGCCGTGGGCTTCCACGACAAGACCCGCTATCCGCTTCGAGGCGCACACGTGCAGGTGGCCTGCAAGGCCTGTCACGGACCGTATCAGGGTCAGCTGAAGCCCAAGTACAAGGACATGACCTTCGCCGCCTGCACGGACTGCCACCGGGATGCGCACGTCGGGCAGCTGGGCAAGAAGGGCACGCCACAGGCCGCCTGCGACCGCTGCCATGCGGTCCAGGGATGGGTGCCGGTCCGGTTCGATCTGGCCGAGCACCAGAAGACCAGGTACCCGCTCGAGGGCGCGCACGTGGCCGTGGCCTGCGACCGCTGCCACCCGAAGGACCCCAAGCTGGTCGAGCGAGTGGCGCCGGGGGTCCGCTTCGAGGCGATCCGGGAGCGACGCCCGGTGAAGGTGAGCGAGTTCACCATGGAGAAGAAGGTGGACGGGAAGAAGTGCACCTCCTGCCACCGCGACGTCCACCAGGGGCAGTTCGACAAGCGCATGGCCGTGGAGGGGTGCACCGCTTGCCACGACCAGAACACCTTCATCAAGAACAAGTTCGACCACGCCCGGGACACCAAGTTCCGGCTGGACGGGAAGCACGGGAAGACCGCCTGCGCGTCCTGCCACGCGACCGCGGCCGGGAAGGACGGCAAGCCCTACGTGAAGTACGCCGGCGCCCCGACTGCCTGCGCGAAGTGCCACGCCGATCCGCACGCCGCCCAGTTCGCCGTGAAGAAGGTCACCGAGTGCGCCAACTGTCACGGCGTGGAGGAGTGGAAGAAGCTCAAGTTCGTCCACGGCGAGCCCTTCACGACCTACACCCTGACCGGCAAGCACGCCAAGGTGTCCTGCGAGAAGTGCCACCCGATGGCCAAGATCGGAAAGCTCGAGATCAAGAGGTTCAAGCCGGTGCCGCGCGACTGCCAGGCTTGTCACTCCGACTTCCACAAGGGCGCCTTCCGGGGGTTCGAGCCGTGACCAGAGCCGCGATCGCAGCCGTCCTCCTGTTCGCCGCCGGCACGTCGCGGGCGCAGGTCGACGCCCCCAGCCCCGACCTCTCCGTCAACGCGCCGTCCAAGGCGCCTGCCCCTCACGCGGCGGGCGACACGAAGTGCGTGGCCTGCCACACCCCCGAGGGGTGGGGCGACGTGAAGTTCGTCCACGAGCGCACGGGATTTCCGCTGACGGGAAAGCACGCCCAGGTGCCGTGCAAGAAGTGCCACGTGGTCGACTTCAAGGAACCCGTCGGACGCGCCTGCTCGGCCTGCCACCGCGACGTCCACGGCGGCTTCGCGGGCGTCCAGTGTGCTTCCTGCCACGACGTCGAGGGCTGGAAGTCGCGGTTCGACGCCGACGCCCATCGCCGCACCAACTTCCCGCTCCAGGGGCGCCACGCGTTGCTCCCCTGCGAGCAGTGCCACGGCGACCGGCGCGACCGCTCCTTCGCCCGCCCCACGGTGGCCTGCTGGGAGTGCCACCAGGCCGACCTCCAGAGCGCAAATGCCAAGGGCGTCGATCACGGCGGCTTCCCGGGCTACCCGCAGCTCGCCTGCCTGGGTTGCCACGGCTTCTGGCGCTGGGCTCCAGGCACCTTCGGTGGCCACGGCGCCTGCTTCCCCATCGACTCCGGGAACCACGCCGGGATCACCTGCACGAAGTGCCACGTGACGCTCCCGGTTCCGCTCCAGGTCGGCTCCTGCTCCAGCGTGCCGTACCCTGCTTGCACCCGTTGCCACTCCTGCGCCTCGGTGCAGCCGAGGCACACCGGCGTGCCCGGCTTCTCCTGCGTGAACCTCGATCAGCGCTGTTACGAGTGCCATCCGCGGGGCACCGCCAGCGACGGCGGCGACGCCCGTGGGTTGAGGAAGGGGAAGCGATGAACGCGCTCCCTGTCCTCGCCCTCCTTCTCGCGGTGTCACTCGCGCCGGAGGCCGTTCCGGCCCAGTCGGTTCCCCAGGCGTCCCCGGCCGAGCCCGCCAGCGCGCTCCCGGCAGGGGCTCCGGCTCCCTCCGTGGCCCGCCGGGTCGAGGGGAAGGTGACCTTCGCCACCGCCACGGCCGGCTACATCGACGCGGGGGCTCTCGAGGGCGTGGCCACTGGCCAGGTCATCCGCCTGACCCGCGGCGCCCAGCCGTCCGGAACCTGTACCGTTCGTGAAACGGCGGACCACTCGGCGACCTGCACCGGCACGGGAGTGCGGGCTGGCGACCGGTTCGTGCTCGACACCACCGTCCCGGGCGCGGCCCCGGTGGCGAAGATGGCGCCGATCCCCACCGAGGAGGAGCAGGAGAGCCGGTTTGCCCAGGTGGCGGGGACGCCGCTGACCGTCGTGGAGGCAAAGGCGCAGCCGCGCACGGTGACCATCGGGAGCCTGCCCGTCGTCCGCGGAGATCTGGGCTACGCGGTCTGGCTGGCCAGCCCCAGCGGTCCTGGCGACTCCCAGCGGATCCAGCTCGACGTCCAGGTGAACGGGCTCGATGCCTTTGCGGGCTTCAAGCTCTTCGCCGACGCCCGCCTGATGCAATGGACGCAGCGTGACGCCACCTACGTGCCGGGGTCGTCCACGCAACTCCTCGTCTACGACCTGGAGCTCGCCCAGCGGGACCCGACCCGAAGGTGGAGCGCCGCCTTCGGCCGAGTCCAGCCCTGGTTCGTGCCCGGCTCCACGGTCTTCGACGGCGCGCAGGGCGGGCTGCGCCTGGGGCGGAACGAGATCGGCATCTTCGGCGGCCTCGTGCCCGACCCGTGGACCACCGAGCCCACCACCAACCGGTACACTGGTGGTGTTTACGCCAACTTCGAGGCGCCCATCGGTTCGACGCTGCTGGCCGGAAGCGCGAGGGCGGCCGTGGTACAGAACCCGGAGATCGGTCGTCACTACGAGGGGGAACTGCTCCTCAATTACTGGGCCGGAGGGATCTTCAGCGCGAGCGGCGACCTTCGCATGGGCTTCGGAGACGTGAAGGCCCCGGCTTCCATCGACGCGGCTCGGATCTCCATCACGCTGCGCCCCGTGCCCATCGTCTGGCTCTCTGCCGGGTTCTCCTACTGGGGGCTCCTGATCCCCAACGGCGAGCCCATCGCCACCTTCCCCGGTCCGTCGCGGCGGGCCGATGGCACCCTCGGCGTCGACGCCACGCCCTGGCTGCGGGTGGCGGCCCTGGGCGGTTGGGTGGACGACCTGACCTCCTTCCTCTCCCACAGCTACGTGGGGCCGGAGGTCACCTTCACGAAGATCCTGGCGGGTCTCTCCTTCGGCTACCTGAAGGATTTCGGATGGGTCGACGGGCAGAGCGCGTGGGGGCAGATCGCCTGGGCCCCCGTGCCCGCCACGCGCCTGACCGGCAGGGTCTCCTGGTTCCAGACCACCGCAACCATCGCCGGGGTGTCCTCGGTAAACGCCTTGAACGAGGTGGGCGTCACCGTGAACGCGACCGTGGGGCTCACCAGCTGGCTCTCGCTCCGGGCGTCGGTCATGGTCCGTGGAGGTCTCGAGAGCGGGGACGCGTCCATGCCATTCGG
>Ga0209253_10001440_pt1 | contig 20837 bp, 17 predicted proteins | sample FrelakmetBRP12BR_FD_187145 | JGI IMG/M metagenome (GOLD analysis project Ga0209253, IMG submission 187145) | Freshwater lake sediment microbial communities from the University of Notre Dame, USA, for methane emissions studies - BRP12 BR (SPAdes)... | ecosystem: Environmental > Aquatic >...
CCTTCCTGTTCGATCGACCAGGCCGGCAAGGACTACTTGGAGAGCACGAAGCTGCGGACGAAGCTCGGCGGCATGATGACCCCGCGCGAGCCCTATACCTTCATCCACAACACCGGCTGCTCCGAGTGCCAGGAGGGCTTCGGCGCCGTGACGCCTTACACGGACGAGCCGCTGGGGAGGAACGTCGCCCTGATGATCGACGTCGCTTTCATGGGCTTCGACGAGCGGAAAAGGCTCGTCTTCCCGATCGAGTACGCCGTCATCGAAGACTCGTTCTGGAAGAGGGGCCCGGCTATCGGCGTCTACAACCGCCTGCCGCTCTCGGTCCAGGAGTTCGTCGGCGGCGACTTGACCGACGTCCCCAAACGCCTCCTCAACCCTTACTTCAAATAAGAGAGGGTCAAACCTACTTTTTTCGAAAAAAAGTAGGTTTGACCCCATCCTGGGCCCCGTTTGTTGACAAAAAAGGGAGAAACGAATCTAATTGAGGCGAGGTTAAGCATGCCACACATGCACCGCAAGCCGTACCGTATCATCATCATAGCCGCGCTCGCCGGGGCCGCGTCGCTCGGGCTCGCCCCCGTTCTCGCCGCCCAGGACGAGCAGCACGTCATCGAGGTCAGCAGCATCATTTCCCGCGATTCTGTCTGCCCTGGGGAGACCTTCAAGACCGCCGTCATCGTCAAGATCCAGGCGGGCTACCACATCAACGACAACGCTCCGCTCGACGAGTTCATGATCCCGACCACCCTCGTCGTCGACGATCACCCCGACTTCGAGGTCCTGGAGATCCTCTTTCCCAAGGGCCGCCGGGCCCGCTTCTCTTACTCGGAGGCCGAGCTCGTCGTCTACGAAGGCGAGGCCGTCCTGGGCGTCCTGCTCCGGGCCAAGACCGGCGCCGCCCCGGGCGCCAAGACCCTCAAGGCCAGCGTCGGCTATCAGGCCTGCGACAACGTCTCGTGCCTGCCGCCAAAGGAATTCGCTTTCTCCGTCGCAGTCCCTGTCGCCACCGCCCGCGGCGCGGACGTCCATCCTGAGGTCTTCGATAAGCTCGTCTTCCCCTCCCTCCGGAAGTGACAGGCTCCCTTGAATAACGAGCTCCTCCGCAAGATCCCCGCGCTCGACGTCCTCCTCCGTGAGGAATCGGTCCTGCCGCTCATCGACGAATTCGGGCGAGAGTCCGTCGTTGCCGAATGCCGTGGAATGCTCGAGGAGATCCGGGCCGCGATCGCCGCCTCGGCCGATGCCGGCACCGGCCTGGCCGGCCTCGCCCCCGAAGCCCTTGCTTCCCGGCTCGCCGCCCGGCTCGCCGCGCGCTCCGCTCCCTCGCTCGCCCCCGCCGTCAATGCCACCGGCATCATCATGCACTCCGGGCTCGGCCGGGCGGTCCTCTCCGAGGCGGCCCGCGCCTCCCTGGCCGCCGTCGCCGCCGGCTACTCGACCTTGGCCCTCGACGCCGAGAGCGGCAAGCGCGTCCCCCGCGACCGCCACGTCGAGGGGCTCCTCCGCGAGCTCACCGGCGCCGAGGCCGCGACCGTCGCCAACAACAACGCCGCCGCGACCGTCCTCATCCTCAACACGCTCGCCCGCGGCAAAGAGGTCGTCGTCTCCCGCGGCCAGCTCGTCGAGATCGGCGGCTCGTTCCGCATGCCCGACGTCATGACGACGAGCGGCGCCGTCCTCCGCGAGGTCGGGACGACCAACAAGACCCACCTCCGCGACTACGAGGCCGCCGTCGGCGAATCGACCGGCGCGATCCTGCGGGTCCACCACAGCAACTACCGCATCGTCGGCTTCGCCGAGGAGCCGCCGATCGAGGACCTCGTCGCCCTCGGCCGTTCTCGCGGCGTCCCGGTCGTCGACGACCTCGGCAGCGGCGCCCTGGTCGACCTCTCGGCCTTCGGCCTCGCCCCCGAGCCGATGGTCCGGACGAGCGTTGAGGCCGGGGCCGACGTCGCCTGTTTCAGCGGCGATAAGCTCATCGGCGGCCCGCAATGCGGCATCATCGTCGGCAAATCCGCCTGGATCCAAAAGATCAAGAAGAACCCCCTGGCCCGGGCCTTCCGCTGTGGCAAGCTGACGCTCGCCGCCCTCGAGGCGACGCTCCGCCTCTTCCTCGCGCCCGAGAAGCTGGCCGAGCGCCATCCCATCTATCGCATGCTCGCCCTGACCCCCGATGAGCTCGCCCGCCGGGCCAAGAAGCTCGCGGCCGCCCTCCGCAAGTCCCTTCCCGCCGGCGTCTTTCTCGCCGTCGAGGACAGCGAATCCCAGGTCGGGAGCGGCGCCGTCCCGACGGAGACCCTTCCGACCAAGGTGCTGGCGGTTCGCGCCCCCGCTCTCTCCGCCGAAGACCTCGCCCGACGGCTCCGCTTTCTCGCCCCGCCCATCTACGCCCGGATCCACAAGGACGCCGTCCTCTTCGATCTCCGCACGATCCAGCCCGGCGAGGACGCCGTCGTCGAGCGCGCCCTCGCCAAGCTCCTTCAATGATCGACTATCAGAAGCGCAAGCGCGTCATGGGCCGGTCGATCGCCCTCGGCCACTGCATCTGCAATCCCAAGGAGCCTTGTCCCTGCGACCTCTTCAAGCAGAAGAACATCTGCCTCTGCTCCGGCGAGCGACCGGAGGACGCCCCCGAGGACGTCGCCCTGACCTCCCTCGTCGAGAACGCCGGCTGCGCCTCCAAGATCGGCCAGGAGGACCTCAAGCGCGCCCTCTCCGGCCTGCCTCGGGTCGTCGATCCCCGCGTCCTCGTCTCTTCGGACACCTGCGACGACGCGGGGGTTTTCAGGCTCACCCCGCGCCTGGCCCTCGTCCAGTCGGTCGACATCTTCACCCCCGTCGTCGACGATCCCTACGTCTTCGGCGAGATCGCCGCGGCCAACTCCGTGAGCGACATCTACGCCATGGGCGGCCGGCCCCTGACCGCCCTCTCGATCATCGCCTTCCCCATCGAAACGCTCAGCCCCCGGATCATGAACAAACTCCTCCAGGGCGGCGTCGACAAGCTCCGCGAGGCCGGCGTCGCCGTCCTCGGCGGCCACAGCATCAAGGACCGCGAGATCAAGTTCGGCTTTGCCGTCACCGGCGTCGTCGATCCCGCCCGCATGACCGTCAACAGCAAGGCCCGGCCCGGCGATGTCCTCATCCTGACCAAGCCCCTCGGCACCGGCACGCTCAGCTTCGCCCGCCAGATCGGCCGCGCCCCCGCCTCCGGCCTGGCCGAAGCGGAGCGGTCCATGCGCGAGCTCAACCGGGCCGCCGCCGAGGCCATGACCGCGGCCGGCGTCACGACCGCCACCGACATCACCGGCTTCGGCCTGGCCGGGCACCTCGGCGAGATCGCCGAGCAGAGCGGCGTCGAGGTCGAAGTCTACGGCGCCGCGATCCCCGTCTTCAGCGGCGTCCTGGACCTCATCCGTGAAGGCGTCATCTCGGGCGCCGTCGAGCGCAACCGTGAGTACGCCTCCCGCCGCGTCAAGCGCGCGAAAGGCGTCGGCGAGGAGCTCGAGACCCTCCTCTACGACCCCCAGACCTCGGGCGGGCTCCTTATCGCCGTCCGCAAGCCCAAGGCCTCCGCCCTCCTCGCGGCGCTCCGCAAGAGGGGCGTCGCCGCGGCGGCGCCGATCGGCCGGGTCACGCGCAAGGGCCCGGCGAGGATCGTCCTCCGCCTCCGCCCCCCCCGGCCCTGACCATGCCCGACAAGGACCACGTCATCGTCGGCACGGCCGGCCACATCGACCACGGCAAGAGCGCCCTCGTCCGGGCCCTGACCGGGACCGACCCCGACACCCTGCCCGAAGAGAAGGCCCGGGGCATGACGATCGAGCTCGGCTTCGTCTTCCTCGACGATCCGGGCTACGCCAAGCAGATCGTCTTCATCGACGTCCCCGGCCACGAGAGGTTCGTCAAGACGATGGCCGCCGGCGCCTCGAACATCGACGCCGCCCTTCTCGTCATCGCCGCCGACGAGGGCATCGCCGTCCAAACCCGCGAGCATTTCGACATCCTCCGTCTCCTCGGCGTCCGGCTCGGCGCGGTCGCCCTGACCAAGTCCGACCTCGTCGACGGGCAGCGCCTCGCCGAGCTCACGGCCGCCGTCCGCCATTTCCTCCTCGGCTCGTTCCTCGCCGACGCCCCGATCGTCCCGGTCTCGGCCCTGACCGGGGCCGGCGTCGACGCCGTCAAGGCCGTCCTCCAAGACATCGGCCGGCGCGTCCCGGCCCGTTCCGACAGCGGCATCTTCCGCATGCCCATCGACCGGGTGTTCACCATGCGCGGCTTCGGCACGGTCGTCGCCGGGACCATCCTCGGCGGATCCGTCCGGACCGGCGACCGAATCGCCGTCTACCCCGAGGGGCTCGTCGCCCGCGTCCGCGGCGTCCAGGTCCACGGCTCCAGGGCCGAGGCTTCGGCCGTCGGCCGCCGGACGGCCCTCAACCTCCAGGACTTCGACAAAGAGGCCCTCCGGCGGGGCCAGGTCGCCGCGGCCGAGGGCTCCCTCGCCCCGACGTCGCGTCTCGACGCCCGGCTCGATGTCCTCGGGAGCGCCGAGCGCGAGATCAAGCACCGCGAACGGGTCCGGCTCCACATCGGCACCGACGAGGTCATGGCCCGCCTCGCCGTCATCGGCGCCCAGACGGTCGCGCCCGGCGCCTCGGCCCCGGTCCAGCTCATCCTCGAGCGGCCGACCGTCGCCCTGCCCGGCGACCGGTTCGTCATCCGGCTTTTCTCCCCGGTGGTGACCGTCGGCGGCGGCCTCGTCCTCGACGCCAACCCCGAAAAGCACAAGCGTTTCAGCGGTACCGTTCTCGAGGGCCTGGAGAAGCTCGGCGGCTCGGCCCGCGACGCCGTCGAGCAGATGTTCGCCCAGGCCGGCGGGACGCCCCAGGGCGTCCGCGAGATCGCCCTCAAGGCCGGCCGGAGCGAGACCGAGGTCGCCGACGCCGCCGCCGGCCTCCTCGCCGAGGGCCGCCTCGTCGCGGTCGTCCCCGAGAAACCAGTGAAATACCTCCACGCCGGCATCCGCGACCGTCTCGCCGACGGCCTCGTCGCCTCGGTCCGGGCCTACTTCGCCTCCAATCCCTTCCGCGAGACGATGCCCTATTCCGATCTCCGCTCGGAGTTCCTCGCCGCGAGCGACGCTCCGACGCTCAAGCATGTCCTCGACGATCTCGTCGCGAAGAACGTCCTCTTCCGCCGAGAGGCCGGGGTCGGTCTCGCCGGCCGGGAGACGAAGCGAGACCCCGTCGAAGAGGAGCTCCGCGGCCGGGTCGAGAACGTCTTCAGGAGCGCTCGCTTCTCGGCGCCGCTCGAGGACGACGTCCGGATCAAGCTCGGCCTGAACCCCTCTGTCTTCATTCCCCTCCTGAACGGCCTCGTCCGCGCCGGGGCCCTCGTCCGCCTGGCCCCGAAAGTGACCTATCACCGGGAGACCGTCGACGCCGCCCGCGTCGCCGTCGCCGGTCTCATCGATCGGCGCGGCAGCGTCTCCATCGCCGAGCTCCGAGACCGGCTCGGCCTGTCCCGGAAATACGCCCAGGCCATCCTCGAGCATTTCGACCGGACCGGCTTCACCAAGCGCGTCGGGGACCGCCACGTGCCGGCCAAGGGTCCGGCCTCATAACCGTCCTGAAGGCCCCGCCCTCATTGACACGGCCGCACGCGTCGTGCTATTCCCATGCCCGATGCGTTTCCTGAGGCCCGGGGACTACGCCGTCATCCTGGCCTACTTCGCCATCCTGATCGGGATCGGCGCCGCCTTCCGCAAAAAAGCCGCGGCCAGCGTCGAGGACTATTTCCTGGCCGGCCGCAAGATGCCCTGGTGGGCCCTCGGCCTGTCCCAGATGACGTTCTGGTTCGACATGACCGGGACGATGATCATCGCCTCGTTCCTATTTTTGCTCGGGCCGCGCGGCATCTGGATCGAGCTCCGCGGCGGGGCAGGGCTCGTCCTCGTCTTCCTGATGCTCTGGGCGGGCAAGTGGCACCGCCGCTCCGGCGTCATCACCGGCGCCGAATGGATGATCTTCCGCTTCGGCCGCGACCGCTGGGGCCATTTCGCCCGGCTGATGTCGGTCGTTTCGAACGTGGTCATCAACCTGGCCCTCCTGGCCTACTCCTTCAAAGGCGCCGGGCTCTTCCTGTCGATGTTCCTGCCCTTTTCGCCCCTTGTCTGCTCGCTCATCATGATGCTGGTCACGGCCCTCTACACCATCGAGTCCGGGTTCTACGGGGTCATCTTCTCCGACATCTTCCAGTCGGTCTGTATCTGGATCGGCGTCGTCGCCATCGTCATCGTGGCCGTCGGACGGCTGGCGGGCGTCCCGGATCTCGGCGCGCTGGCCGCGTCCGTCACCGGGAACCCGGACTGGCTCAGCGCCCTGCCGCGGGTCCGGACCGAGATGCCGGCCGGCTACGAGCAGTACAGCTTCCTCTTGATGATGTCGCTCTTCTACCTGGGCAAGACGCTCATCCAGGGCCTCGGCGTCGGGGCCGATCCGCGCTTCTTCGGCGCCCGCTCGGACCGGGACTGCGGCCGGCTGAGCTTCCTCGCCGGATGGTCGTTCATGCTGCGCTGGCCGCTGATGATGAGCTTCGTCGTCCTGGGGCTCCTTCTCGTCAAGGACATCTTCCCCGACCAGACCGTCCTGGCCCAGGCCGCGGACCTTATCAAAACGCACGCCGGGGCCGTGCCGCAGAACGAGTGGCCTGAGCTCCTGGCCCGGGTCGCCAACCATCCGCAGGCATTTCCGCAGGATCTCATCACCGGTCTCGGCCAGCTCCTGGGCTCGGACTGGGGCTCGAAGCTGAGCCTGCTGAGCTTCCACGGGACGGTCGATGCGGAACGGATCCTGCCGGCCGTCCTGCTCATGAGCATCCCGGCCGGGCTCCGCGGCCTTCTCCTCGTCGCCTTCCTCGCGGCGGCCATGTCGACGTTCAACGCCATCGTCAACGCCACGACGGCCTTCCTGACCCGCGACCTCTACCAGGGCTATCTCCGGCGGAAGGCCGGCACCCGGGAGCTCATCTTCGCGAGCTATGGCTTCGGGGCCCTGGTCATGCTCGTCGGGTTCGCGACGGCCTACTCCACGAAGAACATCAACGACATCTGGGGCTGGCTGACGATGGGCCTGGTCGGCGGGACCATGATGCCGACCGTGCTCCGGCTCTATTGGTGGCGCTTCAACGGGAGCGGTTTCGCCTTGGGGACCTTGATCGGCCTCGTCGCGGCGCTGCTCCAGCGGGCCCTCGTCCCCCAGATGCCGGAGTGGCAGCAGATCCTCTACATGGTCGGGGCGGGTTTGGCCGGGAGCATCGCCGCCACTTACCTTCGTCCCCCCACCGACCGGACCGTCCTCGAGCGGTTCTACCGGACGACGAAGCCCTTCGGGCTCTGGGGACCGCTCAAGAAGATCCTCGGCGCCGATGAGGCGGCGGCGATGGCCCGGGAACACAAGTACGATCTCATCTCAGTGCCGTTCGCGCTCTGCTGGCAGATGAGCATGCTGCTCCTTCCCCTCCTTCTGATCGTCAAACAGTATCGGGCGTCGGCCGTCACCGCGGCTGTCCTGGCGACGGCGCTCGTCGGCCTCTACTTCTTCTGGTACCGCAAGCTGCCCGACTGATGAAGCGCGCGGGCGATCGCCCAGACGGCGAGAGCCAGGGCCACTCCCGCAATCGAGTCGGTGACGTAATGGTACCGGCAGTAGACCGTGGAGACATAGAGCGACAAGATGACCGGAGAGAGGACCCAGAAGGAGGGACGGTGATAGCGGCAGGCCATTAGCCATATCACCGTGGCGTTGGCGCAGTGGAGGCTCGGGATCGTCCCCCCGACGAACTGCCACTGGCTGCGGAGGTACTCGCCGATGGAGGCCCAGACGTATCCGTCCAGAGGGACGGTATATTGGCCCCCCATATGGGCGATGGGTCCAGCGACGGGATAAACGAGAAAGCCCAGGTTGCCGATCACGTTCGTCAAACTGATGGTGAAGAAAAAATCCTCGACGGCCCTGTGGCCCTTCCGGGAGAAGATGATGATAGCAAGGACCGGATAGAGGACCAGGTAAATGACATAGGTGAAGAACAGCCATTCCGTCAAGGGCTTGGATATGAACCGCTGCAGCCAGATCGTTGGCTGGATCCCGAAGACCGTATCCTCCAATTTCAGGATGCTCTCGTCCAGCCATCGGCCGTGGAAGATCAGCTGCAGCTTGTCGACCGCGAGGTTGATGTAGGTCAGGATGAACAGGACCCCGGCCATCCTGAGGATGAACCGGCGGGGATTTGTCGCAGCGCCTCCCCCGAGGGAAAGGCAGGCCAGATAGATCCCCGCGACGGCGAGGTTCTTCAGAACGATGACCGCCCAACCATCGACGCGCCCGTGGAACACGATCGCAAGGAGCGTGAGGAGGGCCAGGCCGGCCAGGGCCACTCCGTCGGTCGCGCCCAGCGCGATCTTGCCGAGGGCAAGCCGTCCGCCCCCCATGTTCTCTCTCATTTCAATGCTTGCCCCTCGGCGCCGCGGGAGGATGACGGCTGTTCGGTTGCGATCGTCCCGTCTTCGATCTTGATCCGTCGCGACGCGAACGAAGCGATGCGGACGTCGTGCGTGGCCACGACGACCGCGCTACCGCGCGACCTCGCCAGCTCGGCCAGGCTCTCCGCGACGGACAGCCCGGCATGGCTGTCGAGATTGCCGGTGGGCTCGTCGGCGAGCACGATCCTGGGCCTGTGGACCAAAGCGCGGGCCACGGCGACGCGCTGCTCCTCCCCGCAGGAGAGCTCGAGAGGGTGACGATGCCTCAGCTGGATGAGGCCCAGCCGCCGGAGCAGGTCCTCGGCTTCGCGGCGCGCATCCTCCGCTTTCAAACCCGCGATCCGGCCCATGAGCAGGATGTTCTCCAGGATGGTCAGCTGGGGCAGCAAATTGGACCTCTGGAAGACGAATCCGACGGCCTTGGCCCTCCGGCCGCGGTCCGAGGCCCTCGAATCGCCGTGAAGCCGATGCCCCTCCAGAAAGACCTTGCCGGACTCCGGCGTGAGGATCCCCCCGGCAACGGCCAGCAGCGTCGTCTTGCCTGATCCGCTCGGGCCCTCCAGCAGCACGAACTCCCCTGCGTCCACAGCCATGGATATGCCATGGAGGACCTGGACCGCGCGCGCCCCCCGGCCGCGTGTTTTCGAGACATCCTCCAGGACGAGGGGGATCATGAGCGGAACGCCTCCAGGGGATCGATCGCGCTCAACCGGACGACCGGGGCCAAAGCCGACGCCGAACCCGTGATGATGAAAAGGCCCGCGATGAGCACGGCGTCCAGCGCGGAGATGCGGAGCGGGATCGTCGGCAGAACGGCCTCGAGCACCGCGTTCAGTCCGTAGGACAGGGCAACGCCGATGAGGGCGCCTCTGAAGGAAAGAGTCGCGGCTTGGGCGAGCACTCCCCTTCCGACGGCATTCGCCCCCGTTCCCAGGGCCATCAGCACAGCGATGTCCCCCCGGCGCTCATCCACGACGCTCAAGATGAGGAGGCCGACGAGGAGCGCCGACGCGCCCACCCCCAGGAAGGTGACCAAGGCGAGGAGCGGGATAAAGCCGGACGCGACCTCCCGTTCGTTCGATTCCACGAATTCTTCGCGAGAGAAGGCCCGGACGCCCGGCGATCGCTCTTCGATGGCCCGGACGACCCGCTCACGGTCGGCCCCGGGCGCCAGCTGGACAAGGACAAAGGACGCCCGCCCCACGGCGTTGCTGCCTTCGGCGGCCAGGTCGAGGTCTGTGAATAGGAACTGGCTGGCCAGGATGTTCGTCCCGGTCGTCAGGCCGGTGACGACGACCCGTCTGCCGATGAATTCGATCGCATCGCCCACGCCGATCCCCAGCCTGTGGGCCGCGGCCTTGTCCAGCGCGACCTCATCCCTCGATCGCGGCGCCCGGCCCTTGGCGTAGGCCGGAGGGCCTCCCAATCCGTCGGGCTGCCTGAATCCCACGGTCAGCAAGTTCAATCGCTTTCTCGGCTCTTCAGACCCGAGCGACTCGACGGGGAGGAACCCTTGGATAATGGGATCGGCCGCCTTCACGCCGGGGATCTCTCGAAGCCGGTCGACGTCGCCGAACGGGATAAAGGAGATGAATGAGCCGCGGATCATATTGTCACTGCCCTGAGGGGCGACCCAGAGGTCGACCGAAGCCTGGCCCGCGTAGTCGGTCATCGCTTTCCGGACGCTGCGATACGCGGAAGCGATGACGATCACCAGAAGCGTACACGTGGCCACTCCGGCCACGGCCAGCCACGATCGGATGCGGCGGCCGCGAAGGGACTTGGCGAGAAGCCTTAGCACACCGGGCCTCCGAACGCGGACCGCAAGAGGAGGATCTCGACCAGGGTCATCGGCCCGCCGATCAGGATCCCCCAAACGAGCTCTTTGACCGTATGATTTCCCGCATCCCACCTGGCCCACGCCGCTGCGGGGACCAGGAGGACGGCGGGGAGCCAGGCTCTTCCCAGGAACATGACGGCCGCCACCGATAGGCCCGTAAGGACCATCGTGTGAATGCTCACTTTCAGGCCGCGGTTGGCCAGGATCAGGACGAGGGTGTTCGGCACGTGCAAGGCCAAGAGCCCCCACAGGGGCCATGGGGCATCCGTGATCCCAAGGAGCGCCGCTCCGAGGGCGTAGCCCGCCACGCCGATCCGGTAAACCGAGGACCGTTCGGAGCGGATGCGCATTTCGAGGTCGCTGAGCCGGCCTCTGGCCTTCAGCAGGAACAGCATCCCCACAGGGATCACGGCGGCGAAGGCCACTCCGATGACGTCGTGGATGATGCGCCGAGTTCCCGGAGGCTCGTACCGCGCCGCAAGCAGACAGAAGAAGACACCCGTCAGGGCCGAGGGATTGAGGACCGCCGAAATCAGATCGGAGGCCCGGAGCTCCCCGCGGCGCAGGGTCACTGTCGCCCCTCGACGCCGCAACCCGTCAGGGACTGCCGGTACCAGTCCGCGTACCTCGGCAGCTGCTCCGGAAGAGGCGGGCCAGGCTTCAGCGGGCTGACGAGCTCCCAGAGCCTTGCGGGATCATAATAATGGTCCCTCGAGACGAGGAAGAGGCGGTGCCTCATCGATTCTCGGCCCGCTTCCGGGAAGGCCATCCGACGGGACGTGCGGAGAACGCGCCGGGCGATGAAGAAGGGCAGGCTGTACCGGGGCCGTTTCAAGCCGAGGTTGTCGGCCAGCGACCCCACGATATCCCGGAGCCGGACCGGATGGCCGTCGGTCGCGTGGAACACTCCCCGGGGCGGGGCCGCGCCGCCGTCGTTCGCCAGGGCGATCAGGACGCCAGCGAGGTCGTCAACGGAGATCACGGACAGCCGGGCCCGGCCGCCGGCGACGATGAACGGGAAGCGCTCGAGGCTCCGGATGATCACCGGCAGGAAACGCGCGTCCCCGCGGCCGTAGACGAACAGGGGCCGAAGGACGAGCCCGCCGGCGGCGAGGACCGCCTTCTCGGCTCCGACGCGGGACCGGCTGATGGGTGTCGCCGGATCGACCGTCACGTCCGTTTCCCGGGCGTTGCGATGGACGGCATAGCCGTAGATGGCGGCACTGCTCACATAGACGAAGCTGCGGACGCCGGCGCGCCTGGCCTCGGAGACCAGGGCCTCGGTGCCGCGGACATTCACGGCCTCTAAGCGGCTCTGGTCATTGCCGATGTAGGACGCGATGTGCAGGACCGTGTCGACCCCTTCGCAGATGCCGGACAGGGTCCGGGGCACGGAGAGGTCCCCCGAGGCGGTGTCAACGCGCGACGGCCAGGGCGTGTCGGGGGCTCGCCGATGCAGGAGGAGTCTCACGGGCCGGTCGTTCGCGAGGCGCAGCCTTTCGGTGACGGCCCGGCCGATGAAGCCGGACGCCCCCGTGAGCAGAACCCGTCGGTTCACCCGGCCCCCTTTCTGTACTGCTCGATCTTCCGGTAGCGTTTCCACAGCCGAGGATCAAGGATGCTCCAGTCCCCCCCCATGCTGCCGAGGGACCGGCCGTCCTGGGAGAAGTACCCGTCCATGCGGAGGTGGATCAGCCGTGTCCTGTGATAACGCTTGTCCGTCAATCGGGCCGAGATCCTGACCGGGACCACGGTCTCGGCGAAATCCGTGAACCGGATGTCGAAGGAACGGGTGGCGAACATCGTGCCCAGAGGGACGCCGAGGAACAGGTGGGAGATGGCGATGCCGAGCTGGCGGCCGGCCTCGACCAACATCATGGCCGGGATGTGATCGAGGGGATGTTCGAAGAAGAAGGGATGGGCCATATCGTGGGTCATCTCGGCGTCGAACCAGTCCTCCTCTCCCGGCCGTCGCCAGACATCCGCGATGAGGATGTTGCGATCGTGGATCTTATGGACGTACCGGCCGTCAATCCGCTTTATTTCGAGCTCGCTCATGTCCTTCCTCCATGGCTAGCGCGAGAATCGATGCCGGCGGCGTCGCCGGGAGCCCTGCCACCGTCTCCCAGAGCCGCAGGCATCTCGCGCGCCCCAAGACGACTTCTCCTTCGGCGACGAGCTTCTCCCGAACGACCCCTCCGCGGTTCGGGTCCCCGGCCATTCCGGCCGGGAGGATGCGCTCCGCTGAGAGGGACCGGCCGTTCCCGAGGACGACCGTGACCCGGCTCCCCATGCGCCAGGAGAGGCGGCGCAGGTCGCCGAGGGGACGGTATCCTTCGTCGCCGTGCGGCGATGTCCTGCGAAGATGCGAGCCCAGGCTCCGCCCCCAGCGCCGGAAGAAATAGCTCCGCTCCTCCTTCGGCAGCCGGAGGACCTGGCCGATGTCCCGCGGCCCCAGAGCGCGGGCGCTGCCGAACATCGAGCGGAACATCCGTGACGTCCGGTAGAACTGGAGCATGTCCGCGGAGTGCTTCCCCCCTCCCTTATTCAGGCCGGCGTCGATGCCGAGGAGCTGGTGGACGGTGAATTTCCAGTCATGAACGAGCCGGGAGCGAGGCGACAGGCGTTGGATGGCGGGGAGCATCCGCGGGAATGCCTCCGCGGCGAAGTGGAAGCCCCGCAGCTCCCCAATGGACAGGGCGGCCGCGACGGAGCGGAGGATGGAGAATTGGACGTTGACCGGGGTCCAAACATTCGGTTCGTGGGGCTCGGCCAGCCGCTCCATGATAAGCCCCGTCAGTGATGTGGCGACTTCAATGCGATCGACGTCTTCGAGGCGGAAATCCGGGCGGGCGTGGATCTCGCACGCCGCCTCCACGGCCCCCGAGGCATAGCCGCAGGCCGCGTAGCGCTTGAACGACAGGGCGTGGGTGGACCAGGCCTCCCCCATCTGGACGAACGGGCTGCGGACCCGGCGTTGGAGCGTGAACTGGCGGTAGAAGCCGGAGCGGTGCTCGAGGATGTCGAGCGCGCCGGTCAACCCTTCCTTGGCTAGGAACGCCGCCCGGACGCCCGCCACGATAGCTGCGGCCCCTGCCAGGGCCTTGGTGTCAGGCGAATACATGCCGGGATGGAGCGGCAGCTCCGGCAAGGACATGGCGATAGCGAAGGCGTTGGCGAACTCCTCCTCGCTCAGATCCAGGAAAACGCCGGCCGCGGCCGCCGCGGCGAAGCTCTGGAGATAGGACCTCAGGTGGCCATGCCGGATCTCCGCGGTCACCGCCCATCCCAGCCGGCCGGCCAGCTCGTCGGCGACGATCTGGGCCCGCAGCATCGTCGACCCGTCCCGGCCGAGGAGCTCGGCGAGCGCAAGCGGCACGACGACGACGGCCTGGCCGATGTGACCCCGGTAGTGGAAATCGTCAAGCTCGAGGGCGCTGGCATAAGCGGCGTGGAGATAGAGCGCGTCCCAGAGAGGGATCCGGGCCCCGTGGGGGATGGCCGTGCAGGGCCCCGGCCTCAGGGTCCTCCGGGTCGCCCTCCAGATCCTCTGCCCGGCCGCGGAGCGGGATCCGGCCAGGATGGCGGCCAGGATATCGGCGATCTGCCAGGTCGCGAGCTCGACGACGTCCTGCGGGGCCTGGTCAAGCCGGAATCTCGCCGCCCAGCAGGCCGCGGTCTCGAGCTGGCTCCGGACGCCTCTCACATCCGGATCCACATTCCCCTCCATGGCTCCGACCCGCCGGTCACTTGAGGACCTCGTAGGCGGCCACTTTGGAATAGACGAAGGACCTGTCGGCGGCCTTCATTCTCCGGCTCAGCGCCTCGTCCTTGCGGATGAAGGCCCGCAGGTCTTCGGGGACGTCCCTCGGGATGATGAGATTGCGAAAACAGATCCTCGCCCCGGGTTTGGCCGTGCGGAGGACCTCCTGAAACGTCGCCCGGGTATCGGCAAGGTCCATCAGCTCGCAGATGTTGGACATGGCGAAGACGTCGATCGAGGAGTCAGGCTGTTCCGCCAGCCACTTCTTGGCATCGGCCGCGTAAGCACGGATCCGGCCGAGCCGGCCGCGGATCGTCTCGTAATGCTCTTCGCGGAGATAATCGGGGACCTCGTCGAGCGAACGGTAGCGGCCCTTGAGATAGAGGTGGACGAAATAATTGCCCCGGACCGGGACATCGTGGGCGACCTTCCGGAATTTTTTCTGGAAGCTCTCGGCGAACGAGCTCGAGCCGTCGTCGAAGCGGAAATAATCGGCCTCCAGCCCCATCCGCGCCAGCACGTTCTTATTGTAGAACAGCCGGAAGACCCACAGCGTCCTCCGGATCTCCCAGAACCTGTCGTAGAAAGCCCCCTGCTCCTTCGGGTCGTTCGCGCCGAGCAGGCCGTCGACCCTTTTACGGCCGTGGCCGAGCCGGATATACCTTCCGACGAGCTTCACGAAAGTCTCATAGCCGCCGCGGAGGAGGAATCCCTTCCGGAGGATATTCCGGCGGGCGTCCCAGAAGCGGGCGGCCCCCGGGCTCAAGCCTTCCCGGAGGGTGGCATAGGTCTCCAGCCGTTCCCGTGACGGAGCCAGGCCGAGGAAGGCCGTGAAGTCCCCGTACGGCAGGGCCTTCATGGCCGCCATCTTCAGCTCCAGCTGGAAGGCCTGAGCCGGATTGATGTCGACGGTGTAGATCACGGCGGGATCCTGGACGAGGAAGCCCAAGGTGTTGCAGGCGCCCGATGTGATGGTCATCAGCGTCTCGCCGGGCCGGATCCGAAGGGCCAGGCGGTCCGATTCGGGGTCCTCCCAATTGGCCGTGTAGATCAGCTTGTGGAGCTCGACCTGGCCCTTACGTTCAGCCGTCATGGCCGGCCCCCTTCCTGGCTCGCCGGGACGCATCAAACGAGGGAGTAATCCTCATAGGGAACCCTCCGTGTCAATCGCATGAGCTCGTCATTTCCGCGCTTGAGGCCGACGATGAAGAGCATGGACTTGAAGGTGAACTTGGGGAGCCGCGCCAGTCGAAGGAGCAGCGGATCGGACTCGTGAAGCCCGACGGCCAGAAAGTGGTAGCGGGAATCGAACGCCAGACGCCTGGCTTCTTCGACGAGGCAGGCCAGGGCCTCTTCGTGCCCGTCCCGGAAGGCCAGCGCTTTGATATACAGCATCCGTATCGGAGTGTTCTTCGCCGGAATGTCCGGGACGGGGGCGAAGCGCCGAACGATCTGGAGGAACGAAACCAGGCCTCCCAGGACGAACGGAAGGCGAATGATCACGTTTTGCCGCGCATCTCCATAGTCGACGAGCGAGAGAGCGGCCTCGATCTCCCCGTTCGAGCGGGCCGTCCATGTCCGGGCGCCCCGGAGCGCCCCCGGTCCGAAAAAGGGCCCGAACTGATAGTGCCGGAAACGGTCGTTATAGAATCCGGATATCTCCGGAGTCTCGGGCTCCTCCTGGATAGCATAAGGGACGGCGACCCTCCGGCGGCGGGAGGGAAGGATCTGATAGACCCGGAACACGCCGGCAGGCACGGCCCGAGGTAGCCCCCCCGGACCGTCGAAGAAAGGCCGTACCCTGTCGTTCCCGCAAGCGGCAGTGGATAGAACGAGATCGGCTCCGGCTTCCCGCAGGTCGTGGTGCATGGCTTTCAGCAGACTGGCCGCCAGCCCCGCCCCTCTGAGGCCGGGGTGCACCTTCAGGTCCCCCAGATAGTGGACGGAATCGAGCCTTCCGTCGACATGGACCGGGACGCGGGCCGCGGAGACGCAGCCGACGATCGCTCCGGCTTCCTCGGCGACGAGCACGCGGCTGGAGCCGCGGCGGTCGAGAAGCCGGAAAAAGTCGGGATACCTGTCGGTCCGGATGGAGATCCTCCCGTCCATGGGAGTCGACGCCGTAAGCGACAGCAGTCCCTCGTTGTCACTCCGCGTGGCCTCCCGGATCCTTGTCATTCCTGGAACGCCTTTTCCCTGGTGAAAGCCCTGGCGCGCTTGTGGGGATCAAGGAATTCGTCCGTGGTGATGCCGGCGCAGATCCCGATCTCGCCCGCAAGCAGGGTGGCCGCCAGGACCTCCGCGAATTTCTCCGATTTGCCCTTGCCGTAACAGCCGATCATTTCCAGGCATTCGCGCTGCGTTCCGAGCGCCGTTCCCCCTCCGACCGTCCCCACGATCAAATTCGGCAGCCTGACAGCGACGTAAAGGTCGCCCGCTTCGGTCATCTCGAACATCGTTATCCCCACGCTCGCGTTGGCCACGTGGGCTACGTCCTGGCCGCAGGCCATGAATACGGCCGCCGCCCCGTTCGCCAAGTGGGCGTTGATCCCCAGCATGCCGGCCTGGAAGCTGCCCAGGGCCCAGGAGTGCCAAGCCGCGTGGATCGCCTCGGGCGACGAGTTCAGATGCCGGGTGACGACTTTCCGGGGGATGATGGCTTCGCTCAAGACCGTCTTCCCGTAGCCGAAGAGCAGATTGACCCCCGAGGCCTTCTTTTCAGAGGACAGATTCGAGCGCAGAAGGTACCTCTCGTGGTCGACGTGCCCGGCGATGAAGCGGCAGATGTTCTCGGAGGCGATGGCGATCATGTTGGCGCCCATCGCGTCCTGGGTCGAGAACCCGATCTTCAGGGCGACCCGCCTGCCTATGATGTACGGGACGATCTCGATCAGCTCGCCGTGCCCCGTGGCCTGGCGCACCTGCTCCTTCAGCTCGTCGCGGTGGGCTTCGATCCAGGCGACGAGCTTCTCGGCCGCCTCGAGGTCCCGGACGATGAAGACGGGGTCCAGGTGGTTCTCGTCCTTGACGATCCTCGTCCGGACGCCGCCGGCCCTCGTCACGGCGATGGCCCCCCGCTGATACGTCAGGACCATGGCCCCCTCGGTCGTGGCGAAAGGCACATAGAAGTCGCCCTCGGCGAACCTGCCGCGGATCTTCAGAGGGCCCAGAACGCCCAGGGGGACCTGGGCGACGCCGATGAAGTTCTCGATGTTACCCCGAGCGTCCTCGGGCTTGAAGGAATACCGGGCGATGTGGGACAGGGCCGCCCCCGTTTGGCGGCTCAGCCAGGCCCTGCGCTCGGCGACGTAGTCCTCATCGAAGTCCCGTTGGGCATCGTGAGGGATGCGGGCGATCGTCTCAAGCATCGTCGCTCCTCCTTCGATCGTCTCAGAGGCCGAAGCCGAAGGCCCGGTCGCTCACCATTCCGATGAGATAATCGTCGATCAGCGGATCGGACCTGCTGCGGGAGGTCGCTCTCTTGGCCTTGAGGGCCTTTTCCAGGGCGAAGTAGCGCATCGATTCAAAGGCCATGGCCTTGCGGACCTTGAACGTCCGCCCGCCCGGCCATTCCGTCGTGTAGGGCAGCAGGGAATCCCCGTCGCCCGACCGGTCGTAGACATAGCGCTTGAACGGCTCTTCCTTGGCCCGGTAGAACGACGGATTGAAGACCGTCTTGGCGTATTCCTTACCGGCCAGACGCACGACGAGGTCCGACATGAGGGTCATCACGGGCGTGGGCTCCCCGATGATCGAGCGATACCTCTTGTCGGCCATGCGGGCCTGCCGCCGGACGATGCCGTTGGGCGAGTATTTTTCCATGGCCCCTAGGAGCGTCCAGACCATGCCGCACTGCTTCTTGTAGAACTTCGTCCGGTGGTCGCGCAGGACGGCGTTCGAGGACTGCCGGGCGTATTCATAGCCGTTGAGTTCGACGTCGAGGCGACGCAGGAGCGACGGGCCCCAAGTCCGGTAGAGCAGGTCGTAGCCTTGCTCGACGATGTTCAGCGTCTCGTGGTCCTCGAGGCCGAGGTTCTTCTGCGTTTCGCTCCAGAAGTGCATGTTCTCCCAAGGCACGTCATGGAGGCGCCCCTCTTTCTTAAGACGGTCGTAGAGCGGGGTCCCGGGGAAGGGAGAGAGCCGCGTCAGCTGCTGATAGGTCGGGCGGAGCGCGACGAAATAATTCAGGTCCTCCATGATATTGGCGTGGCTGTGGAAATCCCAGCCACAGACCCACGACCCGACCGTCCGGACGCCCATCCGGTGGAGGTTCTTGAAGACCCACTTGGGATCCACGGTGGACCGCTTTTTGTACTTGAGCAGGTCGCCGAACTTGGACTCGACCCCGATGAATATGACCCCGATGCCCATCTCGGGGATGGCGTCCCAGCCGAAGCGGTCGACGAAAGCGCCAATGAAGTCCAGGGACCCGAACGAGAACCAGTCGACGGCTTCGGACAGCTCGGGGTAGCTCTGCCAGGGCTCCCTGATCTGGATCAGATAGTCGGGCCAGCGGAAATGGTCCTCGTCGACGACGAAGATACTGGACACGTTGGGAAAAGTCTTGTAGTAGGAGTACATGCTGCGGACCAGCTCTTCCGGCGATAGCATGGTGATCCGTGTGTGGTCGTAGAGGGCCGTGTTGGAGCAGAAGTCGCACATGCCGGGGCAGCCCAATCCGGACACGAGGAAGCCGATCGCCCCTTTGGGGAAGCGAGTGATGAACGGCGGCGACCCTCCCCCCTTGGGCATCAGCTTCTGCTGGATCGGCGCGTCCTCCTTTTCGCCGAACAAGCGGCGCATGAACCGGACGCCCTCGCCGTGACATATCTCGTCCGCGTATTTCTTCCATTCCAGCTCGTCCATGGTGGCCGTGAGGGCCATCCCGGCGTACCCCCCCAGGACGATCTTCGTCTGCGGGGAATGCTCGCGGACATGCCGGCACATCCTAAGGACGCCGTCCAGGTGTACGGGCAGGGCGCTGATGCCGACGACCGAATAGCCCTTTTTGATCTCGGCCGTGAAATCGTCCCACCGCGGGTATTCGAGGACGACCGAAGGAGCGCTGATGTTCTGGGCGAGGACATGAGTGGCGAAACTATGGGAGTGGGAGATGATGCAGAAGATCCCGTCCGCCCGGCTGAACCGAGCCCCGGTCGCGTCCGTCAGGGACGTGTCGTTCGGCAGGGTCGGGAAGGGATATACGGATGTCGTTAAAAGCACCTTTTCCGGCTTCATGGAAACCTCCCCATTTCATATTCATCCAAACATCTTGTAGGTCATCGTCCTCTCTGAGTTGTCAAGAAGATGTCAAGACATGGACAATCTTCCCGGAGCTCACGCCCTGTCCTTTCGGGGACCACCCGGCCCCGCGATGTTCCTCCAGCGCTTCTTCATGTACGATCGGAGGAGGAGCCGCTTAGGGGCGATCCGGACCGTCAGGCGATTCAGCAGCCCCGGAATGACGGTGACTTTGCCCTTCCGGGCCCCCCGCAGGGAGCTTTCGACGACGCGTTCGCTCGTCCCCCAAACCCATCGGGGCAGGAAGGCCTTGAGGCCGCTAAAAGCGGGGTCGTCGTGGAATTCCGTGCGGGTGTATCCCGGACACAGGGCCTGGACGAGGATACCGGCCGGCGCGAGCTCCGGGGCCAGCGTGCGGGCGAAAGAGACCATGAACGCCTTCGCCGGGATGTAGACGCCGCTTCCGGGCGAGGGCATGAAGGCGGACGAGGAGGAAGTGAAGACGACAAGCCCCCGCCTTCTCCGGATCATGGCCGGGACGGCCGCCCGGGTGAGAATGACCGGGGCCACCGTCTGGACGCTGATCATGGACAACTGACCTTCGGGGTCGGCTTCTGCGAAAGGGCCCACGGACGAGGAGCCGGCGTTGTTGATGAGAACGTCGATCGCCTCGATGCCTCGGATCCGTTCCGCCAGGCGCCGGATGTCCTCGATGCGGCCCAGGTCGGCGACCAGGACCTCGATCGCGACGCCGTGATCGAGGCGGAGGGACGCGGCCAGGTCGTCCAGGCGCCCCCCGCGGCGGGCCGTGAGGAGGAGCGAAAAGCCCTCGGCGGCGAGGCGGCGGGCGAACTCCTTGCCGATGCCGCTCGATGAGCCCGTGATCACGGCCCAGCCAGGAGCGTCCCAGCCCACGAAAGGTCTCGCGCGATCTTTCATCGATCGACTTTCAGGCAGTGGGCTTCTTTCGCGCCGGCCGCCCGGCTTTCGGCAAGGAAGGCCGTCACGTCCTCGAGGCACTCGAAGGTCGTGCGCAAGGTCTTGCCGAAGCCGGAGCGCCGGAGCTTCGAGCAGTCGAGGATATTCCTGTACCTGGCCGAGACGAGCCACGCCCGGGCCAGGCGCATGCGGGATGAGAACGGGCTCAACAGCCAAGCCAGGGCGTGCGCCGGTGCCCAGGGGATCGGCCGGAATGTTTTTCCTTTGCTACGAAGGTAGGACTCGAGATCCAGGGGCTCGCCCGCGATATTGTAGGCCCCAGGCATCTCGTGGTACAGGGCGTGGAGGACCGCCTCGGAAAGGTCGCCCTCGTGGGTATACTGGGCTAGGCGTCCGTTGGCGCCCACGGGCCGGAAACCCCAGAATGAGCGGGATGGACCGGCCAGCCCGGACAGAAGTCGAAGCTGGTACGAATCCTCCAAGATCCGGGGTCCGACGAGGATAGAAGACCG
>Ga0209253_10001441_pt1 | contig 20833 bp, 19 predicted proteins | sample FrelakmetBRP12BR_FD_187145 | JGI IMG/M metagenome (GOLD analysis project Ga0209253, IMG submission 187145) | Freshwater lake sediment microbial communities from the University of Notre Dame, USA, for methane emissions studies - BRP12 BR (SPAdes)... | ecosystem: Environmental > Aquatic >...
TGAACTTTGCAATATACCGTCCGACGAAGCTCTCATTGCTTTAGATCATTACATTATTCACTAGTCCTGGAGCCCTGTCAAGTCCACAGGCGGAGGTGTAGATAGCACATCATCTGTCCGGTTTTTGTAGCACGTGATCTGTCCGGTTTAGGGTGCGCCCTCAAGGAGGGCCACCATGACACGGGCGACCGTACTACAGGAGGTGCGACAGATGCGGTTTGAGGAGCTCTACGCGCGGCAACAACGGCGGGAGTTGACGATGGAGGAGGCAGCCGAGATGCTGGGGGTGACGGAACGGACGTTTCGCCGCTGGCGGGGGCGCTATGACGCGGAGGGCGCCGAGGGATTGCAGGACCGTCGCCTGGGGCGCGCCTCGGCCCGCGCAGTGCCGGTCGACGAAGCGTTGCGGATGGTTACGTTGTATGCAACCCGGTATACGGGCTGGACCGTCAAGCATTTCCACGAACACTGGCACACCGAGCATGGCGGGACGCGGTCCTATACGTGGACGAAGAAGACCCTGCAGGCCGCAGGGCACGTGGTTCGGGCGCCCCGACGCGGAGCCCACCGCAAAAAGCGGCCTCGGAAACCCTTGCCGGGCATGATGCTCCACCAAGACGGGTCCACCCATGCATGGGTCCCCGGCTGTCAGTGGGATCTGATTGTGACGCTGGATGATGCCACGACGGAGATCTATTCGGCCTTTTTCGTCGAGGAAGAAGGGACCCTGAGTAGCTTGCGCGGCCTGCGGGAGGTCATTGAGACGCACGGGCTTTTCAGTTCCCTGTACACGGACCGCGGCTCGCACTACTGGTATACCGAGGAGGCGGGCGGCAAAGTCGATAAGATCCGACTGACGCAAGTGCACCGAGCCTTACAGCACCTGGGGATCACGCTCATTCCTGCCTATTCGCCGGAAGCACGGGGCCGGTCGGAGCGCGTCTTCCGTACCCTCCAGGACCGGCTGCCCAAAGAGCTGGCCCTCGCCGGGATCACCGCGATGGCAGCGGCCAACCAGTATCTGACCACACAGTTTCTCCCCGCCTACAACCGGCGCTTTGCGGTGCCGGCTCCTGAAGCTGGCACGGCCTTCGTTCCGTGGATCGGCACAAATCTGGCCGAGATGCTGTGTGTGCAGGAGGCGCGGGTCGTGGCCAAGGACAATACGGTGCGGTATCAGGGCCTCAGCCTGCAGATCCCGCAGGACCCCCACCGGTTCCATTATGTGCGGGTCACGGTGCGAGTCCACGAGTATCCCGATGGAACCCTGGCCGTGTTCCACGGGCCTCGGTGTCTGGCCCGGTATAGCGCCGAGGGCGTACTGCAGGAGGCCACCGTGACGATACGGCCACAGCCCACGCGACGCCAGGCGCGCCGATGACCAATTGAGAGGCAAGAAGCACCGGACAGATCATGGGCTACATACACCGGACAAGTTAACTTGCTATCTACATCACTCTCTCCTATGCCATGCAGTCGGTCGGGCGTGAGATATATGAGAAACTATTGCTAAAACGCGACTTATTGGGGCGAATGGCCTACGAGCTTGGACTATGCTAGGCCTTCTTTTTGGCATGGTGGGCCTTCTGTGAAGTTGTGTTGATTATCAGGAAGTTATAGTATTTTACGGTGCGCATGTAATTCGAGGATGGGCCAACGTTTCTCATTGACAGTCTTTTTTGGGCTTTGCTACCATGCGGACTCGTTTCATCATGGATGCGCGGGTCAGCCCAGTTTCCCAACCTCGAGTCTCTGCGGGTTTGTTGCATATAACCGTGTTTTCTCGATGGGCAATGGGTTTCCATTGCAACGATAAAGGGAGGGTTTCCAATGAGTCTTGACTATGTGAAGTTTTCAGGCGGATTTGAAAAGTTCATGCCCAAGGAATATCGGGACATGGTCGAACATGGACCCTTTGGGAAGAAAATTTCAGTTTCCCAAATGGGGAGCTTTAAGGAAATCCTCGAAGAACATCCCATGTGCGCCGGCTGCGCGATGACCCTGTTCATCCGGCTGGCCATCATTGCCTTCCCCAATCCTGAGGACACCATTACGGTTGGCACGGCAGGCTGTGGACGGTTGGCGATTTCGCAGGCGGCGATCCCCTTTGTGTACGGCAACTACGGCGACCAGAACGGTGTCGCGAGCGGACTTTCTCGTGGGTTGCGGCTGCGTTTCGGTGATAAGCCGAAGGATGTGGTGGTCATCGCAGGGGACGGCGGCACAGCCGACATCGGTTTTCAGCAGGTCCTCCATTCCTGGTTCCGGAAGGAACGCTTTACCACGATCATGTTGGACAATGAAGTATACGGCAACACCGGCGGGCAGGAGAGCGGGATGACCAACCGTGGCGCCGTGCTGAAGATGGCCCCCTTGGGTAAGAAGTTCGAGAAGATGGACATGTTGCAGATGGCGAAGGTGGCCGGCTGCGCCTATGTGGCGACGGTCGTCCCGAACAATCCCCGCCGTGTCGAGAGCGTGATCAAGAAGGCGGTGTTGATCGCCCGCGAAGTGGGCTCCACCTACATTCAGGCCTACACCTCCTGCAACATTGAGTATGCGATTCCGACCGACAAGGTGATGGAAGACGCGAAGAACGTGGAGAACGACCGGTATCAGTTCACGGAATATGTGAGCGAAGAGGCCAAGCAGTATCTGGCCGAGCGGTATGGCTACAAAGAATTTCTTCCGAAGCCGGCTGCTCCTGCCGCCGCAATTCCAAACAAGGCTTAAGCGACCCAGAGGGAGGCTCGGACATGGCAAAGCGCTTCAACATTCGGATGGCAGGGGTCGGTGGTCAAGGTGTCGTGACGGGGTCACACATTCTGAGCACCGCCGTAATTCATGCCGGCGGTGAAAGCACGATCGTTCCATTTTATGGATCGGAAAAGCGGATGGCACCGGTCGAGAGCTACGTCCGTGTGTCGGATGAGCCGATCTATGAGATTGGGGAAATCACGTTTCCTCATATCATTATCATCTTCCATCCCCAGGTCATTACCCACGGGAAGTCCTACACGATGCCCTTCTACTTCGGATTGAAGGAAGACGGGATTGCCCTGATCAATAACGATGGCCCGATGTCCCTTCATCGAGATCAGCAGCGTGAGTTGGAAGAGCGCCGCGCGAAGCTCTATTACTTTCCTGCTACCAAGCTATCCCTCGAAGTTGCGGGAATGGACCTTTGCACGAATATGGCCTTGATGGGCTGCATCGGTGCCATCACGGGGCTGACCTCGGTCGAAGCGTTGGAGCAGTCGGTGAAGGATCGGTTCCTTGGCAAAGGGTTTGTCGTCTCCGGTGGAACCGCGGCCTTGGACAGCGTCGTTGAACGGAAGTTCAAGAAGAAGCAGGAGTTGATTGATAAGAATGTGGCGGTGATTCAGGCCGGCTGGAACTACGCAGTCGATCACGGTTGGGCTGCGCCGACGGTCAAACGCTCGGAAGTGCCCGTAAGCGCCTAGCCAGGATTTAGCACGAAGGAGTCACCATGTATCTGGTAGCCGATATCGATGTTTCAATATGCGCCGAGAAGAGCTGCAAGCTCTGCACGCAATATTGCCCTGAAGCGAACACCATTCAGTACAGCGAAGAAATGGGCAAGGCCAAGGGCTTTAAGTATGGCTCGGCCTATGTGGCGGTGGACCGCTGCAAGGGCTGCGCGCAGTGCGTGTGGGTCTGCGACAATATGGCGAAAAACAATGCCATCAAGATGATCATGATCGATCAATTGCCGTTGGCCGCTGTCACCGACAACATTCGGTATGACGAAAAGTCGACTGTTGTGGCCCTGTCCAATCCGATGGTTGTAATAGGTAATTAGGGAGGTACGGGAGTGGCAACGACGCCTGATACAAGAGAACGCATCATTGTTCCTGGCCCGGCCGGATTCCATCCGCCGTCGGCGGCTCAGTTGGGAGTCGCGCTGCCTGATCCAGGGGAGGGGCTCTTCTACGGATTACTGGAGCCTAATGAAGATAAGGTCATCGAAGAGATGGCCCGTAAAATGCTGACCAGCCCCAACGCCACGATTTTCCCTGGTCCACTGGTACTCTGGGCCTGGAACGAGCATGCCGTTGAAAAGGCTAAGGCTGTCCTGGAGATCGCCGCTCAGATTCCCAACGTCATGATCATCCCTATGCCGGACTATCGGCCGAAGTATCCGAAGATCGACCCGGAAGAGGTCATCAATCCGAACCACCCGAACCTCACGATTTGGGGCAATAAGATTGAAGCTTGCATTTTCATCGGCGTGCATTGCCATTACGCCAACTTGACCTTGAAAATGATTCGCGCGGGCACGAACTGTCTGACGATGGCGATCTGCGCGGAGCAGGGCCATGAAGACGCGATGCTGACGATCCGGGATTCGGACATCATCAAGCTGAGAAAGACCGCGCAGGTCTTCAAGCGGGTGCGCGAAGAAATGGGCATCAAGTTGCCGGAGAACGGCGAGAACGTGCGCTTTACCGGCACGCAATCGAGAGTGCACGGCGGAAAAACTCACACGAATCCCCTCACCTTTGCGCCCGTCACGGTGGGCGTTGCCGGCGCGGCCGCCTTCGGCCATTCTGCCGAGCAGATGAAGCGTGAAGGCTAAGGACAGTCGAACAGCACAGGCGATATAGCCGAGAGGTGTCACAATGAGCGAAACAGTCAAAGCCCCAGAAACGACAGGCCAACCGGCCGATTCAGCCGTTGCCGCCGCCAAGCCGGCCGCCCGGAAAGATCCCCATGCCGAAGCCAAACGGCAGAGGGTGGTGACGCCGGAATATCTGTTCCTCGAAGCCCCGCGAACGAAAGAGTTCATTACGGGCAGCGAAGCGGCGAAGGAAGCCATTCGGCGCTCCAATGTGGATTTGGCCATCGCCTATCCGATCACGCCGCAGAGCGAAACGATGCAGCTCGTGGGCGTGCTCTATGGTGAAGGCTATGTGAAAGAGTATTACCGCGGTGAAGAAGAAGTCGGCGTGATGGCGGCGATTGCCGGCGGATCACGAGCCGGCGTCCGTTGCTACACGGCGACCGCCGGTCCCGGGACGTTGCGTGGATTGGAAGGCATCGCCTCCTGGCCTGGCCACCGGTTGCCGGTTGTCGCGATGTTCACCTGCCGCGTCGTCAACGCTCCGTTGGCCATTCAGCCTGACAATATCGAAGTGGCTTATCTGTTGAACTGCGGCATGATCGTGTTCCATGCTGAAAACCAACAGGACATGTACGATTTTACTCTGGCGGGCTTTACGATCAGCGAAAAGAACGATGTGACGCTTCCCGTCGGTGTCTGCTGCGACGGTTTTTTCGTGACCCATGCCCGTGGCTATGTCCGCATGCAGGACCGCAGCATGAAGCTGCCCCCTCGCGAAGCCTGGCGCGGTGCGGTCCCGGTCCTCGATGCGGAGAATCCTCCCGCCCGTTTGTCCCGCGACGCCCCGGTGCAGAAGTCGAACTTCATGGCCTACAACATCCATGCGGTTTGGCAGCAGGAAGTGTGGGCAGCCGTCGAACGGTCCCGTAAGTACATCAATCAGTATATGGGCGGATTGCTCACGGCTGAGAATGTGGAAGGGGCCGAGGCGGTGATCATCGCCTCAGGCAGCGCCGCGGCTCAGTCGCGGGAAGCGGTTCGGATTTGCGCGGAAAAGGGCATCAAGATCGGTTTGATCAAGATCCGGTCGCTCCGTCCGTTCCCGACTGAGGAATTACGAAAACTCTGCGCGAATGCGAAACTCATCGTTGTTCCTGAGTTCAACTATCCCGGATGGCTGGCGAAAGAAGTGGCCACCGCGATTTACGGGTTCTCCAAGGCCAAGATCATCGGTGGGCCGAGGGTGTATGGCGGTCAGTCGATGCCGGTGGAGTTGATCGTGGACGAAGTCGAGTCTGGTCTGACCGGTAAGAAGTCGACCAACGTCGCCCAGTCTTCGATCATGGGTGGAGCCGTCAATCAGGATGACGTCGCGCACTTCATGCGCAGTATCTGACGGGGCCGCGGGTCTAAAACAAAGAGCCCGATCCTTATTCAGGGTCGGGCTCTTTGTTTTTGGAGTCTATCTGGTCTGTCTGGTCTATCTCGTGGACTAGAGAAACCAGATAGACCAGATGAACCAGACAGACATCCTTCTATCCTTGTAGTTCGTCTTGCACCATGTCTTCATTCTCCGGCATGCCATAGGCCACATACTTGGCATAGGAGAGATAGATCATCGCGCTGTCCCTCATCGCCTTGGAGCCTTGCGACAAACGGAAGACTTGGTCTGGATTATGGGATGGGGTTGCACCCATCGTCTCCACGTGGCCTTGGAGGAGTAGGGTAAATCGTTCCATCGAGTTCTCGACATCTTTGTAGGCCAGTAGAATTGCGTCTGTCATGGTTGTCCTCCTAATCAAGAACAGCTTACACTATGCCCATGCAGCCCTTCAACGAGAAGAAGCCATCTAGTCTGTCACCGGAAATTCTCAGGGCCCTGGCAAAGGTGTCGTCCGAGCGACAGCTTCGGGGTGACGCCTTAGCGCAGGCGGTCGTAACCCTCTCACGTCTGTTTACGGCGGAGCGCGCAACATTACCGCCTCGTTACCTGGATGATCCGGCCCACGCAGCTGCCTATCTGTCGTATTTTCTTCCCGTGAACCTCTCAAAAGTTCAAGTCCTATTGGACGAGCTGCCGAACGACAGCGAGAGAGAAACACCAGATCGCCCGATGGCGGTGCTTGACCTCGGCTGTGGGCCAGGGACGGGAGCATTAGCCCTGCTGGATTGGCTGTGGCATCGCAGTCCTGAGCGCGCGAAATCTGTATCGGTCCTGGCTGCCGATGCATCCCTCGCACCATTGCAGGAGACGAAAAGGCTATGGGACGCGTATTGCCAAGAGGTTGGCATCTCCAGCTCTGGTCTCCGTTGTGCCACGGGTAATCTCGAGCATCCGCTCAAAGGTGAACTCGGCAAGCAGATTGTGCGGGGCGGGCCCTATGACTTGATCGTCATGGCGAATTGCCTGAATGAATTGTTTCCTGTATCGGTCGATCCCCCTGCCGAGCGCGCGGTGATTGTCGCGCAACTTTTGCCATTTCTCGCACCGCACGGCACCATCATGATCGTTGAGCCTGCCTTACGGCAGACGGCTCGCGCGCTGCATCAGGTGCGTGATCACTTGCTCAAGCAGGGTGTATGTACGGTGTATAGTCCCTGCCTGCATGAGAAGGCCTGTCCTGCGTTAGACCGTCCAGACGATTGGTGCCATGAGGAGCGACTGTGGCAGACGCCTCCTGCAATTGCCGAGATCGATCGGGATGTGGGGTTTATTAAAGATGCGTTGAAATTTTCCTATCTGCTATTGCGCACAGACGGTCGTACCATTGTGCCGCGGAGCCCGCAGACCTTCCGGGTCGTGAGCGAACTGCGAGAATTGAAGGGTGAGAAACGGGCCTGGTTGTGCAATGAGACTGGACGTCCTGAAGTCGGTCGGCTGGATCGGAAGTCCTCTCCTCAAAATGCGGCGGTCGATAGCTGGCAGCGCGGCGCCATTGTGCAGATCGAGCAGATCGTTCGCAAGGAACGAGAGGGAAAAGTCTCACCGGTTGGAAGAATTGAGAGTGATGTTGCGGTCGAGATTGTTCGTCCCGTCTAACTTCCGACAATCAAGAACAGAAGAAGCGTGCCTCTTTTCATATTCGTATTTCTCTCGGCACCCCACCACGGCGCTCTGAAGCAGAAGGATGGGCAAGGAGGGGCCAGGGCTGCTATATGATTTAGATAAGAAACCGATAATTGTGACTGGGGGAAAAACTAATCCGCTTCCGGCTCAGAATTCCCGTGCTGGTGGCTCACTCGATCTTCATCAAACATTTCAGCCATTTCCTCGCCGATCATGTCCCGATCGTTTGGAACCGAAATGAGCGGGATTTCTTTTCTGACTCTGGCCACGGGCTCAGGGGCAGGAGTTTCAGGAGCTTTCGCTGTATCTTTGGGTGTGTCAGACATGACTAAATTATACACCATGCTGAGGGTGAAAAGGCGATCTATTCAAAAGCTTCCAGGGATGATCGTTCAGGGAACGTCTTCTGGCATGAGGTACAGGTTAGGAAATAGATGGATTCACGGACGGACATGGTAATGCGAAAGTTGAGGCTCACGCCTCGCTTATTGCAGGTTGGACAGGACATCTCTTTGAGTCGGTAGGGGATATCCGGCTGTGTGCGCAGGTAGAACTCCATATCCGTATAGATCGGGAAGCTGTAGTAACATTTCTTGCAGACGCCACGCCATTCACCATCTGCTTGCATAAAGCGCTGATCGACTCCGAAGCTCGATCCCTTACAGATCGCGCATTGAACGGTCTCCAGCCTGGTTTCAACTTCTTTTACGGTTGGGCTGGGCATCAGTAGGTTCCTTGCTCAGAAGTGGGTGACATTGTGTGGCAAGTATAACGTTCGCGTGGAAGCGAGCGCAACGGGATCTAACCTGGATTTTTTCTTGACCTGGTCACGGCGCTGCCTATACTGAGAGGACGATGCACTTTATTACCGAAAACATCTTGGTTGGAAATATCAATGACGCGAGTGAGCCACCACCACAGATTAGTGCGGTGCTCCTGGTCGCAGCTGAATTCACCATACAGCCGCCCAGTTGGCTGCTATATGGCACAATTCCATTCTCAGAGTACGCGGAAGCCGAGACGCTCGTATTGGACCAGGCCGTGAGCTGGGTCGAACAGCATCTTTCGGACAATCGAGTGATGGTCTGCTGCCGCGCTGGGATGAGCCGGTCCGTGTCGGTCGTCATGGCCTATCTCTGCTGTGTCCAAGGGATGACCTATGCCGAGGTTCTCAAGCTGGTCACGACCCGCCGACCTGGCGCCATGCCCCTTCCCAAGCTCGAGGCTGCTATTTCACGGGTACGCTCCCTTCGTGAGGCTCGCGTGGCGAGCAACCAGAAACTCTCGGCACAACCTGCCTCTGGCGCATAACACCGTATCGTATCGAAGGCATCTCCTCCTGTCATGGCTTGTCACGCGCCATTGTCTTTCACATAGATCTCATGGCCTAATCAGCAGAATCGCAGATTGCGCCACTTTCACGAGGATCTCTTTCGATGCCGGAATTGCCAGAAGCCGAAGTCGTTGCCCGGCAGATAGGGGCTCATCTCCTCGGCGCGCAGCTCAATGAGTGCTGGGTTGGACGAGCGGATATTGTTCGGGAAGGGTTGCCTACGCTCGAGTGGTATCGAGGCGCGCGGCTGGAAGATGTAGAGCGATATGGCAAGAGTGTGGCGATGGGGTTCGGGAAAGAGGGCGAACGGCGATACATCGTCGCAGAGCTCGGTATGACCGGACTCCTGCTCTTTCAGGCGACGAAGACGAAACATCCGCAGCATGTGCATGTTCGCATGCTATTCACGGGAGGCCGTGAATCGGAGCTGCGCTATTGGAACCCCCGACGGTTCGGGCGGATGTCCTTGCTGGATGAGGCGGGACTCGATGCCTATTGCGCCCGTCGTTTCGGGGTCGATCCTCTGGTGGTATCGCGCGATGAGTTCGTCAGTCTGGTGGAAGCCAGACGCGGACGGCTAAAGCCGCTCTTGATGCATCAGCAAGTGATTGCCGGGATTGGAAATATCTACGCGAACGAAATTCTCTTCCGCGCCAGGCTCCATCCGAACCGCGAGGTGAATCGATTGCGCGAGACTACGCTGATCACGCTCTATGACACCATGCAAGCGGTGTTGCGCGAGGCTATTTCCTGTGGCGGATCGAGCGTTAAAGATTTTTTTGCGCCGGATGGGACGGAAGGCCAATATAAACGCCGTCATCTCGTCTATGGCAAAGAAGGTCAACCCTGTCCCAACCGCTGCGGACGGACAATTCTTCGACTTCAGAGTGAACGCAGTTCGTTCGTATGCCCAGCTTGCCAGCCGTTCAAGAAACCCATACCATAGTCTTCGTGAGGTCATGAGCAATCGTAATGGGTGCGAGAGGCGGTCCCGGTGTCGAACTCCCCGACACGATGAAGGCAATGGCCTTCATCGGCGTCATCCCCAGAGAAATACTGAGCCCACCGAATAACTGGACCAAGTAAGAGATTGATAACAATCGCTTAGCTAAATATGACATCAGTTTTCCAATATTTTGCAGTACGCCAATACTTCGATCAGGCCTATTTTGTTGTAAGACGAATTAGCGGTTGACGATTTCGAAGTGGAGTGGAATGTGGATGTTTCGATCATGAGTAAGGAATTCCTCGGAATAACATGTCCTGAAACCGCTCAGCCTAGCATCCGAATCTCATGTTTTGGCCCCTGCAACGGAGGAGAATATTGGGAATGATGGAGCGGAAGATCTGCATGAATTGACTGTCAATGTTCCAGAGCAGTATACGATTGAAAGTGGGGGAGCGACCGATGTTGAGGTGAGACTCTTGGGGCCTGACAGCGAGCCGACCTTGCAGGTAGAGGAAGGTGATCGTGGCCGAACGCACCAGCAAGAATTATTGCAGGCCTGAGTCTGGGTGCCTGCTGCGGTCGAGTCCGCTATTGCAAGCCAACTGGAACCGGGAAGTTTAAAATCTTGGTTCGGTCCAACTCATGCAAAGACATTTTTGAATCAGTGAGGCGCACACAGGGGAAAGGAAGGGTGATCTATGCTTATTTCCATCATCAATCATACCAACGGCAAGATTTTAGACGAGGAGTTGCAGGGTGCTATTCGGGCGATCAATCGCCAGATCAGAGAGGATTACGAGCCGTATTGGCACATTGGAGCGGAGCTCAGGCTGGAAGGGCGCAGTGGGACGAAGCCCTCGAAGCAGAATATCGCTGACATGCGGGGCGATGCGGTGTTGTATCTCTGGGATTCGGTCGATGTCGATGACGCGCTCGGGTACCACGACACGACGAATGCGGGGGTGCCCTATGGCTTTGTCTTTACTGAACTGGCGAAGCAGTTGAAGGAAGATTGGACGGTCACTTTATCGCACGAGGCGCTGGAACTTGTCGGAGATCCAGAAGTGAATTTGCTGGTGCAGGGGCCACATCCAGCGGATGCAAAACGGACGGTCTTTCATTGGTATGAGATGTGTGATGCGGTGCAAGCGGAAAGCTATGACATCGATGGCATTAAGGTCTCCAACTTTTTGCTCCCTTTGTACTTCACGGGGGGGGAAGAAAAAGGCGGCCGAAACGACTTTCTTGGGCGGGCGTACAACGGGAAGACGCTGCGATCGTTTGGGGTCAACCCTGGTGGGTATGTCGGATTCTTTGATCCCGCAACGGGCGGTCATGAGACGTTCTCCGCAAAGGGCGATGCCGTGGCGGCGCGCCGTCTTGCGTTGAAGTCAAAAATGAAGGGTGCTCGTCGAGGCATCCGGTATCAACGGTATGCCGGGACACAAGGACGTTCATCGAAGAAGTCCCGGTAGGGGGGCTAGATGGATTGGGATCATTGGACCAGGAGTATGGACGGAGCGAGACCATGCGACTGGTCGATCTTGAACTAGGCGATAGAATTACACGGAGTGGTTTGGTTGCGAGTTGGCGAGGTCGCTGTGAAAGCAACGATGACTACTCGATGGGGGCACTTCAGGCAATGAGGTGAAACAGATGCTTTCCGATCTTCAGAAGAAGGCTGCACAGGCCATTGTGAACATATTTGAAACAGGGAAAGCGTTGGGCGACTATGGTCGTGTCACCCTCCTGTCCGGTGATAGCGGACACCTGACGTATGGGCGAGCGCAAACGACATTGGCGAGTGGAAACCTTCATTTGCTCGTCAAAGACTATTGTGAGGCCGACGAAGCAGTGCTGGCGTCGTCGCTCAAGAAATATCTGAAGCGTCTGGCAGATCGGGATCTGGCGCTGGATGGCGACATGAAGTTTCGCGGCTTGCTTAAGGAGGCCGGGGACGATCCCGTTATGCACATGGTGCAGGATGAGTTTTTCGACCGGGTCTATTGGTCGCCGAGCGTTCAACATGCGGAAGCGAATGGGGTGACGAGCGGGTTGGGGACCGGGGTTGTCTACGATAGCCATATTCACGGTTCATGGGATCGGATTCGGGCGCGGACTGACGAGCGGCATCAATCGGCGCAGGAGATCGGGGAGCAGGAGTGGATTACACAATACGTGGCGGAGCGGCGAGACTGGCTTGCGACGCATCCGAATCCGTTACTCCAGCGGACGGTCTATCGGATGGAGTCCTTCCGGCAGTTGATCGACGAGGGGCGATGGGAACTGCCGTTGCCGTTCCATGTTCGAGGTGTGCGCATCGATGAGGGGGTGCTGAGCGGTGGTATGCCGGTACGCGTGTCGGCGGAGGATGTCGCCGTGTGCGTGGTCATGCTGAAGATGCCGCGGATCAAGGGAAGCGACGTGAAGGCTGTGCAGCAGGCTCTGAACCGTGCGGGGCTGGCTTTGTCCGCCGATGGGACTTTCGGGCCGACGACGGCGGAGGCCGTCAAGCAGTTCCAGCAGCAGCAGGGCCTGAAGGCCGATGGCATCGTCGGTCCGGCGACCCGCGCTGCGCTCGGACTCTAAGTCGTCAGGTCTCGTTGACAGGGCGGTGGGCACCGGCCTACTTCAGAATCGATACGTTGTGGATCTCCGTGAATTTCGATTGGCTCAGGGCGACTATTTTGTCTGTAAGTTCTCCTGTTGACTCGTCTCAGATTGGGGGGACGCTTGCGAAATTGTAGGGCTCTGTCGAAGAAACTAATCGTACTCAGCAACCCAATACGTCAGCACGTCAGTGAGTTAAGTAGTTTATTCTTATTTTCCATGTAGTTAGATGCTTGCCTCTCTCGTGCTGCGCTTTTGCTAGGTCTTTTGAGCCAATGGACTTAGTTCCTCTGGTGTATTGAGTCGTCCAACCGATTTCGTTAGAATCCTCCTCCTTTACAATTGTTTCTCACCATTCTGAAGGAGTGACGCCATGGCGAAGGTGCTCGAAGGTCCCGGGATGGGGCTGATGAAGAAGTGGGGCATCACGGTCCCCAACTATGTCGTCGTCACTTCGGTTGACGAATTGACGAAGCTCGGCCAAGCCAATGAATGGCTCAAGAAATCCAAGTTGGTGGTCAAGGCGCATGAAGCGCTCGGCTCCCGGTTCAAGCTCGGCCTGGTGAAGGTCGATTTGGATTTCAAAGGGGCGGAAGCGGCAGCGAAGGAAATGCTCGGCCGCCAAGTGGGCAGCATCACCGTCTCGCAAGTGATCGTGTCTGAAATGATTCCGCACAAGGAAGAATATTATTGCGCGGTGAAGTCCACCCGTGAAGGGACGGACATTCTGGTCGCGAACTGCGGCGGCATCGAAGTCGAGTCGAATTGGGATCGCGTGAAACGCCTGGCCTTGGAAGTCGGGCAGCAGCCAGCGGCAGAGGCGCTCGAGAAGGTGGCGAAGGATGCGGGTTTCACCGGTCCGCTCGTGAAGAAGATGGCCGATTTTGCCGGCAAGATGTTTGCCTGTTTTGACAGTGAAGATGCGCAGTATTTGGAAGTGAATCCTGTCGTGTTACGCGAGCAAGACAGCGAACTCATCGCGTTGGATGCGGTGACGCTACTCGACGGCGACGCCAAATTCCGCCACCCCGATTGGAACTTTGCCTTTGCCGCAGAGTTCGGCCGTGCCTATTCCAAACACGAAATGGAAGTCATGGCAGTGGACTCTAAAATCAAGGGGTCAGTCAAATTTATCGAGATTCCAGGCGGCGATACGGCCATGCTTCCAGCGGGCGGTGGCGCCAGCGTCTATTACTCCGATGCCGTCGTTGCGCGCGGTGGCAAGTTGGCTAATTACGCTGAATACTCCGGCGATCCACCAGACTGGGCGGTTGAAGTGTTGACGGATAAGGTCTGCTCATTGCCCGGGATCAAGAACATCATCGTCGGCGGGGCGATTGCCAATTTCACCGACGTGGTGAAGACATTCGGCGGCATCATCAATGGATTCCGCAAGGCGAAGTCCGAGGGGAAGCTCAAGGGCGTCAAGATTTGGGTGCGTCGCGGTGGCCCACGTGAGAAGGAAGGGCTCGATGCGATGCGCGCGCTCAAAGACGAAGGGTTTGACATCAACGTCTTCGACCGCAACACGCCGCTCACTGACATTGTCGATAAGGCGCTCCAGACGAAATAGCCTGCCGTCCATGACGAACTGAATATAAGGGGAGATCCCGATGAGTATCCTGGCAAATAAAGATACCTATGTGGTCATTCAGGGCGGCGTTGCAGGCGTCAACGCCGCGCGTCGGATGGCCGAGTTTTGCTACCTGATCAAACGCTCGCTGAACGTGTTGGCCTTTGTTTATCCGCCTGACGCCGGCAAGACACACGAAATTCCATACGGCAGTGGGTTGGTGACCGTCCCTATCTATAAGACTGTCGCTGAAGCCACGAAGCACCATTCTCAGATCAACACCAGTCTCGTCTACATCGGTGCGGATCGTGCGCTGAAGGGCGGGATGGAAGCGTTGGACGACTCGCACATCAAGGTGGTCTCGATGATCACTGAGGGTGTGCCGGAAAAAGACGCTAAGATTCTGGGGCGTCATGCGACCAAGCTCGGGAAGGTGTTCAATGGCCCCTCGTCGATCGGTATTGTTTCAGCCGGCTCTTGTCGCCTCGGTGTCATCGGTGGCGCGTTCGATAACCTGGTTCTTTCCAAGCTCTACCGTGAAGGCTCCTTCGGCGTCATCACCAAGTCGGGCGGTCTCTCCAACGAAATTATCTGGATCTGTTCGCAGTTTGCCGACGGCATCACGACGGCCATCGGAATCGGCGGCGATGCCTATCCTGGCACCGACTATGTCAGCTATCTGGAAATGTTCGAGAATGATCCGCAAACGAAGGCCGTCATCATCGTCGGCGAAATGGGCGGCGATCTCGAAGAGCGGGCAGCCGAGTGGTACGGGGCCAAGAAGCGGCGCGTCAAATTAATGGCCGTCGTCTCCGGATTCTGCCAGGAAAGTCTACCGAAGGGCATGAAGTTCGGTCACGCAGGCGCCAAGGAAGGATTGAAGGGCGAAGGGTCGGCCCGTGCTAAATCCGATGCCCTGAAAAATGCCGGTGCGATTGTCCCGGCGACGTTCGGGGCTTTGGGCCCGGCGATCAAGGAAGCCTATCAAGCGATGTTGAAGTCCGGCCAGGTGAAGGAGCCGGTCGAGCCTGCGTCATTGCCGAAATTGCCCAAGAGCATTGAAGCGGCCATGAAGGCCGATGAAGTCATGGTTTCCCCGCTGATCCGTACCACGATCAGCGACGATCGCGGGGACGAACCCTGCTACGACGGGTATCCGGCCTCCGAACTGATTAATAAGGGCTATGAAATCCCTCATGTCGTGGGACTGTTGTGGGATAAGCGGCTGATTTCCAAGCAAGAAGCTGAAATCATCAAGCGCATCATGATGCTCTCTGCCGACCATGGCCCCTGCGTGAGCGGAGCCTTGGGGACGATCATCGCGGCCTGCGCCGGGATCGGTTTGTCCCAGTCGGTGGCAGCAGGACTCATTATGATCGGTCCTCGCTTTGGCGGTGCTGTGACCGATGCCGGTCGCTTCTTCAAGCATGCCGTCGACAACAAGATGACGGTAGACGAATTCCTGGTCTATATGAAGAAGAACCATGGTCCTGTGCCGGGGATCGGCCATCGCGTGAAGAGCCTGCGCAATCCGGACAAGCGAGTGAAGGAGCTGGTCGGATACGTCAAGAGTTTGAACATGAAGACGCCCTGCCTCGATTTTGCGCTCGAAGTAGAAAAGATCACGTCGGTGAAGAAGGACAACCTGATCCTGAACGTGGACGGCACGATGGCGGCGGTGCTCGTCGATATCGGCTTCCCGGTCGACAGTTTGAACGGTTTCTTTATCCTCTCGCGCACGATCGGGTTGATCGGGCATTGGGTGGATCAAAAGCGTCAAGACAGCCGCTTGATCAGGCTGTTCGATTATTTGGTGAATTACGCGGCTCCCAAGCGCCGCGAAGTGCCGCCATTAAAGTAGGCAAATGGCGAGAGGTGCGCGGCAAGGGGCTAATTCCCTCTCGCCCCTAGCCTCGTGCCTCTAGCCCGATAGTAAGGAGAAGAATCATGTCGATCGATCTGGCCAAAAATCTCTATACGAAGATGCCCGATGTGTTTGCCAAATCCCGGAAGAAGTTCGGGCGTGGTTTGACGCTGGCGGAGAAGATCCTCGTTTCACATGCCGACAATTTCGACAGCCAGACGTGGGAGCGCGGTAAGGCGATGTTGGCCTTGCGCCCCGATCGTGTGGCGATGCAGGACGCGACGGCTCAGATGGCCATGTTGCAGTTCATGCAGGCCAACAAGAAGCAAGCGGCTGTGCCGAGCACCATCCATTGCGATCACTTGATCCGTGCTGAAATGGGTTCCGAGAAAGACCTGCTTCGGGCGGTGGATGAGAACAAGGAAGTCTATAATTTCCTCGCCTCGGCGGCGAAGAAGTACGGCATCGGTTTCTGGAAGCCTGGCGCCGGGATCATTCACCAAGTCGTGCTGGAGAACTATGCGTTTCCTGGCAGCTTGATCATCGGTACCGACTCACATACCCCCAACGGCGGTGGACTTGGTGGTTTAGCCATCGGTGTTGGTGGTGCGGATGCCGGTGAGGTTATGGCCGGTCTGCCGTGGGAAGTGCTCCATCCTAAGCTGATCGGTATCCGTCTGACCGGCAAGTTAAGCGGCTGGGCCTCGGCCAAGGACGTCATCCTGTATCTTTGCGGCCTGCTCACAGTGAAGGGCGGAACGAATAAGATCGTCGAGTACTTCGGCCCAGGAGCCGAGACCATCAGTGCAACCGGCAAGGGCACGATCTGCAACATGGGCGCGGAACTGGGCGCGACGACCTCGGTGTTCCCCTTCGACCAGAAGATGGTCGCCTATCTGAACATTACGGATCGGGCAGAGTTGGCCAATCTTGCCATCGCGAACAAGGCCTTGCTTGTGGCGGATCCAGAGGTCTATCAGACACCCGAGAAATACTACGACCAGATCGTGGAAGTCGACCTGTCGACGCTTGAACCCCATGTGGTCGGGCCCCATACGCCGGACCTTGCGCGACCCATCTCCAAGATGGCGGCGGAAGCGAAGGAGAAGGGTTATCCAGTCGAACTCAAGGCGGCCCTCATCGGCAGCTGCACCAATTCCTCCTATGAAGACATCAGCCGTTCGGCCCACATCGCTCAGCAGGGGTTGAAGGCCGGGCTCAAAGCGAAGGCCTCGTTCCTGGTCTCGCCAGGCTCCGAGCGTATTTATCATACGATGAAGCGCGACGGGTTCTTGGACACGTTTGAAAAATTGGGTGGCACGGTGTTGTCGAATTCCTGCGGCCCCTGTATCGGACAGTGGAAGCGGGCCGATGGCGTGAAGGGGAAAGCGGATTCGATCGTCAGTTCGTTCAATCGCAATTTCCCAGGCCGCAACGACGGCATCAGTGAAACTTTGTCATTCCTCGCAAGCCCGGAAATTGTGACCGCCTATGCCATCTCGGGGGACTTGGCTTTCGATCCCGTCAATCAGACGCTCAAGGGCGCGGACGGCAAGGCCTTCAAGTTCGAGCCGCCGCAAGGTGAAGAACTTCCAGCCAAGGGCTTCGCGAAGGCTGACGAAGGTTTTGTGGCGCCAGCTGCCAACGGAGATGGCTTGACCGTCGACATTCCGCCGACGAGCGAGCGGTTGCAGTTGCTCCAGCCCTTCCCGCGTTGGGACGGCAAAGATTTTGAGAAACTCCCGCTGTTGATCAAGACTAAGGGCAAGACGACGACCGATCACATTTCTCCGGCCGGTCCCTGGCTCAAGTATCGCGGTCATCTCGACAAGATCAGCGACAACATGTTCCTGGGTGCGAACAATGCGTTCTTCCCAGAGCCTGGCAAGGGCACGGATGTGTTAACGGGGGAGACCGGCTTAACCATGGCGCAGATCGCCCGCCGGTATAAGGCGAAGGGGATCGGTTCGGTTGTGGTCGGGGATGAAAATTACGGCGAGGGCAGCAGCCGGGAACATGCCGCGATGTCTCCGCGTTTCCTCAACGTGCGCGTTGTCATCACGAAGGGCTTTGCCCGCATTCACGAGACCAATTTGAAGAAGCAGGGGATCTTGGCGTTGACCTTCGCTGACCCGAAGGATTACGAGAAGATTGAGCAACAGGACCGCATCAGCGTGACGGGGCTTAGCAGTCTGGCTCCCGGCAAACCGGTGCAGGTGACGATACACAAGACGGATGGCACAGCGCTCACCATCCAGGCGAACCACAGCATCACCGAGCAACAGATTGCGTGGTTCAAGGCTGGTTCAGCGTTGAATGCGTTGAACTGACAACGAGCTAACAGAGGAATAACCATGACGATCAAGGCATCCAAGATCATTTACACGAAGACGGACGAAGCGCCGATGTTGGCGACCTATTCGTTTTTACCGATCATCAACGCCTTCAGCAAGGCAGCCGGCGTGTCGGTTGAATTGCGGGACATTTCCCTAGCCGGGCGTATTCTCGCCCTGTTCCCAGGTTACTTGACGCCCGAGCAGAAGCAGGCAGACGACCTGGCCGAGTTGGGAGCGTTGGCCAAGACCCCGGAAGCCAATATCATCAAGCTGCCCAACATCAGCGCCTCGCTGCCCCAGTTGCAGGAAGCCATCAAGGAGTTGCAGGGCCAGGGCTATAAACTGCCCGAGTATCCGGAAGTTCCAAAAGACGACAAAGAGAAAGACGTCAAGTCGCGCTACGACAAAGTGAAAGGCAGCGCCGTGAACCCGGTCCTGCGCGAAGGCAACTCCGACCGACGTGCGCCGCTCTCTGTGAAGGCCCATACCAGAAAACATCCCCATAAGATGGGCGCCTGGAGTGCGGACTCCAAGACCCATGTGAGCCATATGAAGGGCGGAGATTTCTTCTCCAATGAACAGTCGATGACGACGACTGCGGCGACCGATGCCAAGATCGAGTTTGTCGGCCAGGATGGCAAGACTACGGTGCTCAAGCCGAAAGTGGCGTTGCAAGCCGGGGAAGTGATTGATGCCACGTTCATGAGCGTCAAGGCATTGCGCCAGTTCATCGAAGAGCAGATTGAAGATGCCAAGAAGCGGGGGGTCTTGTTCTCGATCCACCTGAAGGCCACCATGATGAAGATCTCCGACCCCAAGATTTTCGGTCATGCCGTGACGGTGTTCTATAAGGACGTCTTTGAAAAGCATGGCGAGACGCTCAAAAAGTTGGGCGTGGATCCTGATAACGGTCTCGGCGACCTCTATGCGAAGATCAAGGCCCTGCCGGAGGATCAGCGCAAGGCGATCGAAGCCGACGTGCAGGCGGTCTACCAGAAGCGGCCACCCATGGCGATGGTGAATTCCGACAAGGGGATTACCAACCTGCATGTGCCCAGCGACATCATTATCGATGCCTCCATGCCGCCGGTCATTCGCGACAGCGGCAAGATGTGGGGCCCCGATGGCAAGGCCGCGGACGCCAAATGTGTGATTCCGGATGCCAGTTATGCGCCGGTGTATCACGAGGTTATTGAATTCTGTAAGAAGCATGGCGCTCTCGATCCGAAGACCATGGGCAGCGTGCCCAACGTCGGTCTTATGGCGCAGGCGGCCGAGGAATACGGTTCGCACGACAAGACGTTCAAGGCCCCTGGCAACGGTACAATCCGTGTGGTCGATGCCGCGGGCAAGACGCTTCTCGAACATAAAGTCGAAGAAGGCGATATTTGGCGCATGTGTCAGGTCAAGGATGCGCCGATTCGGGATTGGGTGAAGTTAGCGGTGACTCGTGCGAAAGCGACCGGAGCTCCGGCAATTTTCTGGCTGGATAAGGCCCGCGCGCACGATGCGCAACTGATCGCGAAGGTGAATCAGTATTTGAAAGATCACGATACGACGGGTCTCGACATTCAGATCATGACTCCTGCCAATGCGACCAAGCTGTCCTTGGAGCGGATCAAAGAAGGCAAGGACACGATTTCCGTCACGGGGAACGTGTTGCGCGACTATCTGACGGACCTCTTCCCGATTCTTGAAATCGGGACCAGCGCCAAGATGCTGTCGATCGTACCGTTGTTGAACGGCGGCGGGCTCTTCGAGACCGGCGCAGGCGGCTCGGCGCCGAAGCATGTGCAGCAGTTCCAGGAAGAGGGTTATTTACGGTGGGACTCCCTCGGTGAGTTCTTGGCGCTGGCCGCATCGTTGGAGCATTTGGCCAAAGTGGCCAACAATCCTGCCGCCAAGATGCTGGCCGACACGCTGGATCAGGCCAACGCGAAGTTTCTGGAGAGCAACAAGTCTCCAGCCCGCAAGGTGGGCGAGATCGACAACCGTGGCAGCCATTTCTATCTGGCGCTGTATTGGGCGCAGGCCTTGGCCCAACAGACGCAAGACAAAAATCTGCAAGCGCGGTTTGTGAAAATCGCCAAGGAGATGGCGGACAACGAGGCCAAGATCAATGCCGAGTTGCTTGCGGCGCAAGGCAAGCCGGTCGATGTCGGCGGGTATTATCACCCCGATGACGCGAAGGCCGCAAAAGCGATGCGCCCGAGCGCGACGTTGAATGCCATCGTGGATGCGATTGCATAGAAAAGCCGTCAGTGGTCGGCTGTCAGCGATCAGCCAACGGGAAATCCGAAGGCTGACCGCTGATGGCTGAGGGCTGATAGCGGATTTTGGAGACCATGGCACAAGAAGACAGCAACGTTATCGATCAGCCGGAAGTCCTCCGGCACAAGATGGTCACGGTTGAGATAGCCGGCAAGAAGTATGAAGTGCCGGAGGGGATCACGATTATTAAGGCCCTGTGGTACTCGGGCCAGGAAGTCGTCCGCGGGGCTGGCTGTCTTGGTGGG
>Ga0209253_10001442_pt1 | contig 20828 bp, 15 predicted proteins | sample FrelakmetBRP12BR_FD_187145 | JGI IMG/M metagenome (GOLD analysis project Ga0209253, IMG submission 187145) | Freshwater lake sediment microbial communities from the University of Notre Dame, USA, for methane emissions studies - BRP12 BR (SPAdes)... | ecosystem: Environmental > Aquatic >...
TATTATCTGCCGCGCGAGATCAATCTCATTCGCGATGACTCCACAGGCGATTACCGGGTCAGCGCCGTTTGGACCCAGGACCAGAAGATCCGGACGACCCTCACGCTCCAGGCCAACATCGACCCCGAAGACGTCAAGGTCATGGAAGAGGCCGTCCGGGCGGCCAAAGGCTCTTCGGCCGTCCTCAAGTCCATGCCCTATGAGGAAGCCAACATCATCGACCTGAAGGGGTGGGAGGACTGGCAGATCGAGGACATCCGTATTCCCACCTTCGGGTCGCTCGAAACGGAGCTCCCCGTCAGCATCGCCATGACCCCGGAGACGCTGGCCCAGCTCAAGCCGCTCCTCGAGAAGGAGGGCCTGACGGCCGGCATGCGCATCAAGACCGGGGAGAAGGAGCAGGGGATCCCGATCAAGATCGGGCTCAAGTATTTCACGGGTCGGTGGTATTCGCCCCTCGAGGAGCTCGGCTTCTCCTTCGACGAGAAAGCCACGCTCCTGACCCTCCACAATGTCCGCAACCTGTCCGATTTTCCGCTGAAGGTCGGGAGCGTCAGCCTGCGTTTCCGCCTCCCGAACAGGGAAGAGGTCTACAAGAGCCTGACCTGCAGCCCCGAAGTGACCATCCCGCCCGGCGAATTCCGCGACGTCAAAGCCCGGCTCGTCCTCCGGGACCAGCTCCTGGCCGAGTACCGCAAGATCTATCCGACGGCCCCCCCGCCGGCCAAGAAGAAGAACCCGCTGGCCGATATGGCCATGGGCATCCTCAAGAGCGAGCTCGACAAGCAGCTGGACAAGGGCAAGGAGAAGGGGACGGAGACCGAGGCGGCCGCCGCCAAGAGCGCCCCGTCCGACCCGAAGATGGACGCTTTCTTCAAGACCTACGCCCGAGGCTTCTGGATGGACGCGGCCCCCGATTTCGACTGCCAGGAGTGCCTGGACAAGATCTGGGGCTCGATCGAGGTCGTCTCCTACATCGAGCGGATGAGGAAGGTCAACGTCGAAGTCCTGGCCAACGTCTTCGACCCGGCGGCCTACGAAACGCCCCGCGAGGTCGAGAAGCTCCATCTCGAGATCCGTTCTCCCTATCTCAGCGCCCAGGCCAAGGACGGCCTGATGGCCGCCGTCGACCTCAACAAGGACAAGCTCAAAGAGGCGGTCACGGTCTATCTGCCCCTCGCGAACCAGGAGACCTTCGCCTTCGAGTACAAGATCAAGGCCGTCCTCAAGTCCGGCGAGTCGGCCGAGTCGGCCGAGTGGGAAAAGGTCGTGGACTCCCTGGACCTGACGCTGGGGACCTTCCACGTCAACAAGATCTTCCAGAAATAGCCGGCGAGGAACGGGAGGAACACCATGAAACCGACCTTCAAGCTTGGCCTGGCCCTCGGCCTGGCCGCAGCGCTCCTGCCTCTGGCCCTCCGGGCCGAGGTCCTTCTCGACGTCGAGCCCATCCAGGTCAAGAACGCCCTGCTCTTCCGCGACCACGCCGACGCCCACGGCTATCACTACATGCCGCTCGGGCCGCGGGTCGCGGCCTGGCCCGACGGCATCCCCAAGTTCAGCTTCATCCAATACGTCCGCAGCGGCAAGGACATCACCGGCGGCATCCTCCATTTCCTGTGCACCTTCGGGCTGACGACCGAGGAGCTCAACCAGGCCCGCCGGGAGCTCGCCAAAGTCGACAAGGACGGCAAGATCCTCGGCCCGGTGATGTTCACCAAGGGCGACTTCCACATCATCTCGGCCTCTTCGGGCGAGGGCGGCGTCTTCGCCCGCAAGGTCTGCGGCACGGGCAAGGCCCCGCTCCTGGCCGGCTCGGAGGCGGCCGTGTCGATCGCCCTGACCGAGGAAGGATCGACGCTTCTCCTCAACTCCTTCAAGCAGCCGACTTCCGACATCTCCGTCCAGTTCGTCCTGACCTATCAAGGGCTGACCCCGGCCTATCAGGCCAAGTTGACCGTCGACTGGGAGAAGGTCTACAACCACAAGGAGTTCAAGATGGATGCTGGCAACGTCTTCGTCAGCGTCCAGATCCAGAAGATCTATGCCGAGCTCCGGGAACAGGGCGCGATCAAGCTCGAGGTCATCGGCGAGGACACCAAGATGGACGAGCTCCTGGAGACGGCCTACAACACCATCGCCAAGATGATGTTCGAGGCCAAGCCGGTCAAGGCCGAGGACATCGGCAAGTCCCAGGCCTCGACGGGTGGCAACTGGTTCGGCAAGCTCTTCGGCCAGGCCCACATGGGCTTCTACCAGAAGACGGTCAAGATGACCGGCAAGTACACGGTCGATCTGACCCGCCGGAAGCGGGACAGCCGCGAGCTGCCGCTGACCGGCAATATCGGGCACTTCTACAAGGAGCACGGCAAGAATCCGGACCTCTTCGCGGTCGTCGATCTCGACGACCCGACGTTCGCGGAGCGCACGGTCAACGTCATCCTCGACGGCGAGGACCTGGAGACGTTCAAACAGTTCGTCAACTTCGCCGGCATCACCTTCAAGAAGGAGTACGAGGACCCCGACATGAAGTCGGTCACCGAGGACCTCGTCTTCGACAAGACGAAGTTCGGGCAGAACGGCAACAAGCTGTCCCTGAAATACCGGCGCAAGGGCGACGCCACGGAGAAATGGCTCCAATACCAGTACAAGCCCCTCTGGAGCTACAACGGCGGGCTCGAGGTCGCCGGGGACTGGATCACGACCGACCAGCCGGTCGTCACCCTTACCCCGCCCCACAAATACCGCACCATCGAGGTCCTGGCCGACGATGACAACATGAACACCGAAGGCATCATCCGCGTTGCCGTCCAGTTCCGCCACAAGAACTTCGGCCGCGAGCTGCAGAAGGAGGTCGTGCTGAGGAAGGGCGAGCCGCTCAACATCAGCTATGTCTATTTCCACGAGCCCAACAACCTCGAGTACGAGCACAACGTCACCTGGCTGTTCAAGGACAACACCAAGGCCTCCACGGGCTGGCAGAAGGCCACGGACCCCTTCATCTACGCGTATTTCCAGAAGTAGGACATGAAACGGGCCGCAGCCGTCCTCGGGTCCCTGGCTCTGTTGGCGGTCGCGTCGGCGTCCGGCCTCTTCGCCGACCCCCTGCTGACCAGGCCCGAGACCGTCGACGGCCGGATCCTCATCTTCCCCGATCACAAGACGCCGAACGTCTATTATTACGTGCCGGCCGGATTGGCCCTGGTCCGGTCGTTCGACAAGCCGCAGTTCTTCTTCTACAAGTACGTTTACGTGAAGGCCGACGCCCCGGGGGGGGCGCAGACGATCGCCGGCGGCGTCCTGACCCTGGCCGTCGAGTTCGCCGACGAGACCGAGGCGCTGCGGAAGGCCAAGGGCCCGGCCGTCGAGTTCCGGCCGGTGCCGATCGAAGCGCTGACCTGTGTGCTCAGCTACACCCGGCTCGAGCCCGAGGCCGGCGGGGAGAAGACGGAGGAGCTGGCCCGGAAGGAGCTCCTCTGGGCGCGCAAGAGCTTCACCCTGCCGCTCGGCCGCGATTCGGCGAGCTATCTCTGGAAGATCTTCGAGGACGGCAAGGCCACGGGCCTTTCGGTCGAGTGCGAGTTCGGCTTCAAAGGCTACGAGCTCGACGACGAGGGCAAGCTCAAAGAGGGCGGGCGGGACCAGCGGCTGTCCTTCGCCGTGCCCGTATCCATGGCCGACGACCCGGCCTTGTTCAAGGTCGTCAACCTGGCCGACAAGGTCTCCTTCAACTACCGGCGCATGAGCGTGCTCTGCTTCGACTTCGTCAACGGGACGGGCGGGGAGGCGGTCAAGCTTGCGGTCGAGATCGAGATCCTGACGGCCAAGAAGCAGCGGGACTTCAAGACGGTCACGTTCATGGCCGGGTCCGAGCCCCAGGTCGACCTCGCGTTCGATATCCCGGAGGCCAAGGGCGGGACCTACAAGTACAGGCTGACCCGGATCTTCGCCGACGGCCGGTCGGAAAAGGGAGAATGGACGGCGGGCGGAGAGATGTTCCTCGACCTGTCGACCTACGATATCGTGGACAAGAACTGACCGGGGGAGGCCCCGGAGAGGGAGGACGGCATGAGAACGAGAACGCTCTGGCTCACGGTTGTGTTCGTTCTGGCCGCGGTCGTCGGCGCGGCCGCGGAGGTCGCCCTGGACGAGGTCGTCCAGGCCGGCCGGTTCGTGCTTTATCGGGATCATGCCGACCCGCACAAATATTACTACGTCCCGGACGCGCCGCGCCTGGCGACGAAGCGGGACGGGACGCCCGAGTTCACCTTCATCAAGTACTCCAAGACCGACGGCGCGACCAAGGGCGGCATCATCCACTTCCTGGTGACCTGGGGCCTGACCGAGGGCGAGCTGAGCACGGCCGAGTCGGCCCTGCGCCTCAAGGACCCCCAGGCCAAGATCGCCGGCCCCGTGCCGTTCAAGGAGGGGACGTTTAAGGTCGTCTCGGCCACGGCCGGCGAGGGTGGAATTTTCAGCCGCAAGATCGTCGGCGAGGGCAAGGCGCCCATCATGCCCGGGCAGAAGGCGGCCGTATCGATCGCCCTGACCGAGGAAGGGGCGTCGCTCCTCTGGGAGTCCTTCAAGAACCCGACCTCGGACATCTCGGTCATGTTCGCCCTGAAGTTCGCCGGGGTGACCCCGGCCTTCCAGGCCAAGCTCAAGGTCAACTGGGACAAGGTCTATACCCAACACGACATCAAGCTCCACGCCGAGGGGACGATCAAGGTCGTCAAGCTCCAGGCCGACGTCCGGGCCATCCTGGAGGAATTGCGCCAAAAAGGCGCCATCCAGCTCGACGTCGTCGGCGAGAACGAGAGCATGCAGAAGATGCTCGACGCCGTCTACGGCCACCTCATCACTCTCATGTGCGAGAAGGTGCCTATGGGACCGGGGGAAGCGACGAGCCCTCCGGCCAAGAAACGGCCCGTCCCGGCGCCCGCGCCGATCGGGGATCGGCCGGGCGGACATCCGGTCTGGTCGATGGCCGTGCTGGCGGACGTCGTCCGCGCGGCGGACGAACGCCTCTGCGGCGGCCCCTTCGTCGACCAGGAGCAGGTCCAGGCGCAGCGGGCCGAGGCGTCCCCGTGCGACGAAGAAAGCCGCCAGAGGGCCGACTCGCTGGGCCGCCGGGCCGCGGCCTTGGCCAACGACCTGAAGTACAACCAGGCCATCGAGACCTATCGAAAGGCCTATGAAGCCTGTCAGGATCCCAAATTCCTCCTCGCGGTCGCCACGATCCAGGACGCGTACCTGAATCTGCCAGGGGCCGCCATGGAGTCCTATCAAAAATATATCGAACGTTCGGAAGCGCTGGAGCGCCGGGGGCCCGAGCTCGAGCAGGCCCGGCGCCGGTATGAGACCGTTCTTGAATGTAAGAGCCGATTCGATGAAGGAACCCGGCTCTACGCCGAGGGGAATTTTGCCGCGGCCGCCGATCAGCTCGAGGAAGCCAACCGTATCTTCCCCCATGGGAGGTTCCTATTCAACCTCGGTGTTTGTTATAGGAAGATCGCCGAGCAGTCCCGCCGCCCCGAGGACTATGAGCGGGCCATTGACCATTACCGCCGGGCCATCGGCATGGAAGAGGCCCGCCACCCTGATGCCAGGGACGTGGATATCATCAATGAATCGCGCGGAGCCGTCGAAGATCTGACCCCGCTTCTTGCCGCCGCCCGGACGGGTCAGGAAGCCAGGCCGCAGGCGCAACAAGCTCAGGCCGCGGCTCCGACGCAGGCGGTCGGAGGGCAGGCCCAACAGACCACCTCCGCGCAGCCCGGGGCGAAGCCGGGGGCAGGCCAAGCCCAGGGCCCCGGCGGGCAGGGCCAGCAGGCCCTCTCGGGCGGGCCGGAGTCCAAACCGCCGACGGGTCAGACGCCGGCCGGCAAGCCCGGAGCCAAGCCCGACGCCAAGTCGACACCCGAGGTCAAGCCCATCGTCAGCGTCCAGATCGGTTATTCCTTCAAGCGCGTCAAGATGTCGGGCAATTACGAGGTCGACATGCGCAAGCGCCTGCGCGAGGACCGCGACATCGTCATGAGCGGCAACATCGGCGGCATCTATCAGAAGTACGGCGAGGACCGGCGATTCTTCAGCGTCGTCAGCCTCGACGACCCGACCTTCCAGGAGCGCTCGGTCGAGGTCATCCTCGACGGCCAGGACGCCGCGGACTTCAAGAGTTATATCAACGCGGTCTCGGTCCTCTTCCGCAAGCAGCGCTTCTCCGGGGCGCCGATGACGGGGGAGGTCAAGTTCGTCGACCAGCAGTTCGCCCAGAGCGGCAACCGCCAGTCCTTCAAGTACGGGCGGCTCAACGAGGCCTCGACGGAGTGGCTCGACTACGAGTACAAGCCGAAGTGGAGCCTCTACGGCGGCGTCGATTGGGAGGGCGAATGGACCAAGACCTCCGACTCGGTCCTGACCCTCTCGCCGCCGGTCCGCCGCCGGACGCTCGAGATCTCCGTCGACGAGGACAACATCCTCAAGAACGGCGTCAAGGCCCTGGCCGTCCAGGTCAAGCACGCGCTCTACGGGAAAGACATCCTCAAGGAGGTCGTTATCAGCTACGACAAGGGCGACCCCCTGCAGGCCAGCTACACTTACATGCACGAGGACGGGAACCTCGGCTACAGCTACAAGGTCGTTTGGCTCTTTCTCGACGGCCGCGAGGTCCAGACCGACTGGATGGCCAAGGAAAGCCCGTTCATCTACGCCGTCTTCACGAAGAAATAGCCGCACAAGGAGGCTCCTATGACCATGACCAAGAGACTCTTCGCCACCGCGATCGCGCTTGTGCTCGCCGCGTCATTCCTGGCTGCGGAGGTCGAGCTCGACAAGGCCCCTCTCCAGATCGGCAACGCCCTGCTCTTCAAAGATCATTCCGAGGCCGGGGCGTATTACTACATGCCCAACCAGCCGCGCCTGGCCTACTGGCCCGACGGGACGCCCAAGCTGACCTTCCTCAAGTACACCAAGGCCGGCAAGGAGGAGGCCAAGGGCGGCATCCTCCATTTCTTCGTCAAGTACGGCCTCGACGAGCAGGAGCTGAACAAAGTCCGCCAGGACCTGGCCAAGCAGGACCCGACAGCCAAGCTCAAGGGACCCATCGTCTTCAAGAAGGGCTCCTTCCTGGTCATCTCGGCCGCGGCCGGCGAGGGCGGCGTCTTCACCCGGAAGATCATCGGCGAGGGCAAAGCCCCGCTCATCACGGGTTCTGAGGTCTCGGTCTCCATCGCCGTGACCCCGGAGGGGGCGGCCTTCCTCGAGGAGGCCCTGCGCCAGCCGACCTACCCGGTCAGCGTCCGCTTCGACATGACCTACGAGGGCCTGACCCCGAAGTACCAGGCCAACGCGAGCATCTCCTGGTCCAAGGTCCGGACCTATTTCGAGCAGTACAAGAAGTGGAAAATCTACAAGAAGAAGAAATTTATGTTCTGGGAATGGTACGTCCAGAAGGGGACCGGCGAGGAGCTTCGTATCTCCGACGACCTCAAGTCCGTCGGGGCGGTCAAGATCGACGTCACCGGCGAGGATCAGAACATGGAGGCCATTCTCCAGACCGTCGTCGACTCCGTCATGCGCGAGATGTTCGACATGAAGATGGAGCTCCCGGGCGAGAACCAAGAGGGCGAGGGCGGCGGCGGCCAGGAGGGCGGCTCGTCCCAGCCACAGCAGCAGAACAAGCCCTACGGCGTCAGCACGACCATGAAAAGCGTCACCCGGTCGGACACCTGGACGGTCAACATGACCAAGAGGCTGCGTCAGGACCGCGAGACGGGCCCCATGGACGCCAGCATCGGCGACACCCTGCGGAAGTTCAAGAACAACAAGAAGGTCTATGACATCATCAACCTCGATGACCCCGACCTCCAGGACCGGAGGGTCTACGCCATCCTCGACGGCGAGGACTTCGATACCTTCAAGAAGTACATCAATTTCGTCACCGTCAGCTTCAAGAAGAACCACCCCTCCGGCGAGCCGACGACGCGCGATGTCATTTTCAACGCCAAGTCGTTCGCCGAACAGGGCAACATGCTGGACTTCGTCTACCCCCGGCTCGGCGAGGGCGCATCGTGGCTGGGCTTCGAGTACAAGACGACCTGGAGCTTCATGGGCGGCATCAAAGTCGACGGCACCTGGACCCGGAGCGAGGAGGCCGCGATCAACCTCTTCCCGCCGCACCGCTACCGCCTGGTCGACGTCATCGCCGACGAGGAAAACGTCAAGGCCCACAATATCAAGCTCATCACGGTCGCCTTCAAGAACAGGATCTTCGACCGGGAGAAGACGGGCGAGGCCAAGATCCTGCCCGCCGAGACCCTCATGACCAAGCACGAGTATCTCCACAAGGAGAACGACATGAGCTTCCAGTACGAGGTCACCTGGCTCCTCGGCGACGGCCGGCGGGTGAGCTCGGGCTGGCAGACGACGACCGACCCGTTCGTCTACGCGCTCTACCAGGAGAAATAAGGCAGGGCCGGCCCCGCGGCCGGCACGATTGACTCGCTCTCCGGAGCTGGTGTAGCATTCCTCCGAAAAGGAGGGCCGCCATGCCCAGCCCCGCGAAAAGCCCCCACCTGCCCTTCGGCGACCAGCGCACGGCGCCCTGGTACGGCAAGGACATCATCTCGGTCAAGCAGTTCAGCCGGACCGACCTCGAGTACATCTTCGGCGTCGCCCACGAGATGCGGGTCATGGTCGAGCGGGTCGGGACCTTCGACCTCCTCAAGGGCAAGATCCTGGCCTCGATCTTCTACGAGCCGTCGACGCGGACGTCGTCCTCCTTCCTCGCGGCCATGGAGCGGCTCGGCGGCAACATCATCAATATCAACGAGGTCCGCTACTCCTCCGTGGCCAAGGGCGAGAGCCTGCCGGACACGATCCGGACGCTCGAGTGCTACGCCGACGTCATCGTCATCCGCCACCCCGAGCTCGGCTCGGCGGCCAAGGCGGCCGAGGCCGCCTCCAAGCCGGTCATCAACGCCGGGGACGGCGTCGGCGAGCACCCCACCCAGGCCCTCCTCGACGCCTTCACGATCCACGAGGAGCTCGGCCGGATGGACGACCTGACCGTGACCATGCTCGGCGACCTCAAGTACGGCCGGACCGTCCACTCCCTCTCCCGGCTGCTCTCCCTCTACAACGCCCGGCTGCACTATGTCTCGCCGGACATCCTGCGCATGCCGCCGGAGATCATCGCCGAGCTCGAGGCCAAGGGCATCCGGCAGACCGAGCATGCGGCCCTGGACAAGGTCCTCCCCGAGACCGACGTCCTCTACGTCACCCGCGTCCAGCGGGAGAGGTTCGAGAGCGAAGCCGTCTATGATTCCGTCAAGGGGGCCTTCGTCATCGACCGGAACATCATGACCGCCGCGAAAGAGAAGATGATCGTCATGCACCCCCTGCCCCGGGTCACGGAGATCAGCACCGATTTCGACGGCGATCCCCGGGCCGCCTACTTCCGCCAGATGGAGTACGGGCTCTACGTCCGGATGGCGCTCCTGGCCATGGTGTTGGGCAAGGCCTGAGCTCCGCCGTCCGGCCGGTTTGACCGCGTCCGGCGAATGTCTTAAACTGGCCTCTCCAAGAAAAGAGGAGCCCCGAAATGTCGAGACAGAGACGTCATCTATCCCGCCCGCTCTCCGCCGTCCTCCTAGCCGGCCTCTTCGCGCCCCTCCTGCTGGCCCAGAGGACCGGCTACACCCGGGACGAGTTCGTGCGCCGGCGGGCCGCCCTCATGGAGCAGATCAAGGACGGGGCGATCGTCCTCTTCGGCGACGCCTCCGTTCCCGCGGGGACGCACTTCCGCCAGGACAATGACTTCTTCTATTTATCCGGGAACGTGGACCTCGGGGCCATCCTCGTCCTCCTGCCGGCGTCCCGATCGTCGTATCTCTTCCTGCCCCAACGGACAGCCCGCGAGAAGCAGTACGATGGTCCCGGCCTCCTGGACGATCCGGACGGCAAGGCCAAGGCCGGCTTCACGGACATCCTGGCCGCCGCCGACCTCGACGAGTTCCTGGCCCGGATCTTGGGCCGCGTATCCGGGAAGTTCCATGTCCGGCTCTCGCCGCGGGACTCCCTCGACGACGCCCGCTCCGAGACGGCCCTGATGGATGGCCGCCGCGCCCGGAGTCACTACAACGACCAGCTCTCGGTCGACCTCTACCGGATCGAGAAGCTCCGCCAGCGCTATCCGCAGGTGGAATTCCGGGATGTCGCCCCGGCGATCGACGCCCTGCGGGCGATCAAGTCGGCCGAGGAGATCGAGATCGCGCGGCGGAATGGCGCCCTCTCGGCCGAGGCCGTCAAGCAGGCCATGCTAACGACCCGGCCCGGCGTCTTCGAATACGAGATCGAGGCGGCGGCCATGGCCGTCGTCCTCGAGGGCGGGGCCAGGGGCGCCGCCTACCCCCCCATCGTCGGCTCGGGCCCCAACTCCTGCATTTTCCACTACGACAAGAACGACCGCCGCGCCGAGGCCGGGGATGTCGTGCTCATGGACTTCGGGGCCGACCTCGACCATCTGGCCATAGACATCACCCGGACCTGGCCGGCCTCGGGGAAGTTCACGAGCGAGCAGCGCGAGGTCTACCGGATCGTCCTCGAGGTCCAGAAGGCCTGCATCGAGGCTTACAAGCCGGGGGCCACGCCCAAGGACGTCCGCGATCACGTCGCCTCGGTTATGAAGACCAAGGGCATTGATCCCCGCGGCCTCCAGGGCGGCTTCGGCCACGGCGTCGGGCTCTCGGTCCACGACGTCCCTCTCGGCGGCGTTCTCAAGGAAGGCATGGTCTTCGCCATCGAGCCGGCCCTCTACTACCCGGAGAAGGGTTTCGGCGTCCGTATCGAGGACACCGTCCTCATCACCAAGACCGGCTGCGAGGTCCTGACCAAGGGCGTGCCCAAGGAGATCGACGAGATCGAGAAGCTCCTGGCCGGACGGGGCCGGTAAGAGCGGCCGGCCGCGATGGACCCTCTGGAGATCCTCGGCCGCATCGAAAAGGGCCTCTGGGCGCCGCTTCCCGGGATCCCCGCGCAGCTAGCCATGGTGCCCGAGCCGCGGCCGGGCCACAAGGCCTACTTCGAGGTCGAAGACACCTGCCGCAAGGCCGGCGTCCTCATCCTCCTCTACGCTAAAGACGGCCGTCTCCGGATCCTCCTGACCAGGCGCACCGAGAGCGTCCTCCACCACCGCGGCCAGATCTCCCTTCCCGGAGGGGAGAAGCACGCCGATGAGTCCATCGAGGCCACGGCCCTGCGCGAGACCTCCGAGGAGCTGGGCCTCGACCTCGGGGCCGTCCGGGTCCTCGGGCGCCTGACGCCCCTTTACATCCCGCCGAGCAACTTCTGTATCTATCCCACGGTGGCCCATGTCCCGGGTCCGCTCGAGTTCCGTCCCCAGCCCGACGAAGTGGCCGAGGTCATCGAGCCGCCGGTCGACCATTTGGCCGATCCCGGCAGCCTCCGCCGGGAAACGTGGCATTACGGCGGCCAGGACCACGAGGTCCCATTTTACCAATACGAGGGGCACAAGATCTGGGGCGCGACGGCCATGGTCCTGGCCGAGCTCCTCGCCCTCCTTTGAGAGGGTCAAACCTACTTTTTTCGAAAAAAAGTAGGTTTGACCCTCTCTTGGAAGGCCTATACAATACCCTCGAATCGAGGTCCGGCCATGAAGAAACGCCAGCGCATCCTGAGCGGCATCCAGCCGAGCGGCACCATCCATATCGGCAACTATTTCGGCGCCGTCGAGAACTGGGTCCGCCTGATGGACGAGTACGACTGCTTCTTCACTATCGTCGACCTCCACGCCATCACCGTCACCTACGACCCGAAGCTCCTCCAGCAGCGCATTTGGGATGCCGCCCTCGACAACATGGCCGCCGGCCTTGACCCGGCCAAATGCACGATCTTCGTTCAGAGCCACGTCCCCGAGCACACCGAGCTCTGCTGGCTGCTCAACTGCGTCACCCCCCTGGGCGAGCTCGGCCGGATGACCCAGTTCAAAGAGAAATCGGAGCGGGAACGGGAGAACGTCACGGCCGGCCTCCTCAATTACCCCATCCTGCAGGCGGCCGACATCCTCATCTACAAGGCCGACGCCGTGCCGGTCGGCGAGGACCAGGCCCAGCACCTCGAGTTCACCCGCGAGGTCGCCCGCCGCTTCAATGGCCGCTTCGGCGACTACTTCCCCGAGCCGGCCACCCTGATCGGGCGGGGCGCCCGGGTCATGGGCATCGACGGCTCGTCGAAGATGAGCAAGTCCATGGACAACGTCATCGGCGTCGGCGAGGAGCCCGAGGCCATCTGGGAGAAGCTCCGCCCGGCCAAGACCGACGAGGCCCGCAAGCGCCGGAGCGACCCCGGGGATCCCGAGCGCTGCAACATCTTCAGCTATCACAAGCTGGTGACGCCCGAAGGCGAGATCCGGGAGATCGTCGAGGGCTGCACGGGCGCGACGATCGGCTGCATCGATTGCAAGAAGATCTTCCACCGCAACCTGATGAAGGTCCTCGATCCCATCCGGGCCCGGCGCCAGGCCCTGGCCCGGGATCCCGCGGCCGTGCGCGAGGCCCTTCGCGAGGGGGCGCGGAAAGCCCGGGCCGTCGCCCGGGAGACCCTCGACGGGGCCAAGAAGCTCGCGGGGCTCCTCTAGGCATTCCCCCAGATTAGGGATCATCCCCCAGGGGACGCTCCCCTTTCTTTCCGGAGGGAACCTTTCCGGGCTGCCGTGCGTCTATGCGTAAGAGCGTCGAATTCTAGGAGGTGTCCCGTGTCCAGAGCAAAAATCCTGATCGCCCTTTGCCTCACCGTCCTCTTCCTGGCCGTGTCCTGCGTCATCGCCGGCGAAGAGTACAGTGAAGACTTCTCGAAGACCCTGCCCCTCAAAGCAGGCCAGCGCCTCTCCCTCGAGAACGTCAACGGGCCCGTCGCCCTGACCACGTGGACGGAGGACAAGGTCGAGATCAAGGCCGTCAAGACCTCCCGCCGGAGCGAGGAGGAGCTGGCCAAGGTCGAGATCCGGGTCGAGGAATCGGCCGGCGGGGTCTCGGTCAAGGCCATCTGGCCCAAGTTCCCGCGCCGGGCCCGGGTCAGCGTCGCGTTCGAGGTCAGGGCGCCCGAGGGCGTCGTCCTTGACGGGGTGGGCACGGTCAACGGCAACGTCGAGGTGTCGGGACGGTTCGAGCGGGGGGACGTTGGCACCACCAACGGCGACGTGACGATCGAGGGCGGATCGGGCGAGCTCGAGGTCTCGACGACGAACGGCAGCATCCGGGTCCGGCGCTTTGACGGCCGGATCGAGGCCGACACGACCAACGGGAACGTGCGCCTCGAGGACCTGACCTTCAAGGGCGGCCTGTCGGCCGGGACGACCAACGGCTCGATCACGGTGTCCCTCACGAACGCCGAGGGCCTCAACGCCGACCTCCGGGCCCATACGACCAACGGCAGCGTCACCGTCGACTTCCCGGTGACCCTCAAGAACCTGAGCCAGTCGAGGCGGCGGGTCGAGGCCAGGATCGGCCAGGGCGGCCCGCTGATCGAGCTCGGGACGACCAACGGCTCGATCCGGATCACGAAATAGATCAGCAGGGACTGTCCCCGATAGGATCTGAATGGGACTGTCCCTGAAGGGGGACTGTCCCTCTTGAGACAGGGGGCTCTTTCCGGACCCGTTCCTTTCCCGTCGGTTCTGGCTTAAGATAGGCGCATCGGCCATGGAAAGACGCCTCGGAACTCCCTTTACCCGCGAGGTCAAGAAGGCCATCCGCTCCATCCCCCGCGGGCGGGTGGCCACGTACGGCCAGATCGCCGCGCTGGCCGGCCGGGAGCATGGCGCCCGGGGCGTCGCCTGGATCCTCCACTCCTCGTCCGAGGCCGCGGGTTTGCCCTGGCACAGGGTCATCGGAGCGGCCGGCCGGATCTCACTGCCCCGGGGACGGGGCTTCGCCGAGCAGAAGGCGCGGCTTCTCGCCGAGGGCGTCGCCGTCGGCTCCGGCGGCCGGACCGACCTCAAGCGGTACCGGTGGGAGCCGCGGGCCGACGTGGCAGGACGATCCCGGGCGGCACGGAAGTTCCTCAAGGGCCTGCTTAAAGAGAAATGACGAGCGTCGGCTTTCCGGATCTGCGTTAATCAGAACTATCGCAGACTCCAATCCAGGCCGATTTGACCTAACCCAGAATCAGGGCCGATCAGCGTAGTTCCCTGATCTTGATATTCCGGAAATAGATGGGCGCGCCGGCGTGCTTGCCCTGGAAGCCGATCCGGCCCTTGGTCGCAAGCTCCGCTTTGGGCCGGCTGAGCCAGGCCGGGATCTCGCTCCCGTCGGGATTGATCTTGGCCGAGGTCCACAGGCTCATGTCCATGTCCATGACCTTCTCGCCGTTGAGCTCGACGGTGATCCGCTTTCCCGCGCAGGTGATCGTATAGCGGTTCCACTCGCCCGGCTTCTTGACGGCGCTCTTGGTCGGGGCGAGGTGCCCGAAGATCGCGCCGCAGTGCCAGGTGGCCGGGGACCTGGCCCACTCGTCGGCGAAGTCGTCGGCGATCTGGATCTCGACCGAGTTCGGGATCCAGTTGGCAACGTCCGAGCAATAGACGATGACGCCGCTGTTCGTCCCCGGCGCGGTCATGAACTCCAGGTCGAGGACGAAGTTCTCGTAGTCCCGTTTCGCCCAGATGGCCTGGTCCTCCGAGGCCGTGAGGACGCCCTCGGCGACCGTCCAGATCCCGGCCGGGAACTCGGCGTCGGAGAGATCGGCGGCGAAGAGGTCCACCCACTGCGACTCCTTGGGCGCCGGGGCCTGCGCCGCGTTTTCTTCTGCTTTTCGACAGGCCGCCGTCGAGACGATGACGAGGGACAAGACAAGGACGAAGACGGTTGCGGATCTCATGCGCATGATCAGCTCCTTTCAGCGGGCTCTGTGCCTTAGTCTAACAGGTTCATGCCACGGGCTTCCAGAGATTCATGGCCGTACAGGGGACAAGCTCTCCAAGATGACGGGGGACACGCACCCGAGGTACATGTCCCCATGCTGGCGCTTGCCAGCGGCGCGTGCCTGGGCTATCCTCTGGTCCTGAGCTCTTCGAGGAGGTCCCGTCATGAGCCGACGCGCCCGCGGAACGATCCCGGTCCTGATCGCCCTGGTCGCGCTGATCGCAGCCTGCGCGCCAAAGCCGCCGGCGGCAGTCCCTGCCGCGAAGCGGCCGCTCGTCCTCGGCATGCACGCCCTTTGCGAGACAGACGCTGATACCCGGGTCCTCGTCGGCGAGATCCCCGCGCTGGCCAAGCGCGGCGTCAACCTGCTCATCGCCGAGGTCGACTACTGGTACGATTACGCGTCCCACCCGGAGCTGAGGATGGACAATCCGGTCAAGAAGGAGACCGTCAAGGCGCTCGTCGCCGCGTGCCGCTCGCACGGCATCCGCCTCGTGCCTCAGTTCCAGAGCCTCGGCCATCAATCCTGGGCCGAGAAGACCTTCCCGCTGCTCATCAAGTACCCCCATCTCGACGAATCCCCCGGCAAGTACGCCGGCAACAAAGGCACGGACCCGTGGGGCACGGAGTTCTACTGCCGGAGCTGGTGCCCGCTCCACCCGGACCTCCTGCCCATCGTCAACGATCTCTACGACGAGCTCATCGATGTCTTCGAGGCGGACGCCCTCCACATCGGCATGGACGAGGTCTTCATCATCGCCGACGCCGACTGCCCCCGCTGCGCCGGCAAGCCCACGGCCGAGCTCTTCGCCCGGGCCGTCAACGACGCCTACAATCACATCGTCCGGAAAAGGGGCAAAGAGATGATGATGTGGGCCGACCGGCTCATCGACGGCAAGGCGACGGGCTACGGTCTTTGGGAAGCGTCCATGAACGGGACGGACAAGGCCATCGACATGATCCCCAAGGACATCGTCATGTGCGACTGGCACTACGAGACGAAGTATCCGCTCCAGCCGACCCCCCGGTCGATCTTCCCCTCGGTCAGGATCTTTACCGACAAGGGCTTCCGGGTCCTGCCGACGAGCTTCCGCAACATCAAGGCCGTCAATTCCTTCATCGACCAGTCGCTGGCCGTGCCCTCGGACAGGGTCCTCGGCCATCTCTGCACGGTGTGGCACCCCCTGGCCAAGGGCCAATACGCCAAGCTGCCCCAGCTCAAGGCGGCATCGAAGAAGATCAATAAGGCGAGAGGCTGATCCCGGGCGTTCGGCGCCCTCACTTTGCGACGGTGATGAGGTTCCGCCGCCGGAGCTCCTCGAGGCCCTTCTCCCACGGCCCGGCCGCGCCCCAGAGATAATAAGAGAAATACCGAACCGTCTTCTGGAAGATGGGCACCCACGGCTGGAACTCGGCATAGTAGTGGGCCGACTCGCCGTTGGACGGATGGTTCATCCACATGTGGAGGAACTCGGGCTCGCTCACGGGGAAGGCTCCGACGAACGAGACGTCCTCGATCGTGTCCCGGCCGGCGTTCCAGCCCTCCTTGAGGAAGAACACCTCGCCGAAGTACTCCTCGGGACGCATGCGGACCTCGCGGCGCCCGCCCTTAGCCGGGACGACGAAGCCGTCCTCGGTCCAGTGCTTCTCGCCGAGGGCCAGGATGGGCTGGGGGCCGAGCATGTTCAGCTCGGGGTTGCGGAACTCCAGGGCGAAGCGGACTTCGAGGAGAGGGGAGGAGCCGTCGAGGGTGAAGATCTTCTCCAGGCGGTTGCCGTAGTAATCCGCCCACATGCGGACCGACGCCGAGGTCCCGCCGCTCTTGACAACCTCGGCGTCGTAGACCTTGTGCGTCTCGATCGAGGCCTGGCCGAGGAAGTCCTCGAAGCCGCCGTAGGGATAGAAGCCCCGCTCGCGGAACGGCCGCCTATCCGAATATTCCTTCTCCGGCCAGAGCTTGAACAGGACGTTGTCGTTCTTCTCCTTGACGAGGTACTCGATGACCCTTGCGCCGATGGCGAGCAGCGTAACACGGACCTTGTCGTTCTCCAGCCGGTATTCCATGAGGCCGTCGCCGTTGAGATCCACGGTCGTCACGGTGACCTGACCGGCTGGCTCGCCGACGCCGAGCTGGGTTTCTGCGGTCACGCCGAGGGCCGTGGTCTTGACCGTATAAGAACCGGGCTGAAGCGGCAGGCGGAATTCGAGGGCCTGGTGTCCGGCCGTCAGGGCCGTTCCCGTCAAAGAAGTCGCGAGGACCGGCGTCGACAGCCTGTCCTTGGAATAGACCTTGACCTCGACCGGAAAGCTCGTCTGTTCTGTAAAGTTATGTACGGAAACGGGATACGCGACCTCCGGGGCCTGGCCGTAGAGGAGCCTATGGACGGAAACGGCCGGCGGAAGGTCGAGGACGGCCAGAGCCCGCTTCCGTCCACCCTTCCAGCGCATCTCGACGAGGATGGGATTGGCCCGGCCCATGGCTGCTGCCGAAGGCTTGATCTCGAAGGAGACGTCCTGGGATCCCATTCCCGGCTCCAACGAGATCTCGGCACTCTGGCCCGTCCTCGGGCCTTCGGTCGACGACTTGCGCCCGACCTCGAGCTCCGTCGCCGTGCGGACCTCGAGCGTCCCGGTCAGGGGCGATCGGCCCCAATGGGATATCCGAACGTGCAGATCATAGCCATCGAGGCTTGCCGAGAGCTGGATCCTGTCCGCGAAGCGATCCTCCAGATAGAAACGATCGAGGAGAAGCAGCTGAAGCGCGTTGCGGAACGGGGCTGGTCCCATCATCCGTCCCAAGGGCAAGACGCCGACGGCCCTCCGGTCGAGGATGGCCCGCCACATCTCTTCGCGGCTCCAGCGACGCCCCTTCTCGGTGAAGAGGACCATCGCCGCAGGCGCCTCGTCCTTAATCAGTCCGGTCTGCAAGATGAACGGGACGTCTTCCGTATCGATCTGCTTCTTGTTCCCGTCGATGGCGATCTGCCCGTCGTACCGGAAATTGTCACAGTCCGGCGCGTAGGCGGGCCGGAAGATCCAGCCCCCGCGGTCTTTGACGAAGCGGATCCATTCCTCCTCGGTCGGCATGTCCTGGATCTTGAGGCCGCCATAATCCCGGAGCCCATAGGCGACCGTGCCCAGGCTGTGAGTGGCCTTGCCCGTGCCGACGTCGACGGCGACATCGCGAAGCCCGACCTTTTCCAGCCAGGCGGGCAGTTGGTCCCGCATCAGGAAGTCCATATAGCCGCTGAACGTGAACCAATCGTTGCCCTGCCCGAGCCCTTGGCCGATGACCTCGAGCGGATGCCCCGGGTGGCACGTCACGCTGTGGAGAAGGGTCCCGGTCCCGAACCAGCCGCGGTGAAGATCGTAACGGCCGACGACATCGCGGACGCCGGCGAGGAGCTCCCTGAAGCGCCGCCGGTCGCCGGCGTCCTCGGCGACGACGGCGAGAAGACGGCGCTTCCCGTCCGCCAGGACGAAGGCGATGAGCTCGCGATAAGACGACGCCCGGGACTGGTGACTGCCGGCGGGAGCTCCGGCGAGGGAGAGGCCGGGGGCCTTCGTTTGAAGCCTGACGCCCAGGGGGGTCGAGGGCCTGGCCCAAACGAAAACATCCCCCTTCGCCAGGGCTTGCCTCAGGGCCTCTTCGCCCGGATCTTCGAGCTCGGCCGTCCGGGTCCCGAGCCAGGCCTCGAGGAAGCCTTCATCCATGACCAGCCCGGGAAGGCCCAGTTCCTCGGCGATATCGGCCTTGTTCTGGGCGATGGCTGCGGCCACGTCCGGCTGGCCGATGAGGAAGAGGTTGCCGTGCTGGCGCCAGCTCCAGGCGAGCGTCTGCCAGTAGTTCGTATAGCCGCTGAACCGGCCCGGATGGACGACCGGCGCCGCCGGAGCGGTTCCCGACGCCCGGACGAACCTGTCGAGCTCCTGAGCGGCCCCGGAGCAGGTCAGCGGGAAGCTTGCGGCCAAGGCCGCCAGGAGGATTATCGCAAGGCGATGGAGCCGGTCGTGACGCATGTCATTCACCTCATCGTCGGGAATGCGGACCCCTCATCATTTACCGCATTCGGACCCGATTGGCAATGGGAGGGGAGCGCACCCCTCGAGGCGCCGAGATCCATCGTCCGCCGGGCGGCCCCGTTCAGACGATGAGATTGAGAAGGACGATGATGATGACCGTGAGGACGATGACGATCTTAAGGACGAGTTTCATGGCCTTTCCCTAGAGGTCGCGGTCCCGATAGGACCGGACCGAGACACGATAGGAGACGGAGACCAGTGCGGCCAGGGCGACGGCCGCGGCCGCGAGGCCGGCCGGCCGGCCCATGGAGGTGTCGATGAGCCAGGCCAGGGCCCTGAACCCGCGGACCGCGGTGGACCACGCTCCCGGCATCGGCGGGGCTTGGAGCGGGGGACAGTCCCCGGCCGGGACCAGGCGGGGCGCCGCGTAGAGGAGGGCGATCAAGAGCCCGAGGCCCGCCGCGGCGGACGACCACAGGCCCCGCCAGAACCCGTAGCGGAAATAGAAGGGGAGGAAGACGACCCCAGCGACCGACATCCCGCCGAGGAAGGCCGCGGCGCCTTGGACCGAAAGAAGGGAGGCCAACCCGAGCGTCCGGTCGGCGAAACCGGCCCGGATGAGGGCCGTGAATGCGAGGAAGAGGGCCAGGGCGGCGGCCGTGACGACGCCCCAGCCGAGATAGCGCCCGCCGACGAGGCTCCGCCGCGTCCCCGGAAGCGCGGCGTAGAGCGGCTCGCTCATGTAGCGGTCGTCGATGGCCAGGACGGTCACGGCCGCGATGAAGGCCAGCGCGACGCCCGTGGCCAGGAAGGCCCAACGGCTCTCCATGAAGATGAGGAGGAACGTGCCGTAGGAGAAGGCCATCGGGGCCCAGAAGACCCGTGTCATTCTTAGGTCCTTGCGGAGCAGGGCGATCGCCGGCCTACTCATGGGTCCTCTCCTCTTCGGGCCCGCCCTCGCGGCCCAGGAGGAAGACGAGATCGTCGAGACGGACGGGCTCGATCGTCGCGTCCCTCCCGGCCAGGCGACGCCGGGCCCGGTCCCGCTCGGCGGTCAGGGCCGTCCAGCCGTAGGGCCCGCTGAGGACGCTCTTGTAGAGGTCCATGTTCTCGTCCGTGAAGAGCTCGGGCCCGCCCTTGACCAGGCCCCAGTTGTCGAGGATCTCGTCGCGGGGGGAGGAGAACAGGAGCTCGCCGTTCTTCAGACAGGTGATGTAGTCCGCGACCCTCTCGAGGTCCGAGGTGATGTGGGTCGAGAACAGGACCGATGTTCGCCCGTCCTGGATAAGCCCCGAGAGCCTCTCGAGGAGCTCCCGCCGGAAGACCGGATCGAGGCCCGAGGTCGGCTCGTCGAGGAGGATGAGCCCGGCCGAGTGGGACAGGGCGACGGCCAAGGCCAGCTTCATTTTCATGCCGCGCGAGAGGGCGTTGACCCGCCGTCCGCGGGGGAGCTCGAACTCCCGGCACAGCTCCCGGAACCGCCCCGCGTCCCAGGTCGCGTAGAAGGGGGCGATGACGGACCCGATCGCCCCCACCTTGAGATAGCCGATGAACGGGGATTCGTCGAGGACGAAGCCCGTCCGCGACTTGGCCGCCGCCTCGCTCGCCAGGCTGTCGAGGCCGAGGACCCGGACCTCGCCGGCCGTACGCCGGACGATGTTCAGGATGAGCTTGATGACCGTCGTCTTGCCGGCGCCGTTCGGCCCGATGAGGCCCATGATAGCCCCGGGGGGAAGCGCGAAGGAGACGTCCCGGAGCGTGAAGCCGGGGTACTCCTTGCGAAGGTTCCTGATCTCGAGCGCGTATTCCATGGCCTGCTCACAGGTCGCGCCGGCTGTAAAGGAGCCAGCCGACAAGGATCGA
>Ga0209253_10001443_pt1 | contig 20819 bp, 16 predicted proteins | sample FrelakmetBRP12BR_FD_187145 | JGI IMG/M metagenome (GOLD analysis project Ga0209253, IMG submission 187145) | Freshwater lake sediment microbial communities from the University of Notre Dame, USA, for methane emissions studies - BRP12 BR (SPAdes)... | ecosystem: Environmental > Aquatic >...
CTATTCCCGCGCACTGATCTACGCTTGGTTCTGAAATTGGGGGCAACACAGAATCCGGGAGATCAGGATCTCTGAACATAGGCGAGGAAGTCCAGGTAAACCATTACCGCCCATAGCGAGGAATCAGATCATGGCATTCATCGAGACGATACCCCCGGAAGCAGCCGAAGATGCGGTAGCCGCCATGTACCTGCGCCAGCAGTTCGCCTGGGGCTACGTACCCAACTACGCGAAGGTGTTCTGCCACCGCCCGGAGGTGATGGTGCGCTGGGGACAACTGCTCGCCGAAATCAAGCGCCCGATGGACAAGCGTTGCGTCGAGCTCGTGACCTTCGCGGCGGCCCACGAGCTCAGGAACACCGCCTGCGCGCTCGCGCACGGCAAAGCGCTCAAGGAGTTCTTCACCGAGCAGCAAATTCTCGCGATCGCCGAAAACCGTTGCGACGGGATCCTGACCGAGGCCGAGCAGGCCATCGTCACGTTCGCGCGGCAGATCGCGCGAGACGCCTCGCGGGTGACGGCGGATCAGGTAGCGGCGCTGAGGGAGCACGGCTACACCGATGCCGAGATCTTCGATATCGCCGCCGCCGCGGCCGGCCGGGCGTTCTTCACGAAAGTCCTCGACGCACTGGGGGTGGAGCCGGACTCACGGTTCCTCGCGTTCGACGAATCCTTCCGCCGCACGCTGACGGTCGGTCGGCCGATCGACGCGCGCGAATGCGTTACGATGCCCATCCCGGAGCTGCCGCACGGGAGCCGGGCTCCTGGGCGGGAGGTGATGAAATAAAGGCCGTGTTGGACGGGTCGCTGACCCGGGTCATGGGAGACTGCCATGTCGAAAGACGCTGCCGAGACGGGCAACCTGCAAGCGCTGCTGTCGCAGATCGGGGCCGGGCTGGACCAGTACCTCAAGTTCGAACATCTCGACGCGCTGCACCCGGGGAACCGCTGGCGCGAACACCTGGACATCCTGCTGCCAAGGGAGGGCATTGGCATCGACGCGGTGGCTGACGAGCTGATCCGGCACGTCATCCCGAACGGTTCGTCGGTGCCCAAGCCGGGGTTCAGTTCATTCATCACCACCGGCGGCACCACCGCTTCCACGCTGGCGTCCACCGCGGCAAGCGTGGCCGCGCCCCAGCGTTACACCCTCACCGCCTTCAATTTCCTCGAGGCCCTGTCGCTGCAATGGCTCGCGGACATGTTCGGCCTGCGGTCCATGCAAGGCGTATACAGCAGCGGCGGGTCGGTAGCCAACCTGCTCGCTCTCGGGGCGGCACGACAGAGCACCTTTGAAAGAATCGGTCGCGACCCGGCGGCGGACGGTGTGGACCGGCGCGTGCGCGTGTACGCCTCGACCGAGGTCCATCACACCATTCAGCGCTCGGCCGGCGTCCTGGGCATCGGCCGCCACGCCGTACGGCCGGTCGCGTGCGACCCCAGGGGACGCATGCGAGTAGATGAACTGCGCCGCGCGATTACCGAGGACCAGCGATCCGGCATCCTGCCGATGGCCATCGTCGCCAATGCCGGGACGACCAACACCGGCGCCATCGACCCGTTGCAGGCCATCGGCGAGATCGCCAGGGACAACGACGTCTGGTTTCACGTGGACGGTGCTTACGGCTTGCCGGGCATCCTCGACGACCGCGTGGCCCCGCTCTACCAAGGCCTCGTGCTCGCCGATTCCGTCATCGTCGACCCCCACAAGTGGCTGGGCGCCGCGGTCGGCGTTGCCGCCACCTTCGTGCGTGACCGCGAGATCCTGCGCCGCGCTTTCACCCAGGAGCCGGCCCACTATCTCGAGGGGGCCGTGGAGCAAGCCGGCCTCGCCACCGCCACCATCGAACACTCGATGGACGATTTCGGGGTCCCCTACTACGACTTCGGCGTCGAGTTGAGCGCGCCCAGTCGCGGGGTGGTGGTCTGGGCGCTCATCCGCGAGATCGGCGTGGCGGGCTTGACGGAACGGGTCAAGCGCCACAACGATATGGCTGCCTACATCGCGCAGGCGGCCCGGGAGCACCCGAACCTGGAGCTGCTGCAGGAACCCACGTTGTCGATCTGCTGTTTCCGTTATGTATCCCCGGAGGTGGCCGACCTCGACCTGCTCAACCGACGTCTGCACCGGCGCCTGATACGGGAGAACCGGAACATGCCCAGCACTACGCAGGTGAATGGTCGACTCGCGCTTCGGCCATGCTTCGTGGGCGCCCGCAGCGACATGTCGCATGCCCGGGCCCTCGTGGCGGACGTCCTGCGTATCGGCGCCGAACTGGTCCCTGAGGTCGCGTCGGATCGCCGCACCCAGGGCGCACACGCCGGCGTTCAGCGGCAGGAAGTGCTCCTGTCCGGTTCATAGCAGCCTCGCGCCAGAGTCAGGCCCGGCACCATGGCGAACGGCAAGTAGTCGACGACTTCGCGGAACGAACAGGTCAGGCCGGCCTCGCTTGATCGCGCTCGATGCAAGCGACGATCGCTTGACGGTCCCCTACACCGCCACCATCCCCCACAGCTTCTCCAGCCGCTTGACGGAAACCGGCGCCGGCGTCTTCAACTCCTGCGCAAACAGCGACACGCGCAGTTCTTCCAGTTGCCATCGGAATTCCGCGAGATGCGGATCGTCGACACCGGCCTTGCGGTGCTTCGCCAGCCGGTCGTCGTACTGCTTCGTGAGCCGCGCGATCTCGGCGGTCCATTTCGCGTCCCGCTCCGGCCAGCTCGCGATCTTCTCGAGCCGCCGTGCCATCGCCCTGAGGTAGCGCGGATACTCTTGCAGCCGGGCGTACGGTACCTGAACGAGGAAGCCTGGGCAGACCAGATTCGCGAGCTGCCGCCGCATGTCCGCGCAGGCCTCGCGCCACTTCGCCGCGGGCGGGCCGTCGAGCGTCTTGCGCACCGCCTGCGCTTCGGTGAGCACCTCCGTGGCGAGCCGAGCGTATTCCTGTGCGACGACGAGGAGGCGGCTTTTCACCTGTTTGAGTCGCGCCTCGAACGCATGATGATCGCGCACCGGCGCGTCCTCGGCCCACACGGCGCGGTCGACGATCGCGGCGATGAGATCGTTCCGCAGCTGCTCGGCGTTGCCGAGACTTGCATAGAGCAGCGCGAGGTGTGAGAAACCGGGCAGACTCCGCTCCAGGAATTTCATCTGCTCCGTCAATGCGAGGCGGACCAGTCGATTCACCCCCTGGCGCGTCGCTATTCGCGCCTTTTCGGGCGTGTCCATCAGCGTGAGTGTCACCGATTCGCCTGCATCCACCACTGCCGGATAGCCGGTAAGCTTCTGCCCGTCCCGGTCGAAGGTCACCGCATCGGGGAGATCGAAGCCTTCCCACGCGGTTAGGCCTTCGCGTTCCCATGGGTTCTCCGGTGCGAATCGCTGCTCCGCCTGCATGCCGAGCTCGTCGCGCAGCGCCCGCAAGTCACGCCCGGAGGCGATCTCGACATCATCCTCGTCCACAACGGAGACGTTCATGGAGAGATGCGCGGGCAGGTCGCTGTGATCCCACTCCTCGGGCGAGACGCCGATGCCCTTGACGCGTTTCAGCGCCCACGCGAGCGCATCGGTCAGCATCTGTGGGCCCGTGTCGGCAGGACGCTGGTCGAGTTCGACGAGGCAACCAGTTACCGTCTCTGGTACGGGCACGAGCAGCTTGCGCGTGTGCTTTGGCAGGGCGCGCAGCAACGCGTTGACCTTCTCGCGCAGCATCCCCGGCACCAGCCAGTCGATCCGTCGTGGGTCAAGCTGGTTCAGCAGATGCAGAGGCACCGTCAGCGTGACGCCATCGAGAGCATGGCCGGGCTCGAAGCGATACGTGAGAGGCAAAGTCACTTCGCCCAGCTTGAAGCGCTCCGGGTACAAGTCCGACGTGATGCCTTCCGCGCCATGGCGCATGAGGTCTTCGCGTGCCATGAAGAGTAGCCGCGGGGACGTCTGCGCCGCGTCCCGCAGCCACTTCTCGAACCCCGCGCCGTTGACGATCCCGGTAGGAATGCGCTCGTCGTAGAACGCATACACCTTGTCTTCGTCGACCAGCACGTCGAGCCGCCGCGACTTGTGCTCAAGCGCCTCGACCTCCTCCCTCAGCTTGCGATTGTGTGCGAAGAACGGTGCGCGCGTGTCGAACTCGCCCGCGACCAAGGCACCGCGGATGAAAATCTCCCGCGCCTCCTGCGGATTGATGGGACCGTAATGCACGCGTCGTCGCGGGTTCACCACCAGACCATACAGGGACACGCGCTCGAATGCCGTGACTTGGGCAAGCTTACGCTCCCAATGCGGGTCGAAGTACTCCCGCTTCACGAGGTGCGCCCCGATCTGCTCGATCCACTCGGGTTCGATGCGCGCGACTTGCCGCGCATAGAGGCGCATAGTCTCCACCAGCTCCGCCGCCATGAGCCACTTCGGTTGCTGTTTCTTGATGCCGGAGCCCGGATGCATGCGAAACTTGATGCCGCGCGCGCCAACGTATGCGCCGGGCTCGTCCCCCTTCGTGCCAATGTTTCCGAGCAGCCCGGTGAGCAGCGCCCGGTGAATCTGCTCGTACGTCGCGGGCTGTTCGTTCGGCCGCAGGCCCATCTCGGTCACCAGCGCGTGGAGCTGGCCGTGGATGTCGCGCCATTCGCGCAGGCGCAGATACGACAGGAAATTTTCCCGGCATGTCTCGACGAGCTTGCGGTTCGACTTCTTGTGCTTCACCGCCGCGTCGAAGAACGCCCACATCTTGAGAAACGACAGGAAATCCGAGGACTCGTCCTGGAACTGCGCCTGCGCGAAGTCGGCCGAGCCCTGCTTCTCGAGCGGCCGCTCGCGCGGGTCCTGCACCGATAGCGCGGCAGCGATGATCAGTACCTCGGTGAGACAGTTCTCCTGCTTCGCCGCCAGCACCATGCGTCCAACGCGCGGATCGATGGGCAGCTTCGCGAGCCGCGTGCCGACCGCCGTGAGGCGGTGCTGAGCGTCGATCGCGCCAAGCTCGTTCAGAAGCTGGTAGCCGTCGGCAATCATCCGCGGGTGCGGCATGTCGAGGAAGGGGAATTGCTCGACGTGGCCCAGGTTGAGCGCCGCCATGCGCAGAATGACCGACGCGAGCGACGATCGCAGGATCTCGGGGTCAGTGAACTCCGGCCGCTTCGCGAAGTCCTCCTCGTCGTAGAGCCGCACGCACACGCCGCTCATCACCCGGCCGCAGCGGCCCGCACGCTGACTTGCCGAAGCACGTGAAATCTTCTCCGTCAGCAATTGCTCGACCTTGTTGCGGTACGAGTAGCGGTTGACGCGGGCATAGCCGGGGTCGATCACGTAGCGGATGCGCGGCACCGTGAGGGAGGTCTCGGCGACGTTGGTGGCGAGCACGATGCGCCGCCCGCTCCCCGGATCGAAGACGCGGTCCTGCTCTGCCGCGGACAGGCGCGCGTAAAGGGGCAGGATCTCCGCACCGGGCGGATGGTGCTTGCGCAGCGCCTCGGCCGTGTCCCGGATCTCGCGCTCGCCCGGCAGGAAGATGAGGATGTCACCCTGCCCGCCGGAGTGACCCAGAGCGTCGACCGCGTCGAGAATGGCAGCGGTGAGATCCTCTTCGTCTTCTTTCTCGGGGTCGACTTTGAGGGGCCGGTAGCGCACCTCGACCGGGTAGAGCCGGCCCGATACCTCGATGACGGGCGCACCGCCGAAGTGCCTTGAGAAGCGCTCCGCGTCGATCGTCGCCGAGGTAATGACAACCTTGAGATCGGGCCGCCTCGGCAGCAGTTGCCGGGTGTAGCCGAGCAGGAAGTCGATGTTGAGGCTGCGCTCGTGGGCCTCGTCGATCACGAGCGTGTCGTAGGCCGAGAGCAGGCGGTCGGTCTGGGTCTCGGCGAGCAGGATGCCGTCCGTCATCACCTTGACATGGGCATCGTCGCTCACGTGGTCGTGGAAGCGCACCTTGTAGCCGACCACCTTGCCGAGCGGTGTCGCGAGCTCGTGCGCGATGCGGTTCGCAACCGTGCGTGCAGCAATGCGGCGGGGCTGGGTGTGGCCAATGAGACCTGCCGCCCCGCGGCCGAGGGCGAGACAGATCTTCGGCAACTGTGTCGTCTTGCCCGAGCCCGTCTCGCCGCAGACGATGACGACCGGGTGTACCGCGATGGCAGCGGCGATCTCGGCGCGTTTCGCCGCGATGGGGAGTTCCTCGGGAAACGCCGGCTGCGGCAGCGCCGCCACCCGCGCCTCACACTCTGCCTGCGATGCAGCGATCTCCCGCTGCAAGGCCTCGATCCTGGGTGCGAGATCCGCCCGTCCCCCCGCCCCGCGCAGCTCCCGAAGACGGCGCGCGAAGCGCGGGCGGTCACGGGTGAGCACGCGGTCGAGTTCCGAATGGAGGACGTCGAGGCGGGAAAGAACAGCGGCGCGCAAGGCGGGAAGGGAGGCACTGGATGACGCACCGTATATTGTAGCGGACCCGTTCCTTAAGCTTCCCTTAAGCACTGCCGCGCAGGATGCGAAATGCGTGAGAATGACGCCCCGGCTCGATCCCGACCCGAGCCGGGTGCCGTCGACCGGTCGCGGCTACAATGATCTGACTGCTTTTCGCCTTGGTGGCATCTTGAAGATACTTCTCGTCGAAGACGATGCCATGATTGGTGCCGCCGTGCAGGAGGGGCTGCGACGCGTGGGATTCACGGTCGACTGGGTCCGCGACGGGCGCGCCGCCGAGCTCGCGCTCGGGGCGGAGCGCTACGGCATGATGCTGCTCGACCTGGGTTTACCGCGAAAGTCTGGCCTCGATCTGCTCTCAGAGTTGCGGCGCCGAGGCGAGACGATCCCCGTGCTCGTCCTCACTGCGAAGGACGCCGTGTCCGACCGCGTACGCGGCCTCGACGCCGGGGCGGACGACTACCTCGTCAAGCCGTTCGACCTCAACGAGCTTGCGGCACGCATCCGCGCCCTGGCACGACGCGCCGCGGGCCGCGCTGACACAGTGATCGAGCATGGCACGCTCACGCTCGACCCGGCGCGACGTCAGGCGCGACTCAAAGGCGAGCCGGTCGCTCTTTCCGCACGCGAGTACGCGGTCCTCGATGCGCTGCTGGAGCGCCCGGGTGCAGTGCTGTCGCGCGCTCAACTCGAAGAGCGCCTCTACGGGTGGGGCGAGGAAGTCGAGAGCAACGCTGTCGAGGTTCACATTCATAACCTGCGGCGCAAGCTCGGCGCGGGGGTGATCCGCAACATCCGCGGCGTCGGTTACATGATCGGGGACAAGCCGTGACGTCGATCCGCCAGCGGCTGTTGGTCTGGCTCATCGCTGCGCTCACGGTCGCTACCTTCGCCGCGCTCGCGGCGAGCTTCCTGGCAGCACGGGACGGCGTCAACGAGCTCTTCGACTATCAGTTGAAGCAGCTCGCGTTCTCGCTGCGAAGCCAGCCGTACGCGACTGCTCCTCCGGGCGATTTCTTCTTTCCCGACCAGGACCTTGGCGCGGATTTCATCACTCAGGTGTGGGACCGCAGTGGCACACTCATCCATTACTCGCGGCCGGGCACGGACCTCCCGCGGGCGGTGCGGACCGGCTTCAGCAATGTCGAGTGGAAAGGGCAGGAGTGGCGCGTCTATACCACGCTCGAAGACCGGCGCGTCATCCAGGTCGCGCACCCGCTGGCGCTTCGCCGCGAGATGATCGCCGCCATCGCGCAGCGCATCGTGCTACCGCCGCTCGCGCTGATTCCGGTCTTCGCACTGATTGTATGGGTCGGGGTGGGCCGGGGACTCGCGCCGCTCAGCCGCATTGCCCGTGCTGTTGCGACCCGCAGCCCGGCCTCGCTCGATCCGTTGCAGACCGCCGGCCTTCCTGCCGAGACACAGCCCCTCGTTGGCGCCCTTAACGATCTGCTCGAACGGCTTTCGAAGGCGCTTGCCGCCCAGCGCGAGTTCACTGCCGATGCGGCCCACGAGCTACGTACGCCGCTCACCGCGGTCAAGCTGCAAATTCAGCTGCTCGAGACGGCGCGCACGCCGGAGGAGCGGGAGGCAGCGTTCACTCAGCTCAAGCAGGGCATCGAGCGCTCAGCCCATCTTACCGAACAACTGCTCACGATGGCGCGCCTCGAGCCCGAAGCGCTGGAGCGACCGTTTACCGCCGTGAGCCTCGACGAGCTCGCGCGCAACGTGGCCGGGGAGCGCGCCGCCATTGCCCATGAGACAGGCATCGACCTTGGAGTGATGGAGGCAGCGCCGGTGGCGGTGCCGGGCGATGTCGACGGATTGCGCGTACTGCTCGGCAATCTGTTGGACAACGCGATTCGGCATACGCCGTCCGGGGGACGCGTCGATGTTGCCGTAACCCGGCTCGCTGACGGCGCGGTGCTCGAAGTCACGGACACCGGCCCAGGCATCCCGCCCGCCGAGCGCGCGCGAGTGTTCGACCGCTTCTATCGCCGGCCGGAGAGCGAAGGCACCGGAAGCGGGCTCGGCCTCGCGATCGTGAAGCGCATCGCCGACCGGCACCGCGCCGAGGTTACGCTCGAGGACGGCCCGGGAGCGCGCGGCCTGCGCGTGCGCGTTCGGTTTCCGGGGCCGAGTGCCAAACCCGCGCCCTCTTAAGTCTGGCTTAAGCATCGGGTCCTAGGATGCGATCCGTGGAAGGCCGCGTGGCCTTCGTCGATGACACTCAAGGAGAGATGCACCCATGACCAGCAACAAAACCCGCGTTGCCCGCAGCGCGGTCGCGGCTGCCGTCATTGCCGCATTCGCCGCCGGTTGCTCCAGCGACCACATGCCGAAATTGGCCGAGGCTCATGCCGCGCCGGCGCCTGCCCTCGTTCAGCCGGGACCGGCTGGCCTCCCGGATTTCAGTGCGCTGGTGGAGGCGGCTGGCCCTTCGGTGGTGAACATCTCGGTCACGCGCAGCGACGCCATGGCCGGCGAGATGCCCGACTTCTCGGGCATTCCCGAAGACAGCCCGATGTTCGAGTTTTTCAAGCGCTTCGGCATGCCGATGCCCCTACCGGCACCCGAAGGCCGCGGCGGCCCGCTGACACCCGAACGGGGGGTTGGCTCCGGCTTCATCGTGAGCGAGGATGGCTATGTGCTAACCAATGCCCATGTCGTGGACGCCGCAGAAACCGTGACCGTGAAGCTCACCGACCGCCGGGAGTTCACGGCAAAGGTGATCGGCGTCGACAAGCGTACCGATGTCGCAGTGGTGAAGATCGATGCGAAGAAGCTGCCCACGCTCAAGATCGGCGATCCGAGCAAGGTCAAGGTCGGTGAGTGGGTTGCCGCCATCGGCTCGCCGTTCGGCTTCGAGAACAGCGTGACCTCGGGCATCGTCAGCGCGAAGGGACGCTCGCTGCCGGACGAGAGCTACGTGCCCTTCATCCAGACCGACGTCGCGGTCAACCCCGGCAACTCCGGCGGTCCGCTGTTCAACCTGGCGGGTGAGGTGATCGGCATCAACTCGCAGATCTACAGCCGCACGGGCGGCTACATGGGCGTCTCGTTCGCGATCCCGATCGACCTCGCGATGAACGTCGTGGACCAGCTCAAGACCCACGGCAAGGTAACCCGCGGTCAGCTAGGTATCCGCATTCAGCCCGTCTCGGGCGATCTCGCCCAGTCGTTCGGCCTTAAGGACGCGAAGGGCGCGCTCATCGCCGCGATCGACCCCGACAGCGCGGCGGCGAAAGCCGGGCTCAAGGCGGGCGACGTGATCGTCGAGTACGACGGCAAGAAGGTGGACGAATTCTCCGCGCTGCCGCCGCTCGTTGCGGCAACGAAGCCGGGCGTGAAGGCGACCATCGTCTATCTGCGAGACGGCAAGGAGCAGAAGGCCGCCGTCGCCGTCGGCGAAGCGCCGTCCGACAAGCTCGCGCAAGCAAGCAGCGGCGGGGCCAAAGGCGAGTCGCGCAAGATGTCGAGCCTGGGACTCTCCGTGTCGGAGCTCGATGCGCGCGAGCGCAAGGCGCTGGACGTGGAAGGCGGTGTGAAGGTCGAGCGCGCCCAGGGTCCGGCTGCGAAGTCGGGCATCCGAGCGGGTGACGTGATCGTCGGCGTCAACGGGGCCCGCATCACGGACACCGATGACCTCGGCAAGACCCTGGAGCAGGCGCCGAAGGGTGCACCGCTGGCGCTTCTGGTAAAGCGTGGCGACGCCACCATCTTCATCCCGGTGGCGCCAAATCACGGTTGACGATCTCACGGGGGCGGTCGATCCGACCGCCCCGGTTGGCGCTATACTTTCCCCTGGTTGGGCCGGTTGTCGGGACCGACACCGGCCTTTTTTTCGCTGCAAGCCAAACCGATGAATTCCGCTCACCCGATCACCATCCCGGGCAAGCTGGTGAGGCGGCTTCGCACTGCGCAGCGGGTCGTGGTCCTCACCGGCGCGGGCATCTCCGCGGAGTCGGGTATCCCGACGTTCCGCGATGCGATGACGGGCCTCTGGGCACGGTTCCGCCCCGAGGAATTGGCAACGCCCGAGGCGTTCCAGCGCAACCCGAAGCTGGTGTGGGACTGGTACACCTGGCGGCGCAAGCGTGCAGAAGAGGCAGAGCCCAACGCGGGTCACCGTGCGCTCGTCGATCTGGAAGCGCGCGCGCCCGAATTTGTGCTCGTTACGCAGAACGTCGATGGTCTGCACGCCCGGGCGGGCAGCCGGCGCGTCGTCGAGCTACACGGTAACATCATGCGCACGAAATGCTTTGACTGTGATCGCCTCGCGCACGACTGGCAGCAGAGCGAAGAAGTGCCACCGCGCTGCGTGCACTGCGGCGGGATGCTGCGCCCGGACGTGGTGTGGTTCGGCGAGGTGCTGCCGGACCATGCGATGGAGGAAGCGATGCGCGTGGCCGGGCAGTGCGAGGTATTCCTCTCGGTGGGCACGTCGACCGTCGTCGAGCCGGCAGCGTCCCTCCCGTTTACTGCGCTGCGGGGCGGTGCGTGCGTGGTCGAAGTCAATCCCAATGCAACGCCGCTCACGCTGTGTGCGGAGTTCGTCCTGACAGGCAGCGCGGCGTCGGTGCTGCCGCAGCTCGTGGCCATGGCGTTTCCTGCAGCGAAGTAAACCCCGTTCGCCTGTCAGGCGGGACGCAGGTCGCTACGCGCTCCTCGGCGCGCGGCGGTCCCGCCGTAGCGCGCGCACCATGAGCACGAGCAGCGTGACGGCCGTGAGCGGCAGCACGAACAGCAGCATCGCCTGGCTGAACGCCGGCAGCGCGTCATGCTGGGTGGCCGCGAGGATCAGATACGCCGTGTACGCGACGTAATAGAGGAAGAAGAGCCCGCCTTCCCAACGGGCGATGGTGTGCCCGGTGAGAAAGACCGGCAGGCACGCGATCATGACCGCAACCATCACGGGTATGTCGAATGCAAGGGCGGCGGGCGCAACGCTGATCCCGGACGGCGCGACCAGGCCGGCAAGGCCGAGCACCCCGAGGATATTGAAGATGTTGCTGCCGACAACATTGCCCACCGCGATGTCGCGTTCGCCACGGATCGCCGCCATGATGGAGGTCGCCACCTCCGGGGCCGACGTCCCGGCAGCGACGATGGTGAGGCCGATGACGAGCTCTGATACGCCGATGGCCCGCGCCATCTGAACTGCTGCGTCCACCAGCCAGTTGGCGCCGATAACCAGCAATCCGAGTCCACCCGCGAGAAACACCAGATTGAGCAGGATGCTGCCGGTCGGCTTCGCCTCCCCACGCTCGAGCTCCTCGGCCTTTATCCCTTCTCGCCGCGCCTCCCAGATCTGGAACACGGTGTAGACGACAAGACCCGCGCACAGAACCCCTGCCTCGATTCGCCCGACATAGCCGTCCCACGCGAGGATCCAGACCAGCAGCGCCACGCCGATCATGATCGGCACTTCGAGCCACACGAGCTTGCGCGTCACCACCAGCGGTGTGACGAGCGCCGATATGCCGAGGACGAAGAGGACATTGAAGATGTTGCTGCCGACCACATTGCCGAGCGCGATGTCGGCCTGTCCCGCCAGGGCCCCGCGGATACTCACCGCCACTTCTGGCGCGCTGGTCCCCATGGCGACGATGGTAAGGCCGATCACGAGCGGCGGTATGCCGAAGCGGCGGGCCAGGGTGGACGCCCCGCGCACCAGCAGCTCGGCACCGACCACCAGCAGTGCGAGGCCGGCGACGAAGAGCGGGATCGTCATTCGGCGGGCCGGAAAACGGAAACCCTGTTGAGTGTCAGCTCGGCGGCAGATTGGCCTCGATCTGCTCGAGGGTGAGGCCCCAGTGGAAGAGCACGTGGCGCAGGGTGGCGAGCTCCGCGTCGTTCATCGTGCCGTCGGCGCTAATGAGCCTTAGCATCATCCGACAGAGGTCGACCCGCTTCTTCTCGTCATCCACGGCGTCGAGCACCGTATCGAGGCGTTTCGCGTCGAACAGGCGAATGCGGTCGCCGGTGTTGTCGTTGAGCAGATCGTCGAAGTACTCCTTGACGACGCGGATGAATGTCTTGCGGCTGGCACCGATGCGCTCATAGATGCCGAGGCGATCCAGCATCTCCACCTCGGCGTCGTCGAGATCGGCATCTGCGAGCATCACGAGCGCGATGATCCGTGCCATGGCCTCGGGGCTGTTACGGGCGTAGCTTCTCAAGACGACTCCTCCCTACAGATGTTAACGTTGTGCCGCGCGAAACCCGCAAGCGGTGCGCTGACCCGCCGTCCGCACCGCCTCCCGGCGGCGGGGTGCGCCGCTTCGCCGTCTCAATCTGCGTGACTAGCATGTCGCGTGCATACACGTCCTGGGGCACGCCCACCTTCGGGATGAGGATCATGTCGAGCCGCGGGCAATTCTCGACCACGTCGATCACGTCGCGCTACCTGTAAGGGGTATCGAGCCCGCCTCGTGCGGCGGTCATGGTTCTGGTTGGACTGCGTGCAGGATTATAGCCCCCGGCGGTCGGTACGAGCTGCTGCATGGGTTCGCAGGCGAACAGAGCCCCCTATGCTTCCCATCAGAAACCGGGATCATCGCTAGTCAGGATTGCGGGAACCCTGGCGGTCGCGAAGAATCCATGCTGCTGTAACGACCATCCGCCCCGAGCCGTTCTCCCATACCGAGGCACGCAGATCAGGGGCGAAGTAATCAAAGGAGAAAGAATGGACATCCACGAGTACCAGGCGAAGGAGCTGCTGTCCGGCTTCGGGGTGCCCGTGCCGCGGGGAATGGCGGCATACAGCCCCGATCAGGCCGTCTACTGCGCGACCGAACTGGGAGGCTGGCATTGGGCGGTCAAGGCGCAGATTCATTCAGGCGCGCGCGGGAAGGCGGGCGGGATCAAGCTCTGCCGCACCTATCACGACGTCCACGAGGCGGCAAGAAGCCTGCTCGGATCGAGGCTGGTGACGAATCAGACCGGGCCGGAGGGAAAGCCGGTGCAACGGGTATACGTTGAAGTCGCCGAGCCCTTCGAGCGCGAGCTGTACTTCGGTATCGTGCTGGATCGCAAAGCGGAGCGCGTGCGCATCATCGCCTCGGCGGAGGGCGGCATGGAGATTGAGGAACTCGCCCGCTCTGCACCGGAGAAGATCCTTCAGGTCGTCGTCGAGCCGGCGGTTGGGCTGCAGGCTTTCGAAGCGCGCGAGCTCTCGTTCGGGCTTGGCCTTAACCTCAAGCAAGTGGCCGCCGCCGTCAGGCTCATGCTGGGTGCGTATCGGGCCTTCCGCAGCCTCGACGCCACCATGCTCGAGATCAACCCCATGGTCATCACCAGGGACGAGCGCATCCTGGCGCTCGACGCGAAGATGTCCTTCGATGACAATGCGCTCTTTCGGCAGCGCAACGTGGCCGCGATGCGCGACCCCTCCCAGGAGGATCCCCGCGAAGTTGCCGCATCGCAGCACGACCTGAGCTATGTGGGTCTAGACGGCGACATCGGCTGCCTCATCAACGGCGCGGGCCTGGCGATGGCCACCCTGGACATGATCAAGTTCGCTGGCGGCAGTCCCGCCAACTTCCTCGACGTGGGCGGCGGAGCCTCGCCCGATCGCGTGAAGAATGCGTTCTCCGTGGTGCTGGGCGACCGGAACGTGAAGGCGGTGCTGGTCAACATTTTCGCTGGCATCAACCGTTGCGACTGGGTAGCGGAAGGCGTCGTCAAGGCTTTTCGCGAGCTCGCCATCAAGGTTCCCGTCGTCGTGCGCCTGGCCGGCACGAATGTGGAAGCCGGCCAGCGGATCGTGCGGGAGAGCGGCTTACCGCTCATCATAGCGGACGACCTCGCCGATGCCGCCGCCAAGGCGGTGAATGCAGCCAACGCCGCCTGAGGGAGGACCGACCATGGCTATCTTGATCGACCAGCGCAGCAAGATCCTCGTCCAGGGCTTTACCGGCGACAAGGGCACGTTCCACGCCAAGGAGGCGATCGACTACGGTACCGACATTGTGGGGGGTGTCACACCCGGAAAAGGCGGCACGAAGCACCTGGGGCTTCCGGTCTTCAACACCGTCAAGGAGGCGGTCGCCGCCACGAGCGCGGACACCAGTATCACGTTCGTCGCCCCCGCCTTCTGCGCCGATGCCATCATGGAGGCGGCCGACGCCGGCATCCGCGTCCTCGTCTCCATTACCGACGGCATCCCTGCCCAGGACATGATGCGGGTCAAGCGCTACTTGCGTCGCTACCCGAAGGAAAAAAGGCTGCTCATGTGCGGTCCCAACTGTGCGGGCGTCATCAGTCCCGGCAAGGCGATGCTCGGGATCATGCCGGCTCACATCTACAAGGAAGGTCGCGTTGGCGTCGTGTCGCGGTCGGGTACGCTCGGGTACGAAGCCGCGTCGCAAATGAAAGCCCTGGGGATCGGCATCTCGACCAGCGTGGGCATTGGCGGCGATCCCATCAACGGGAGCTCCTTCCTCGATCACCTGCAGCTCTTCGAACAGGATCCGGAGACCGACGCGGTGCTGATGATCGGTGAGATCGGCGGCCCGCAGGAAGTCGAGGCCGCCACGTGGGTGAAGGAGAACATGAGCAAGCCGGTGGTCGGATATATCGCTGGCATGTCTGCCCCGAAGGGTCGCAGGATGGGCCACGCGGGGGCGATCATCTCCACGGCCGGTGAGAGCGCACCGGAGAAGACGGAGTTCCTGCGTTCCTGCGGCATTACCATCGTGCCTGCGCCCAGCGAGTTCGGGCGGACCGTGGCCGAGGTCCTCGGGAAGAGCGATTGAGGCGCAACCCAGCCAGAAGCGGCGGCGCTCTATGTGACCACTCCGCCGCCCCCGGCGCAAGCGGGCGACAACCCGAGGGACCGGGCAGCAACGGAACGCCACGCCAAGACGCGCCGCTCCTGCTTTCCATCAACTGCACCGCGGCGGGTCCCGGCGCCACGGGGTGAAACGCAGATCTAGTGACGCGGGAGACGCGCCAGCAGTGCTGAACGTTGTTGCAGCAGCTTCGAACCCAATCGCAGGGCCGACGTAGCCGGCCGGCGCAATGGAACGACCACGTCGCGATCGGGATTACGGAGCACAAACTGAATGAGGCGAGTGCGGTTCTTCATCGTGCTCTTCTCGATCCGAGATACCCTACAACCGATGCTTGGTGTAACACCCGTCCAAGCTCGCAGTTTCAATCATAGCTGCAAAGCGAGAGCCACGCACACTGGTTTTCGCGGGCCCGCATCGCTTCCACCACCGTCACCACGGCCGATGAATCCTGCCGCGCGCCGCCACGTGCCATCAGTGCATTGAACGTCTGCGCTGCCACCGCCGCCCCTGGCACGGCGAGGCCCGCGGCGGCAGCGCATTCCAGCACAATCTGCGCGTCCTTGTGATGCAGCCGCGCTTCCACGCCCGGGCGGTAGTCGTGGGTCACCATCTTCGATCCCATCGCATCGAGGATGCGGCTCGCGGCCGCCCCGCCCCGCAAAGCGCCGAGCACCTTGGCGGGATCAACGCCGCTGGCACGTGCCAGCGTGAGGGCCTCTGCGAGGCCTTGTAGCGTCAGCACGATGGCCAGCTGGTTCGCAGCCTTCGCTACCTGACCCGCCCCGCTTTCGCCGATGCGCAGGACCGTCTTGCCAACGCAGCTTAGCAAGGGCTCGATGCGCCGGAAAGCAGATTCGCACCCGCCAATCATGATCGACAGCGTCCCGTTGATCGCGCCCGTTTCGCCGCCTGACACCGGTGCATCCAGGAAATCCACCCCACGCTCGGCGAGAATGCTCGCCAGGCGTCTCGCCGCGGCGGGCGGGATTGTGCTGTGATCGACGACGATGAGCCCTCTCCGCGCCCCTTCGGCGATCCCGTCGACGCCGAGCGCGACCGCCTCGACGTCCGGACCCGCCGTCACCATCGTGAAGATTACGTCGCAGCGGGCGGCAAGCCCCGCCGGTGAGTCGCAGGCGACCGCACCTTGCTCCACCAGTGGAGTGACTGTGGATGCGCGCCGCGCGTAGACGTGCATCGGATGGCCAGCGCGCACCAGGTTGAGTGCCATCGGCCGCCCCATCACGCCGAGGCCGATGAATCCGAGCGTCAGCGTCATCCTTCGCTGGGCGCCTGGCTCATGCGACCGAGCACCTTGTAAATCGCGGAGGAATCCAGTTCGCCCTCGCCGCTGCCAACGAGCGCGTTGATGTGCTGCGCGGCGAGTGCAGCAGCCGGCAGCGCGATGCCGAGTTCGTGCGCGCTTTGCAGCACGATACGCATGTCCTTCTGGTGCAGGGCAGCCTTGAAGCCCGGCTTGAAGTCGGCTTCGAGCATGCGGCGGCCGTGCAGCTCCAGCACCCGAGAATAGGCGAAGCCGCCGAGCAGCGCCTCGCGCACCTTCGCGGCGTCGACCCCATTCGCCCGCGCGAGCAACAGGGCCTCCGCCACAGCCTCGATCGTAACCGCCGCGACGATCTGATTGCACGACTTCGCGACCTGGCCCGCCCCGCTAGCGCCGATGTAAACGATGTTCTTGCCCATCAGTTCGAACAGCGGCCTGACCCGCTCGAATGCTTCAGCCTTGCCGCCGACCATGATTGATAGCGTGCCGTTGGTGGCGCCCACTTCACCCCCCGAGACCGGCGCATCGAGCATCTCGATTCCCTTTGTTGCAATTTCAGCGGCGATGCGGCGCGTGGCCGCGGGCGAAATCGTGCTCATGTCCGCGATGATCGCACCTCGCCGGGCACCCTCGGCGCACCCGCCCGGACCGAGTATCACCTGCTCAACGTCCGGCGTGTCCGAGACCATCACGAACGTCACATCTGCCTGCGCCGCGACTTCCGCGGGCGACGTGCAAGTCACGGCGCCTGCGTCGGCGAGCGGCTTCATGCTTTCCGGGCGCCGCGCATGGACCACCATCGCGTGCCCGCCCTTCATCAGATTAAGTGCCATCGGCCGGCCCATGATGCCGAGTCCAACAAAGCCCAGACTGGTTGTCATGTCGTCTCTCCAAAGTTCTAACGAAACAGCCCCGCCGCCATCAGGAGGGGCAGCGAAATCCAGAACAGAATCGTGCTCCAGCCGATCAGGAGCGCCGCCGATGCAGAGTCCAGCTCGAACCGGCTCGCCAGCACGAGCAGCGTGACGAACGCCGGTGTGGAGGCCTCGACCACGGCTGCGTGCTGCGCTTCGGCGAGCGGCGCGAACAGGGCTTGCGCCACGAGCCAGGTTAGCAGCGGCGCCACGACGAGTTTCACTGCCGATACAGCCAGGATCTCCCGCCGCGGGGTAAGCTCGCGCCAGGGGATCGTCATTCCCAGCACGAACAGGATGGTCGGAATGGTCGCCTGGCCGATGAAGCTCATGGCGGCTATGATGGGCGGATACTGAATCCCGAGTTGCTGACACGCCACTCCCAGCACGAAGGCCCAGAGCGGCGGCATCGACGCCATGCTGCGCCATACCGACGGCTGGTTCATCTCCTTTCGGTGCGAGCCGAGGCGCGTGCAGATCCACACACCGAGACTCCAGATAAGTGGCACGGACATCAGCATGTCATTGAAGACGGCGTAGCGCGGCGCTTCGGGACCGTAGAAGAACACCAGCACCGGTACGCCGATGTTGAAGGTGTTTCCGAACATGCCGCCGAGCAGGAGAACCGCCCGCGTCTGGTCGGAGAGCTCGCGGCACAGCGCCGAGCGGTATAGCAGCCAGTAGAGGAACAGCCCAGACAACAACGCGCCGATTCCATTCAGCAGCGGCACCGTGAGGAGGTCCCAGGTGAGTGGCGTTGTGGCCGCGACCGCGAACATGATGCAGGGGTAAAAGAGATAGAGCACGACGCGGTTGAGCTCGATGCGCGTCGCCTCCACGTTCACACCTTTGAACAGCACGGGCCACACGCCGCCCGCCGCGACCAAGAGGCTGAGCGGCAGCATGACCTGAACCATCAGGTCGAAGAGACGGGCGAAATAGTTCAACCCGGCAGACCGGCAAGCGGCAGCCGCGACTCGCACCACGCGGCGACAGTTAGGGCAACAGCGTCGCGCCCCCGCGCGGCGATGATCTGCAATCCGAGAGGCAGCCCGGCGGGGCCAAAGCCGGTGGGAATGCTCAGCGCCGGCACGTGGGTCAGCGTCCAGATCGTGCAGAAGCTGGGATCACCGGTTGCCTCTATGCCGTGGGGTGCTTCCCCTGCCGCGGGCGGCGTAATGATCGCGTCGAAGTCGAGGAAGAATTCGTCCAGCAACGTAGCAAGCTCGTCGCGCGCGCGGAGTGCCTCGGCCATCTCTCCGTCGCTTACTCGCGCACCCTCCTCCAGCGCGGCCCGCAGTGCGGGGCTGAAGTCCGCAAGGCGGATTCGAGCGAGCGGCGCGAACTCCTCAGCCGCTTCGCGGTACATGATTCGTCGCTGCGCTGGATGCGCCTTTTCGAATTGCGGCGGCAATTCGGCTTCGAGCACGAGGGCGCCGGCGTCACGAAGCGCTCTAATGTCGGCGGCGAAACGGTCCCGCTGCGCTTCCGAGGCGCGGTCCCAGACCGGTGTGCGCACCGCCGCGAGCTTCGGCAGGCGGTCGAGGGATGCAGGAGGTGGAGGAATCGCGCCGGGCGCGTCGGCGAGCGTGCCCGCGAGCCAGGCGCAATCGGCGACCGACCGCGCGAACACGCCGATCTGATCAAGCGTGCGGCTGAAGTGATGCACGCCGTCAAAACGGATCAGACCCTGAGTCGGCTTATAACCCACGACGCCGCAGAAGGCGGCGGGGCGTATGACGGAACCATTGGTCTGGGTGCCAAGCGCGCCAGGACAATATCCCGCTGCCACCGCGGCTGCCGATCCGCTGGACGATCCGCCCGGCGTGTGCGCCGGGCTCCAGGGATTGCGCGTCCTGCCCGGCGTGAGAAACGCGAACTCCGCCGTGACCGTCTTGCCCAGGACGAGTGCGCCGGCGCCTTCGAGCTTCTGGACGACATGGGCTGATGCACCCGGAACGTCGCCGCGAAAGATCGGCGAACCGCGTTCGGTGGGGATACCGCGCGTGGGCATGATGTCCTTCACCCCGATGGGCAAGCCGTGGAGCGGTCCAATCGGTTCGCCGGCTCGCTGCCTTGCATCGGCGGTTTCCGCACACCGGATCGCGCGCTTCGCGTCGAGCCAAGCGAATGCCGCGACCTCGTCTTCCCGCTGCGCGATGCGGGCGAGGCAGCTGCGCGTGAGCTCGGCGCTGGTGATCTCTCCGGCGGCGATCATGCTGGCGGCGTCGATGAGGCTCAGACGAAAAAGGGGGAGCATGAAGACCTGAAAGCGTGAACGAGCGAAACGGTGAATGGCTCTTGGCCGCCCGCATGTTGCCAGGGCAGCGCTTACAAGGGAACCCTCGGGCTGGGCGAGCGCGATCTGCCGCGGCTCGTTCTGGACGCTGGCTAGCGCCTTCGCGGCGGCGACGAATTCCGGGTTATTGGGGTTGCACGGGTTCACCCGGCGCAGGCCTGCCGTTGCGCAGGGCGAGCCACGGTTCAATCCGGTGGCCTGGGTGTGCGCGGCGGGCGCGCAGCCGTCTCTCGATGCCTACGGCGGCAAACTCCGCGAGACCGACCGCATAAGAAAATGTGCAGCCAGGCCTGCGGGACTTCCCGGGGGGAGCGGGAACCCGACGGTGTGCGCCGGGCCCCCGGTCAGGCGGAAATCAGGCCTTCTTCACCCAGGCCGCGCACCACCCCTTAGCGTTGACCAGCTTGCCGCCGAAGGCACTACAGGGCCCCCAGGCATCGCCCGCCTTGCCCTGGAAGAGCTGACAGTTGCTGCACACATGACCCGCCGCCCAGGCTGGATACTTTTTCGCATCGACCTTGGTGGCATCTTCGCTGTAGCCAAGCGCGACGGCCGCCGGATCCGTTACGGAAAGTTTGGGGGCATCGGCAAGAGCGGTGCGGTTTCCGATGAGTGCAAGGCCCGCGGCGGCCGGAACAGTGGTCAGGATGAATTGACGACGGGTGGTCATGATGAGTCAACTCCATGCTTGAGGTTGCTGAAAAAAACGTCCACTTCGCTGCGGCGCTGTCACGGTCGGAAACACCGACAGCGCCGCGGAAGAACCCTTGATATTACCCGTAACCGGGCAGCACCGCCTCACTCACAGAGCTCGCACCGTTCGAAACCGGGCCCGGGACCTGGACCGAGGCGGGCAGTTCGAGGCTGATTGGTTCGTGAACATGACAGAAAAACGTCGGGGGCGGTGACTCAGTGCTCGAAGAGTTCCGCCACGTCGCCCCAATGCGCAGTGGGATCGGCACTAATTGCGGCAATCGTAGCTTCAAACGCGGTCCACATCGCCTCAGTCGTCATCTCGTACGAATGCCCCCAGAAGTAGAAGACGCCGCCTTCCCGTGCACGCTCGTAGCGCGCCCAAAAGTCTGGTGCGAGATGATGGCAGGTG
>Ga0209253_10001444_pt1 | contig 20812 bp, 17 predicted proteins | sample FrelakmetBRP12BR_FD_187145 | JGI IMG/M metagenome (GOLD analysis project Ga0209253, IMG submission 187145) | Freshwater lake sediment microbial communities from the University of Notre Dame, USA, for methane emissions studies - BRP12 BR (SPAdes)... | ecosystem: Environmental > Aquatic >...
CACCTCATCCCGCAGGGGCTGACCTGACTGGCGCAGCTCCTCGCGGAGCTCGTGCAGCTCCTTGCGCAGGGCCTCGTAGTCTTGCACCAGGTCACTGAACTCCTCGCGGAGCTGGCCGCTGACCTGGCTGGCGTAGCCACGGGCCTGGCGGATGAGGCGCGCCAACTGGACGGCCATCTCGGGAAGGCGCTGCGGCCCCACGACTATGAGGGTGAGCACCAGTATGAGGATGATCTCCGGTAGGCCGATGCCGAGAAAGTTCACAGACGCTGCGCCCCATTTCCCAGATTCTCTCTAAGCTGAGGGCTGGGAGTCAAGCGCAACAAGCCAGCCGCGCGGCTGGCTTGTCTTCTCAATAGCCGCTGGGCACTAATGAGTCATGGGGGAGCTGTCGGGCGGGGGCGGTGCCTCTCGTTCCTCGCTCCGGCTCTCCACCTTGGCCTCGCTTCTGGGCTCGAGCTTGGCCGGCTCTTCTTCCTTCTGCCCGTCGCGCGCCTCGCGACGGAATTCGCGAATGCTACGGCCCAGGGCGCCACCGATGTCGGCCACGCGGCTGACGCCAAAGACGAGCAGAAGGGCCACGATGATGAGCCCGATCTCCAGGGGTCCTATTTGCTGAAACACGAGTGCCGGCATCCCGATTTCCTATCTTGAGCCTGGTGACGCCCAGATGGGCCCTGATTTCGACGAAGGCATGTTACTTCCGGCTCTATTCCGTGTCAACCTTCTCCTCTCTGATGATGACGCCATCGCCTTTCCGCACACTCGACGTCAGCTGCCACTGCTGTTGCCCAACGTATCATCCGGCTGTAGGATTACCTGGGAAATGAACTTCGACGCCCGGGCGATGCTACCTTGAGCCAGACAGGGGTACGTGATGGGTGAGTACTACAAGAACGCCGATCAGCTCTTCGAGATCTACGGGTATTTCCTGGACCGAGTGCTGAAGGACGAGAAGATAGGCGGCAAGATGGCCAAGGCGGCAGTCGTCATCAAGTTCATCTACACCGACCCCGATTGTGAGATCACCATAGACCTGAAGAACCCGCCCGCCAAGGCCGGGTACTACGGTACCTTCTACCTGGGCCCGTGCGATGTCAAAGAGGATGTCTGGTCGAGTCAGTCTGCAGACCATTCGCACCGGTTCTGGCACGGCTACGAGAACCCGATAGCATCCGTTGCCAAGGGCAAGATGAAGCAGGGCGGCAATGTCATGGCCATGCTCAAGCTTTTGCCGGTGGTCCGGCCGGCCTTCAAGCTGTTCCCCGTGGTCCTTGAGGAAATGGGCCATGCGGACCTCGTGGTCAGGAAGAAGTGAGACACCGATGTCCCGTCTCATAAGCAGAGGAGTGAAACGGGACAGAGAGGAGATCGGCATGAAGGTTGAGCCACCCGGCGCCTTGGTGCGTCAAGCTTGGCGCCTGGCTTCTCTGTCTTTGGCGATTGTGTTCCTGGTCGCCGTGGCCGCCGCCTGCGGCGGGGACGAGGAGGAGGAACCCACCGGTACGGGCACGGCAGCCGCAACCGGCTCGCCGAGCACGACGGTGGTGGGGACGGCCGCGCCTCAGGGCACGACGGCGGCATTGGAGGCTGCGCCGGGGATCAGTGATACCGAGATCGTGCTGGGAGCGGAATGCATCCTCAGCGGCTCCATGGGAGCGGTGTATTCCACCATCCCCAAGACCGTGAGCGCCTACTTCAACTACATCAATGAGACCGAGGGGGGCGTCTGCGGCCGCAAGATCGTCTATAAGGTAGAGGACAACACCGACGACCCGGCGCGAGGTGTGGAGGTGGCGCGCAAGCTGGTGGAGCAGGACAAGGTCTTCGCCATGGTGGGCTCTCTGGGCGACGCGCCCCATCCTGCCACCATGGAGTTCCTAAATGAGAAAGAGGTACCCGACATCCTGGTGTCCGCCGGAGGCCATCGCTTCGGGTCCGACCCCGAAGGACACCCCTGGACCATCCAAATGATCCCCGATTACACCATTGAAGGGACGTTCTTCGGCCGGTACATCTCGGAGAACCTGCCAGGCAAGAAGGTCGCCGTCCTCTGGGAGAACAGCGCCGCCGGTATCGATGGCTTGGCGGGAGTGAAGCTAGGGTTGGACCCCACCAAGAACGAGCTCGTCGCCGACGAGTCCTACAACATCGGCGATATCTCCATCGCCTCCCAGGTGACCAACCTCAAGGATTCCGGCGCCGAGGTGGCCATCGTCCACGGCAGCCCCGGCTTCACTGCCCAGCTGGTCAAGAACGCCGACCGGATGGGCTGGCACCCCCAGTTGTTTATGAGCTACATCAACTCCGACGACATGATGTTCTCATTCGCGCCTCCTCAGCTTCTGGAAGGCGCCATCACCTTCCAGGCGGTGAAGCTGGCGGGCTGGCGCGATGATCCGGCGATCGCCAGGCACTACGAGCTCATGCAGAAGTACGGCGGGCCTCCTCCCACCAACTTCACCGTCTACGCGCAGGTGCTGGCCGAGACGGCGGTCGACATACTCAGCAGGAGCTGCGACAACCTGACCCGTGAGGGCTTGATGGAGGCGGTGGAGTCCACCAAGGACTTCCACAGCGATCTGATGCTGGACGACGTTACCGTCTCCTTCTCCGACACCGACCACACCGGCCTCCAGTCCGGCCACATGCTGAGAGCAACCATCGAGAACAACAAGGGGAAGTTCGAGTACTTCGGACCGCTGGTCGAATTCAAGTAAGGGAGGAGGGGAGTAGAGGTGGTCGTAGGTTTCTTCAAGGCGATCCTGGGCATCTGCCGGACCCCTCCCCTCGACGCCGCACTGTGGACGGCGGAGGGGAACCAGGTGACTATCCGGCTCGACAAGACGGCTGCTCTCATCCCCGTCGGCGGTGCGACTCGCCTGGAAGGCAAGGGCCTGGCGTCTTCTGTCCTCGTCGTCCACGCCGACGGCGATGAGTACCTGGCCTTCGAGAACCGCTGCACGCACGGCGGGCGCAAGCTAGACCCGGTCGCGGGGAAGGAAGAGCTCCGCTGCTGTAGCGTCAACCATTCGCGGTTCGACTACCAGGGCAACAAGCTGAGCGGCCCGGCCGAGGGCTCCTTGAAGAAGTATCCGGTGGAAAGGCGGGGAGAAGAGCTCGTCGTTACGCTGAGCTGAGTCGCGGGCGGGGTACAGAAGCAGAGGACAAGAATGGAGTTCGCAGGGATAACGCTGGTGACCGGCGCCGCCGGTTTCATGGGCAGGCACCTCGTGGAGTACCTGGTGGGCCTTGGTGTCAAGGTGCGGGCGACAGCCCGACCCCGCAAAGACACATCCTACTGGGCCAACATGGGGGTCGAGTACGTGGGAGCGGACCTCACCAGGCCGGAGACCCTGCCTCCGCTGTTCGAAGGGGGAGTGGACCGGATCTTCCACATGGGCGCCATCTGCAATTTCTCGACGCCTTACAAGGACCTCTATCCAACCAATGTCGTCGGGGTGGAGCGCATCACCAAGCTCGCTCTCGACGCCGGCGTCAAAAGATACATCCACGTCGGTTCCACGGCTGTCTATGGCCCCTACCGGGGGACGCCCTTCACCGAGGACTCTCCGCGCAATCCTCAGAACAACTACGGCCGGAGTAAGAGAGACGGCGAGGATGTGGTGTGGCGCCGGATCGACGAGGGCCTTCCCGTCGTAATCACTCGCCCCTGCACCGTCTACGGTCCGGGGTGCAACGACGGCGCCGGCAAGGCCTTCTCGCGGCCAACGTCGATCACGGCCATTCCGGGGAGCGGCAAACAAATCCTGTCCAACGTGCGGGCCGAGGACGTGGCTGCTGCCGTCGATCACCTTTCGTACCTTGATGAGGCAGTGGGCAAAGCCTTCAACATCGCGGACGACAGCCACCCCACGGTTGGGGAGGCGCTGACCCTGGCCGCCAGGACTTTCGGGGCGAAGCCGCCCACGCTGCACCTGCCCCTCGTCGTGGTCAAGGCTTTCGCCCGCGTCGATGGGTTCATGTCGCGGCGGAAGGGCCGGATCCCGGACCTGGAGTACGACGCGGTGCGCTTCCTGGCCGACGACTACGTGGTGGACATCAGCAGGCTGAAGAGCACGGGCTACAACTTCATCTATCCCGACTTCGAGGGATCGATGAAGCAGATTGGGGAATGGTACCGGCAGAGCGAGGCGGCTCCTGCGGTTGCAGGATAGCTGGCGAAACCTCCTCTGCGTCAAGGAGCGCAGATCATGCAGGCAGTGGTAATCACAGGGCTGGGCCAAGGGATCGGGCGCGAGGTGGCGACGCTGCTGGCCAGGTCAAAGGTGCCCGTGGCCGGCTTCGACGTCGATAAGGAGGGCATCGAGTCCCTCAACAAGGAGTTCGAACAGGCGGGGTGCGACCACCTGCTGACGACGTTAGACATCGCCGACCGCCCGGGCATCCTCAAGTTCCGCGACGCGGTGCTGGAGAAGTTCGGGCGGGTGGATGTCGTGCTCTCCAACGTCGGCATCGGCTTCTTCGGCCCCTTCGAGGAAGTGGATTTGGAGAAGGCCCTGAAGTGCCTGGAGATCAACGTCATCGGCACCGCGGCCATCTTCCAGGCGTTCCTGCCGTCGATGCGGGAGAACCGCAGCGGGAAGCTGATCGCCGTGTCGTCTCTAGTGGGCCAGATCCCCTTCCCGTTCGAGTCCATCTACTCGGCGAGCAAGTTCGCCGTCGAGGGGCTGGTCCTCTCCATGCGCCACGAGGTGCAGCCCTTCGGCATCAAGGTGGCGGTGATCGAGCCGGCCCAGGTATCGACATCCTTCGCCGCCAAGATCCACAAGCTGCCGCCTGAGGGCTCACCCTACCGGGAGCGGGCCGGCAGGTTCATCAAGAAGGATGAAGAGCTGATCAAGACGGCCCCCACGCCGCCCCAAGCGGCGGCGACCATCGTGAAGGTCATCAACGCCAAGAACCCCAAGCTCTTCAACCAGGTCGACTTCAAGAGCCGGGTCTTCCTGTCGATCAACAAGCTCCTGCCGCAGGGCATGAAGGACGCCATACTTTTGCGGACGATGGACATCAGAGTGTGAGGTCTGTGGAGGAGGTGGTTTCCCGTGCGGATTAAGGAGAAGGTCACGGACAGACGGAGCAGTCCCCGCGTCCAGCGCCTGAGGCAGCGCATTATCGATGCGCCGCGCGAGGTGTGCGTCGAGCGGGCGCGTTACCTCACCCAGTCGATGGCCGCGAACTGGGGGCTGCACCCGCTGACCCGTATGAGCATGGCCCTGGAGCACATCCTCGACAACGTGAGCGTCGTCATCAGAGACGATGAGCTCATCGTGGGCTGCCGCACCAGCAAACTCAGCGGAGCGCCGCTCTTTCCTGAGAACAAGTCGAAGTGGATCGAGGGCGACCTGGAGGCCTTCAACAAGCGGGAGCTCCAGAGGGTCCTGATCACGGAGGAGGATCAGCGGGAGCTTCGGGAAGAGATCCTCCCCTTCTGGCGCGGAAAGACAGTGGAGGACCGGCTGGAGGAGATGCTGCCCCCGGACGTGGCCGAGGACATGGACAAGTATATCTTCACCATGGTCCTGGAGATCACCTACGGCATCGGCCACTTCACCATGAACCATCCCCGGGTGCTGAAGCTGGGGCTCGCGGGGATCATCGCCGAGGCGCAGGAACGATACGATGCGTTGACTCCCGCGGAGCGGCAGGCCGACAAGGGCCTCTTCTACGATGCCGTCATTCGCTCCCTGAGAGCCGCCATCCGGTTCGCCCAGCGCTACGCCGGCCTGGCGGAGTCGCTGGCCGCGCGCGAGGCCGACCCCGAGCGGGCGGAGGAGCTGAGGGCTATCGCCCGCGTCTGTCGGCGGGTTCCGGAGCACCCGGCCCAAACCTTCCACGAGGCCGTTCAGTGCGTCTACTTCATCCACCTCATCTCACAGATAGAGTCCGGCGGAAACTCCATCTCCCTGGGCCGGATCGATCAGATCCTCTACCCGTACTACCTGGCGGACAGCCGGGCTGGCAGGATCACCCCGGAGCGGGCCAGGGAGCTGCTCTCGTTGCTGTTCATCAAGACCAACGAGATATGGAACGTGCTCGAGGAGGCGTACATTCCCGCCGGCGAGGGCGTGGAGGGCAAGACGACGCAGAACGTGACGGTGGGCGGCGTCGGCCCCGACGGCGAGGACGCGACCAACGAGCTGAGCTACATCGGACTGGACGCCTTCGCCGACGTGCGGACGGTTCAGCCCAACTTTGGGGTGCGCCTCGGGCCCAATGCGCCCCGAGAGCTCTTCCTGAAAGCCGTCGAGTACGCGATCGATGGGGTGCCTCTGCACCTGTTCAACGACGAAGCGATCATCAAGTCCCTCCAGCAGGCGGGCCACACCCTCGAAGACGCGCGCGACTACGGCGTTGTGGGATGCCTGGAGCCGAACGCGCAGGGCAAGTCCTTCGCTTCGACGTTCGCCGTCCAGTTTAGCGGCATCAAGTGCCTGGAACTGGCGCTCAGCAACGGCATCGACAACATCTTCGGCTACTCGTCGGGGCCGGAGAGCGGAGACCCGGCTGCGTTCACGTCGTACGACGAGGTGTGGAACGCCTACGACGCGCAGGTCATGCATTTCCTGGGGCAGATGGCCAAGGGCATGGCGGTGCTCGATGGGCTCCTGGCGGAGATGGTGCCATCCCCGTTTGCCTCGGCCATGATCGATGGGCCGCTGGAGAAGGGCCTCGACCTTACCCGCGGCGGGGCTGTGTACAACTCCACCGGCGTCCAGTTCATCGGCTTCTCCAACGTTGTGGACGGCCTGTACGCGGTCAAGAAGGCGGTCTTCGAAGACGGGGTGATGTCGCTGGGCGAGTTCGCGGGCTGCCTGTCAGACGATTGGGACGGCGCCGAGGACCAGAGGGCGTACTTCCTGCACAGGCTCCCCAAGTACGGGAACGACGACGACGAAGTGGATGCCGTAGCCGTGAAGGTGCTGGACCATTTCTGCGACGAGGTGCTGAAGCTGAGGCACTATCGCGGGGGCGCGTTCTGGCCGGGCGTCTTCGCTGTGGGATTTCACATCACCATGGGCGCCTTCGCCGCCGCCAGCGCCGACGGGCGCCACGCCGGCGAGGTCCTGGGCAACGGCCTTACCCCCACCAACGGCAATGCCCTCAGTGGGCCCACGGCGGTGCTCAATTCCGTCACAAAGCTGCCGCTCACCCGCGTCTACAACGGCGCCAACCTCAACATGAGGTTCAACGCCCGCAGGCTCAGGCCCGAGATATTGATGGCGCTCATGCGGACCTACTTCCAGCGGGGAGGGTGCCAGGTCCAGTTCAACATGATCGACTCGGCCACTCTCAGAGAGGCCCAGGCCCACCCGGAGCAGTATCGCGACCTGGTAGTGAGGGTGAGCGGATACTCCGCGCTGTTCGCGGGACTGAGCGAGACGGCCCAGAACGAGATCATAAGCCGCGTGGAATACGACCTGTAGCCGGACGGCCGCCGCACGCTACGTTCGCACCCAGCCACCGGAGGCACGAAGTGACAAAAGTCGTGACGATGAAAGAGGCCATCGCCCAGCATGTGGAGGATGGCGCCTTCCTATTCATCGGCGGCTACATCTGCCGGACGCCCTTCGCCGCCATCCACGAGATCATCCGGCAGGGAAGGAAGGACCTGACCATCACCCGGAGCAACGCCGCCGACGACTTCGACATGATGATCGGCGCCGGCGTGGTCAAACGGTTCATCGCTACGTTCCTGTCGCTGGGCTATTTCGGGCTGGGGCGCTGCTATCGACGCTCCATCGAGCAGGGCATCCCTCACAAGATAGAGGTGGAAGAGTACACCAACCTCTCGTTGCCCATGATGCTCATGGCCGGAGCGATGGGGATGCCGTTTGTGCCCGTGAAGGACATGGCAGGCTCGGACCTGCTGAACGTGAAGTCGTTCATGGGGGACAACAAGTACAAGATAATCGAATCGCCCTTCGACGGGAGCCGAACGGTGCTGGTGCCAGCGCTTCACCCCGACGTGGCGATAATCCACGTCCAGCAGGCGGACGAGTTCGGGAACGCCCAGATCTGGGGCATCGGCGGTGACTGCCAGGCGGGGGCCAACGCCGCCAAGAAGGTCATCGTGAGCTGCGAACGGATCGTCAGCCGGGAGACCATCGGGAAGGACCCCAATCGGACCATCGTCCCCGACTTCAAGGTCGTCGCCGTGGTGGAAGAGCCCTGGGGCGCGCACCCCGGCTACACGCCGGGCTTTTACGACGTGGACTTCACGTTCGAATACCAGTATCAGAAGGCGTCCGACACCGTCGAGGGCTTCAAGGCGTTCCTGGACGAATGGGTATTCGGAGTCAGGGATAGGACGGAGTACATCCAGCACTATATCCAGAAGTCGGGGTACTCGGCCTTCAAGGCTCTCCAGGCGGAGTTCGACTACGGATACCCAGTAAGCTACGCGTACTGAGGGCAAAGATGACGGATCATCCCAGGGACTACACGAAGCCGGAGCTCATCGCCTGCTGCGGCGCCAGGGAGATCAAGGACGGCGATGTGGTGCTGGTGGGGACCGGCTTCCCGACCATGTCCGCCAACATCGCCAGGTATGTCCACGCGCCCAACGCCAGGTTGATGCAGGAATCGGGCGTCTTCGATGCGCAACCCAAGAGGCCGGCGCTCTCCGTGGGCGACCCCTGTCTGAACCCGGGCGCGGCCATGATCGGCACGTTGCTGGACATAATTGGCGGCTTCCTGCAGGGGGGCTGGGTGGACGTGGGCTTCCTGTCGGGCAGCCAGGTCGATAAGTACGGCAACATCAACACCACCGCCATCGGCGACTACCACAATCCCAAGAGCCGCCTTCCCGGCAGCGGTGGAGCCAACCCCATAGGCTCGCTGGCGAAGAGAGTGATCATCATCGCCCTGCATGACACGCGCCGGCTGGCCGAGAGGGTGGACTTCATCACCACCCCGGGCTACATCGACGGCGCGGGTGCCAGGGAGAAATGGGGGCTTCCGCCCGGCACGGGACCCGAGGTCATCATCACCAACAAGGCCGTCCTGCGCTTCGACAAGTCCACGGGCGAAGCCTATCTAGCAACCTACCATCCGGACACCTCGATCGACGAGGTTCGCCAAAACACCCCCTGGGACCTCAAGGTGGCCGACGATGTGCGTGAGACGGAGCCGCCCACCGCAGAGGAGCTCCGTGTTCTCAGGGAGGTCCTCGACCCCAAGCGCATGATCTCAGCCTACGAGAGGCGGGGGTACGTGTGATGGAACAGGACATCGGGTGCACACGGAGGCTGGCGGAGTTCTGTGCTGGCGTTTCTCTGGAGCGCCTTCCCGCAGAGGTGGTCGATAAGACCAAGCTCTGCCTGCTGGATTTCCTGGCGAACGTCTACGGCTCGCTGGAGCTGGAAGCGGTGTCCGGGGTCGTGTCCTACATACACTCCCTGGGAGGCCCCGAAGCTGCCACCGCCTTGGGCTGCGGGTTCAAGACCGGCATCCACAACGCGGCGTTCCTCAACGGCACGACCGCCGAGGCCATCGAGGCCCAGGACGGCCTGCGCTTCGGCGGCAACCACCCGGGCACCGCCGTCATCCCCGCTGCCTTGGCCGTGGCCGAGGACCTGGGCCGCAGCGGCAAAGAGGTCATCGAAGCGGTGGTGGCGGGCTACGATGTGGCCGGCCGCATAGCAGCGTCGGTTCATCCCCACCACACGCTGACCGGGTTCCTGCCCACCGGCACCTGCGGCGCCTTCGGAGCGGCGGCCGCGGCGTCCAAGCTCATGGGCCACGACGCCGAGGGCATTCTCAACGCGCTGGGCAACGCGGGGTATCTCGCGCCGCTCTCGATGGCCGAGCATCTGATGGGCGGGTACACCTCCAAGATCGTGCAGGGGGGCCAGGCCGCCAGCGCGGGCCTGACCGCTGCCGGGCTGGCCGGCGCCGGCATCACCGGCCCGCCCTACGTCCTCGAAGGTTCACACCTGAGGGGAGGTTTCACCCAGATCACCATCCGCAGCGAGCCTGCCCTCGACCGGATAGTCGACCAGCTCGGCGAGCACTTCTCCATCATGGATATCTACCTCAAACCCTACACCGCCTGCCGGCACACCCATGGCGCGGCGCAGGCGGCCCTGGAGCTGGTGGCCGAAGAGAGCTTCCAGCCGCAGGATATCGAGGCGGTGGACGTGCACACGTACGGGATCGCGTCCCTGGCTGTCGGCAAGGGCGTGACCGCGAACAGCACCTTCGTCTCGGCCCAGTTTTCGCTGCCCTACGTCGTCTCGGCCTGCTTGACCGACCGAGAGATGGGGCCGGCGCAACTGAAGGCGAATCGAATCTCCGATTCGGCCGTCCTGGAGCTCGCGCAGAAGGTCAAAGTCAGCGTCGACCCGGAGCTGACCAGGGCCTACCCGGGTGTGACCGCCAGCCGAGTCGAGATCAGGCTAAAGAGCGGGCGGACGCTGGCGAAACAGGTGGATATCCCGCGGGGGGACCCGCGGAATCCGATGACCGCCGAGGGCGTGGCCGACAAGGTGAAGCGTTTCGCGGCGAAGAGGGACCAGGAGGCCCTGAACAGGCTCATCGGCCTGTCGCTTGGGCTGGAGAATATGGGAGATATCAGAGAGCTGACATCCATCGTCTGAGGAAGCGAGTTTCGCCGGCCGCAGCATCAAGGAGAAGGACATGGACTTCGACCTGAACGAAGAGCAGCGCATGCTGGTAGACATGCTGGCCAGCATGGGGAAGCGGGAGAACTTCAAGAAGCTGGCGGTGGAGATAGACAGGACGGGGGAATTCCCGAGGCACCTGGTGAAGATGTATGCCGACCTGGGACTGCTGGGAATGACCCTCTCGCCGGAGTACGGCGGGGGCGGCGCGCCCGGCGTCAACGCCATCCTGGCTATCGAGGAGCTGGCAAAGTTCAGCCCCGTGATCGCCACTCCGGTGTTCGAATCGAACATCGGCCCGGTGAGGGTGATCGACAGCTTCGGGACCCAAGAGCAGCGGCGCGCAATCATCCCCGGAGTCTGCAAAGGCGAGCTAAGCGTTTCGGTCTGCATGACAGAGCCGGAGGCCGGATCGGACCTCACCTCCCTGTCCACGAAGCTGGTCGAAGACGGCGACAGCTATACCCTGAACGGACGCAAAGTGTTCATCTCCGGCGGAGGGGAGGCCAGCCACTATCTGGTCTATTCCCGTTTTGGCGATGTCCCCGGGTACAAGGGGATCGGGGCCGTCGTGGTCGAAAAGGGGACGCCCGGCTTCACGTTCGGGAAGCAGGAGGAGTACATGGGCGTGCGGGGGATGCCGTCCTGCGACCTCATCTTCGAGGACGTGAAGGTACCGAAGGAGAACGTCGTGATCCAGGGCGGGCGGTTCAGGGAACTGATGTCCACCTTCGACCTAGAGCGGTGTGGCAACTCGGCTATGTGTCTCGGCGTTGCCGGCGGAGCGCTGGAGGAGGCAAAAGCCTACACGGCGGACCGAAAGACCTTCGGGCGGCCGATATGCGAGTTCCAGGACATTCAGTTCCGCATCGTTGACATGGCCATGAAGCTGGACGCCGCCCGCCTTCTCGTCTATCGCGCGGCCACCAACGCCGGGCGAGGCTTCCCATCGATGTACGAGTCGGCCATGGCAAAGTGCTTCGCCAACGAGACGGTGGTGGAAGTCACCAACGCGGCGATGCAGGTCTTCGGTGGCTACGGCTACAGCAAAGAGTTCCCCGTAGAAAGGATGCACCGCGACGCCCTGGCCTGGAGGGTGGCCGGCGGGACGGCCCAGATGCTGCGCATTACGATGGCCAGCATTCTCTTCGCCAGGCGCTTCAACCAACGGTCGGATCAAAAGGCCGAAGCGTAGAGAACGGTTGCCGAAGCAAGAAGCCGGCCCCTGCGGGCCGGCTTCTTCGGTTAGGCGAAGCTCGTCACTCAGCTTCCCCCTGGAATTCGCGCACCGGCCCGAAGTACTCCCAGTAGCCCTTGCCGTTCGCGTCGATCTTGACCTCCAGATAGCGGCTGCTCTGGAATGCCACGTGGTCGGTGGGCGAGAAGGACATGTTGACGCCGTCCAGCAGCAGGTCGCTGTGCCAGTCCTTGGTGGACTCCACCGCCTCCATCAAGCCCTCGCGGGTCAGGTTATCGCAGCTCCGGCTGAGTATGTCGACCGCCATCTCGCCCAGGATCTGACCGTAGATGGTGAAGTTGCTGGGGGTGGGCCCGCCGTACTTCTTCGCGATGTCAAAGTGCTGGGCGACAGCCGGGTCCTGGTCGCGCCAGCCCGCTATCTTTGTGGCCTCGGTCGCGACCATGCCTTTTATCAGCTCGGCAGGCACGAACTGGAACATCAGGTCATCCGCGGTGATGTAGGGACCGACGAGCTGGGGGTGCCAGCCCAGCCGGTCCGCCGTTTTGACGGCCTGGGCGATGAAGCCAAGATTACCGTGGACAACGAAGACTCCGGCGTTGGACTTCGCTAGGTTTGCGACCTCGGAGTTGATGGAGATCGCCGTGTACTCGTAGGACTGGTCGGCGACGATCTGGTTCTTGCTGGGGTCGAGGCCCTGCTTCAGACCGGCGAAACCGTCCTGGCCTATCGTGTCGTTCTCCCAGAGGACGGCCACCGTCTTGCCCGGCTGGTACTCCGAGATGTACTGGCCCAGGAATATCGCATCGATGGTGTAGCTGGGGATCATCTGGACTACCCAGGGGTGCCCGCACGGGTCGGCGCCGAAGCGGGCGCCGCCGGCGGAGACCAGGATGTCGGGCACGCCGTTCTCGTTCAGCCAGTTCCAAGAGCCGGGATGGGGCCCGTCGCCCAGGGAGCCGACCATCGCGAAGACCTTGTCCTGCTCCACCAGCTTGCGCGCCGCCTCCAGCGCCTTGGCCGGGTCGTCACCGTTGTCCTCCACCTTGTAGACGATCTTGCGGCCGCAGACGCCGCCCTGGGTGTCATTGATGTAATCGAAGTAGGCCTTGGTGGCCTGCGGCACAGTGGCGTACACGGCACCGAGGGTGCCGCTAAGGATGCATTCCGCTCCCAGCAGGATCTCCGTGTCGGTGATGCCGGGCGATTGCTCGGGAGAAAGCGTGGCTTCACGCGCGGCGGGGCCGCATGCCTCCGAACTCGGCGTGCCTGAAGCCTCGGCCGTGCCGGTTGCAGCGGCCGTGCCGGTGGAAGAGGGTGTGCCTGTGGCTACGGTCGTGCCGGTCGCTGCGGGCGAACTGGTGCCGGTGGGCGTCTCCTCGTCGTCCCCGCCGCAGGCGGCGGCGAGGGCGACCAAGAGCACAGCCGCAAGCAGTAGGGCAATGAGTCCCCAGGCCCGGCGCATCCAACAGGAGAGGCGCTCAGCTTTCATAGCGGCCTTCCTTTCTCGTCTAGGTGCGGTCGCGACGCCTATTGCTTGAGCTGCAGGAGCGGTCCAAAGAAGTCGAACTTGCCCTTGCCGTTCTCATCGATGCCGGCCTTCAACATCTGGCCGGACTGAAATGCGGTGTGGACGGTGGGCGAGAAGGACAGGTTGACGCCGTCTAGCATCAGGTCGCTGTGGTAGTCCTTGAGGGACTCCACCGCGTCGATCAGGCCTTCGCGGGTCAGGTTGTCGCAGCTCCTCTTCAGTACTTCCACGGCCGTCTCACCCAGCACCTGGGCGTAGATGGTGAAGTTGCTGGGGCTGGGACCGCCGTACTTCTGCATCAGCTCGTAGTGCTGCGCCACCGCGGGGTCGTCCCGCCAGGCCGCCAGCTTGTTGGCCTGGAAAGTGATGGCACCCTCCAGAAGCTTAGGAGGCGCGAACGAGAACATCATGTCATCTGAGTTGATGTAGGTCATGATGATCTGGGGGTGCCAGTCCATCCGGTCGGCGTTCTTGATGGCCTGGGAGGCGAAGCCAAGGGCTGCGTTGAGGACGAGGATATCGGCGTTGGACTTCTTGAGGTTGGCGATCTCGGAGGTGACGGAGATAGCCGTGAACTCGTAGGACTCGTCGGCTACGATCTCGTTCTTGTTGGGGTCGAGCCCCATCTTCACTCCGGCGAAACCGTCGATGCCGACGGTGTTGTTCTCCCAGAGGACGGCCACCGTCTTGCCCGGCATGTTCTCCGAGATGTACTGGCCGAATATAGCCCCCTCAACCGTGTAGCTGGGGATCATTTGGAAGGTCCAGGGATGCCCTTCAGGGTCGGACCCGAAGCGATGGCCGCCGGCGGTCACCAGGATGTCCGGCACACCCTTCTCGTTCAGGTAGTCCCAGGAGCCGGGATGAGGCCCATCGCCCAGGGAGCCGACCATGGCGAAGACCTTGTCCTGTTCCACTAACTTGCGCGCTGCCTCCAGGGCCTTGGCCGGGTCGTCATAGTTGTCCACGTACTTGTAGACGATCTTGCGACCGCAGACGCCTCCCTGGGTCTCGTTGATGTAGTTGAAGTAGGCAGCGGTGGACTTGGGGACGGTGGCGTATACCGCTCCCAGAGTGCCGCTGAGGATCACCTCCGCCCCCAACAGGATCTCTGTGTCGGTGATCCCCGGGACCTCTTCTGATGCCGTCGTCGTGCCGCTGGGCGTGGCCGTTCCCACCACCGTCGCGCTGGGCGAGCCGGTAGCGGCCGCGGTGGTGGTGGCGCTGGGTGTCTCCTCCCCGTCTCCGCCGCAGGCGGCCATCGCCACTAGGAGCACGGCCGCCAACAACAAAAAGGCCAGGCCCCAGGGACGGCCTGACGAACCGGCGAGATGCCTAACTTGCATGAAAGCCTCCTTTATGCCCACTAGGATTCTAGGTCGGGAGCGGCTTGTGTCAAGTGGAACGGCTCAGGCCGAAGGGGTCGCGGGCAGGCGGGTCTTCGCCTCTGCCAGGCCCCTCCGGAAGGCCTTCAGGTTCAGCTCCAGCCGATCGTCTGAGAGGCTCTCCTGGAACTCCTGCTCGACCTCTTCCGGGCGCAGGGGGAGCACGCCGGCGCCCACTAGCGCGCCCACCATGATGATGTTGGCCAGGATGGGCGCCCCCAGCTCCACCGCAATGTCGGTGGCGTTGATCAGCCAGGCGCTGGCGGACAGCGCCTCCAGGGCGCTCATTATCTCCTCGACGCTCGGGTAGCGGGCGGCGCCGATGGCCACGGCCAGCGGATATACGGGCCTGGAGTTGGTGATCACGGTGACGCCGGGGTTGCCGTATTGCGCCAGAACTCGAAGCGTCTCCACCGGTTCCAGACCCAGGATGACGTTGGCCTGGCCGGACGGAATAAGAGGGCCATACTGGGCTTGGCGCGAGATCCGGATGTGGCTCATTACGGCCCCGCCACGCTGGGAGGCGCCATAGGTCTCGCCGATGGTCACGTGATAGCCGGCCCGCACCAGGGCCCTGCCCATGAACTGCGAGACCAGCACGTTACCCTGGCCGCCGACGCCCGTGACGATGACGTTGAGGGGGTCTTTCTCGTTCATGGTCAGGCTGCCTCCCTGATGATGGCCGAGGCGGGACAGATGTCGGCGCAGACCCCGCAGCCGCTGCAGATGACCTCGTCGATCTTGGCCTTCTGGCGCTCGCTGTCCCAGACCAGGCCGGGGCACTGGAATACCCGCGTGCACATTCGGGCGCAGCCGCAGCTCTCGCCCCGACACCTCTCACTGTCCACCCGCACCTTGTACGCTGCCTTCTCCGCCTTGGCCCTGACGAGGGCGCACTTCTGTTTGGAGATCAGCACTCGCACTCCGCCATCGCACTGCATCAGGTCGAGGAGCTTCCGGGTGGTGTCCCCCAGATCGAAGGGGTCTGTCACTTCCACGCGTACGCCCAGCGAGCGGCACAGCCCTTCGATGTCGACGTTGGGCGCCGGCTCTCCCACAGCGCTGGCTCCCGTTCCCGCGTGAGGCTGGAAGCCGGTCATGGCGGTGGCGCTGTTGTCGAGGATCAGCAGCGTGAAGTTGGCCTGATTGTAGACCCCGTTGATCAGGGCCGGGATGGCGGCGTGGAAAAAGGTCGAGTCGCCGCAAACCGCCAGCACGGGCTGGCCGAAGCCAAGCTTGCCCAGGTTCCCGAACCCGCAGGCCAGGCCGGCGCCCGACCCCATGGACTGCACCGTCTTGATCTGGAAGAAGCCCGAAGGTCCCAGCGCCATGGTGTAGCAGCCGATGTCTCCTGCGACGAAGCCGCCTCGTCCGTCCAGCTTCAGGGCGTTCTTGACCGACCAGAAGGTGGCCCGGTGGGGGCAGCCGGCGCAGAACCCGACCATCCTGTTCTGCACCATGCTCTGGGTCAGTTCCTGCCCCTTCTTGGCATACTCGGCGTCGACGTCAGTCCTCTCCCGGCCCAGGATCGTGCTGATGGCCCCCATCACTTTGTCCGGGTCCAGTTCGCCGATGGTGGGAAGATGGCCGCTGCGCTTGCCGTAGAAGGTGAGCGGGCCCAGAGAAGAGAACGTGTCTCCGACCAGCTCTTTGAGGTTGCCCTCCAGGAAGGGGTCGACCTCCTCGACCACCAGCACCTTGTCGGTTCGGGCCAGATGCTCCTGCACCAGCTTCTCGGGCAGGGGCCAGGTGGTGCCCAGCTTCAGGATGCCCACCGATTCCTCCAGGCCGAGCACCCTCACCGCCTCCAGAGAGTAGTACCAGCCGCTGCCGGAGGTCACTATCAGCAGTTCGGGCTTCTCGGGGCCGGTGTACCAGTTGAACTCGGAGGTCTCGAAGGCCTCTCTTGCCTGCTTGACTTTCTGATGGAGCATGTTGTGCTTGAGGGTGACGAGCAGGGGTGTGAACTGCCCGAGCATCGTCGGCGCGAACTTGGCCGACCTGCCGGGAGGATGGAGCTCTGCTAGGCGCACGTCCCCCCGAGCGTGGGAGACGCGCGTGACGCTCCTGATCACACACACATTCTTGATCTTTTCGGAGAGCTCGAAGGCCCACTTGGTCATGTCCTTCGCTTCCTGAAAGGTGGCCGGCTCCAGCAGGGGCAGCTCTGCCCACTTGGCGATGGGCCGCGAGTCCTGCTCGTTGGTGCTGGAGAGGCCGGCGGGGTCATCGCAAATCACCAGCACCAGGCCGGCGTTGGTCCCCGTTAGATTGAGGTTCATCAGGAAGTCGGAAGCCACGTTGAGGCCGTTCTGCTTCATGGCCACGATGGCCCGCACCCCGGCGAACGACGCCGCGGCGGCGGCCTCCAGGGCCACCTTCTCGTTCACCGACCACTCGACGTGGATGTCCATCTCCCTGGCGACCTCGGCCAGGCTGCCGATGATCTCCGAGGAAGGGTTGCCGGGATAGGCGCTGGCAAAGCCCAGGCCGGCTTCCAGCGCCCCCCGCGCGATGGCCTCATTGCCCATTAGTAGCTGGCTGGCACCCGGCTCGTACGTTGTGATGCTCATCTTGGCAACTCCCTTCCCGCGCCAGTCACCCTACGCCAGGAGGCTCGCCACCGTCTCGCCGGTGAGCTTGAGGTAGAGCAGGTTCTCCTCGCTGCCGGTGGTCTCGACGACCTTCTTCAGGCCCCTCTTCTTCTTGTTGAGGGAGGCCTCCTTGAGGTGGGCCAGGTTCTGGTCCGGCAGCGCCTGCGTCTCGATCACCCCTTTGGCCAGGGCCGCCTCCACGAGCTCCCGGCCGGCGTCGGTCCTGACAATAAGGGTGTTCCAGCCGGCGACGCCTTCGGCGGCGCCCACCGAGATGTCGGTGAACTCCGCCGTCATATCGAGACAGACCTCGCAGCCCGACCTGATGAACGGTCGCACCTGGTCCAGGGGGATGTCGAGGCGCTGCGAGTCGGTGAACACCTGGAAGACGTTGGCCGGTGGAGGAGGGATGTCGAACTTCACTATTTGCCCCAGGGGAGCCTTCTCCGCCAGGAAGCGGGCGAAGTCGTCGTAGCGCAGGGCCCAGGTGCAGAAGAGGCCGATGACCAGCTTCAGCTTGTCGACGTTGTTCCGGTTCTCCAACGGCGACGCCCGCATCTTGGCCAGGGCGAGGGCCTGGCAGGGGGTCGCGACCACGCCGATCCTCTGGATGTCCTCCCGGTCCGATTCGCGGTTGAAGGCCGCGAGGGTCGGGGCGGCCACGTAGTTTGACCCGGCACGGTCACGAACCTGGGCCGCGCTGGTCGCAAGAGCGCCGCCCGGGAGCATGCCGTCGTCACTGGCGGTGAGAACCGCCGCATCGATGAGCCCTTGCTCCAGGGCGAAGGAGGTGAGGGCGGTGACGGTGCCCCCGTACTGGGCCTTTGCTCGAATGCCGTCGTCCTTGGCGCGGGCCATCGTGATCTGCTGCATTGTGCCCAGTTCATCGGCGGCATAGGGGACGCCGAAGAGAGTCTGGCTAAGCAGGTCGAGGTCCAGGGAAGTGCGGGGGCAGAAGACGTAGCAGCGGCCCTGGGTCAGGTTGCACTCGTCCAGGCCGACGACTCTCCCCTTGTAGGCGGCCCAATAGGGGCAGATGCCCACGCAGGCGCCGCAGAGGGTGCAGAGGTTCCGGGCAAGCACCTCGCTCTGAAGCTCGCGGGAAGCCTTCACGTCGAGGCTCATTTCCTCCTCCCTTCCGCCGCGGCAAATCACGTCTGCCTGTCTGCCAGGCAGGCCCGCGCTAGCTGGGCTTGGTGCCGGTCAAGTACTGCATGGTGCCGTCGGGATAAACGGCCACCTTGGCGCCATCGGGATGGTCGGTCCGCAGCTCCTTCAGCACCTCGCCCCAGTTCTTAGCCCAGACCACGGACTGGTAATCGCCGAACATGTCCACGCAGGTCAGGTCCTTGAGGGGGTTGAGCACGATGACCTTGAACCCGCTGGTAGGCACCTTTCGCTGGGTGTAGCGTCTGCCGCCATAGCTCTTGCCAAAGCTGCGCAGGAGATAGTGCAGGATCTGGCCCTCGGGGGCGTTCATGTTCATCACCACGGTGCCGCCCGGCAGCTTGATCGAGCGGATGGCGATCATGATGGAGATGGCCGCCTCGCTGGACTTGACGTAGGCGTTGGTCACCGCGATGTCGGCCGCCGCGATCCCCTCGGTGCCGTAGACCTGCTTGGCCAGCTTCACGCCCTCTCGATGCTCCAGCACCGGATCCCCGACGAAGAGGGCGGTGACCTCCCCGCGCCCGTTCACGATGCCGTCGATGGTCATGTCCAGGCCGGCCAGCTTGGCCGCCTCCTCGGTGTCGAAGCGCATGACGTTCTCGTCGTAGTTCCCCAGGCCCGTGGTCTGAGGGGCGCTCTCCATCACCTTGCCGTGGAAGTACTCGATGCTGTCGATGTGGGCCACCCCGGGGAGGATGATCTTCCCGCCGCCACCGAAGCCCACCTGCGGGTGAGGGAGGATGGAGCCGATACCGATCTTCAGGTCGCAGCTCATGACCTCGCGGTTGACCGCCAGGGGGTTGCCGTGGCTGGTGGTGCCCACCGGCACGCAGTTCTCCCAGGGGTTGTGCTGGAAGACGAGGAAGCGCTCCAGGTACTCCTGGCTCAGCTTCTTGCGCAGAGCATGGTTGTCATGAGTGCCATGCGTGCCCACGGCCGCGATGAGGCGGATCTGCTCGTCGGTGATGCCGGCTTCTTCCAGTTCCCTCAGGACGTAGGGCAGGATCTCATAGGTCCGCGTGGGGCGGGTGATGTCATCGAAGAGGATGGCCACCTCTTTCTTGCCCTTGGCCAGGTCGCGGATACGGGGCGTGCCGATGGGGTTAGCGAACGCCTGCTCCATCTGCTCAGGGGTGAGCTTTGGGCGGTCGTACCCTTCGGGAGGTAGGTAGTGAACGTCCCAGGAATCGGGGAACTCCATCTCCAGGGGTGTGTTCTCATACCAGAGAAGCTGCGGGATCGTGAGCTTCATTGCCTCTCCTCCTACCTCTCTCGGCGGGCCCACCAACGCCGCCGCGCCACTTCCGAGCGGATTATATGCTCCCACGCTTGTCTCAGGGAAGCCGCTGCAGATTCGCCTGTGAGTGCCTTCACGAGCTCATCTCTGTTTAGGGGCCAGCGCGCCACCCTTTCATCTTTAAAGGGGCCAGCTCAGTGAAGATTACCTTTGCTGAGCTCTTTTTCTTTTCGACAACCTCACTCTTTGATCCCCATGTGACGCACGAGTACGGCGTCCCGCAGCTTGTAGGGCATGACCGTGCTGAGCGACATGACCACCCGGTCCTTGAGAGTGATCTCGTTGTAGAGGTTGGGGTTCTTGGAGTTGATGACTTTCACGATGGCCGCTGCCGCTTGGCCGGGCGCTAGGCCCTGTCTCACCAGGACCTTGTCCCTCTCGATGAACCTGATGGCCCGCTCGCGGTATGGTGATCCCTCCGCCGGGGGCTTTCGCTTGGCGGCGAAGGAGCTCGATACCCCGGCGGGCTCGATCAACGCCACCTTGATGCCGAACGGCTCCACCTCGATCCGCAAGGTCGCCGCCAGCCCCTCGATGGCATACTTGCTGGCCGTGTAGATGGAATCGAAGGGGAACGGAAGCTGCCCCACCATCGATGACATGGCCACGAGCTTGCCGCCGCGGGCCTCTCGCATCGACGGCAGGAAGGCCTGGAAGATGGCGGCGGCGCCGATGACGTTGACCTCCAGCCACTTGAGCGCTTTGTCCAGGTCCAGTTCCTCGAAGGGCCCGAAGCAGTCGACGCCGACGTTGGAGAGCACCGCGTCCACTCGCCCGAACTTCTCCAGTACCGCGTCCCGGAACTTGACGATGCCCGGCCGGTCAGTGATGTCCAGCGTCGTCAACAGGTGATCGCAGCCCGCCTGCTGGAGCTCCTTCTTGAGGGACTCGACTCCATCCGCATCGACATCGAAGCCGGCCACGGGTACCTTTGACCGCGCGAGCAGTCTGGCCACCTCGCGGCCGATCCCCTGGGCCAGCCCGGTGATCA
>Ga0209253_10001445_pt1 | contig 20810 bp, 15 predicted proteins | sample FrelakmetBRP12BR_FD_187145 | JGI IMG/M metagenome (GOLD analysis project Ga0209253, IMG submission 187145) | Freshwater lake sediment microbial communities from the University of Notre Dame, USA, for methane emissions studies - BRP12 BR (SPAdes)... | ecosystem: Environmental > Aquatic >...
TTTTTTATATGAAACACCTGCTTCTCCATTTCGATTTTGAGCTAATCTCATTAATATTCGAATAAAACAATTCACAACCGCCCTGTAACCCATTGCTATTAAAATCCGATATACGCTATCAGATATCCGAGTTCCATATTTATCTGGTGCATCAAATAGATTTGGTGGGATTGTGGGGAATTCTGGTGTGAATTATCCTACAGTTATCAGTCCAAGTATCCAAATAGAATTCATTATTATCCTCTATTTATTTTGTTCTGTGAATATAAATAGATAGGATAGTTCAAGAGCATGGATAAAATAAAAAAACAGATAGCATCCATTTTAAAAAACCATGTAGATGCTCAATTTCTGTCGAAATGTGCCAATGTTCTTCAATTTCATTAGTCCAATAGTTACTCCTATAAACGTTAAAAGCAAGATGAACATGTTATATCCTGGTATACGACGCGGAAGTTCTACACGAATTTCGATACAATTGGATAGGGTATCTCCTTGATCATTATGGGCGACAACAACAAAATAATATATCCCGTCGGTGTATTCGGTGAATAATAACTCCAATTCGGTGATCTCTTCCGCTATAGGGATAAGACTTCCGTTGATTTCAGTTATATAACCGGGATAACCATACACGGAATAATTCGAAGCATCGGTAGATACTATCCAAGTTAGAACGAAATTACCATCCACATCTGGAGAATCGGCATTTGAAGTCAATATAAATGTACTGGGTGGTAGTGCTACAGTCTCCCCAATACAATTAGAGAAAGTCTCGCCATGATCGTTATAGGCTACCACGATAAAGTAATACAATCCGCTTAAGTATCCGTTGATCGCAAAATTCAATTCGCTTATTTCTTCAGCCAAGGGGGTGAGACTGCCATTTATCTCAGTAATTAATTCTGAGTATCTATATACCGAATAATTTTTAGCCCCAGCGGATGCTGCCCATGTAAGGAGGAAATTTCCATCCTCATCTGGATCTCCCGCATTCGATGTCAATAGAAAGTCTTTTGGAGGGGTGGGACTATTAAAATAGAGGAAAGTATCATCCGTGGTATCAGATAGTCCATTATAACTATTAAAGTAATTAAAATCTATCCCCAAATTCAATCCACATGTATACGAGAATATTCCATCAATATAGTCATAATTAAAGATAATATCTCCAGATTCATATAAAATAACTTGGAAAGAACAGGTTAGAAAACCGCTGAGTATGACATCTTGCCATTGGGCTACCCAATAATCAGTATAATCTTCAATGTAAATATGACCTCCAAGCTGGGGATAAATATCGTCCCAGAAAGGCGCTATCATATAGCTATGCATGGAAACCTCTGATGGAAAAAGAACATTAACCCATTCATCTGGTGTAGTGTCATAAAAACTCAGATACCCATTAGAGCTTACATAAACTTCTGTAAATGTTCGATTATAATAGGTAAACTCAAATGGTAATACCATCTCTTCATAATCATCGTCCTCAAGTAATAATTCGGTGCCACTTGAAGCATCTATCCATGCGTAGGGATATCCGACAGTCATGGAATAATTTTGCCATTTATAGACTGTAAGTAAAGATTCGATGTGGTTGTTAGCGGGAATACAATCCCCAGGGACAAGTGGAGAATATGCCGTAAAGTTGAAAGTTTTATAGATTATGGGTGTCCAGAAATACCAAATAGTTGCTGACATTCCCACCAAAAAAGTACTAATAGTTGTAGAATTAACCACACTATTATCTAAATAGAGATATAATTGCACATTAGATTCGCTAAACTGCCCTAAATTTTGAATAGAAGCATTAATCTGATAGGTTTCAGTAGTCCTTGGATACTCTGGGATTTCCAAACTTGTCCAAATTTCGTGATCTATATCCATGAATGCGTTTATTACATAACCCGGAGTGGATTGAGGTATATTGATAGATTCGGCAGTGGTTTCCACCAAAACTCCCCCAGAATATCTCTCGATTAGAAAAGAAGATATTGTACCCGTAGTAGGTGAAGTTCCTATCGCTAAATAGAAGAGTTCATCATTATTTGTCGTGTAATAGGAGTAAAAATCTGAAATATCATATGCCATGAAACTGGGTAGGTCAAAAATGTCATCGTATTCATACCAAGGAGTATAGTAATCCAAGGGAGAATCATATAGACCCACTCCTAGGGTGATCATCTCTTCCATCCGAATGGGTGCTGTACTAAATTCCCATGTTGCAATTAGATCAGGCTGATAGTCTATTCTATCGGTGAGTACGCATAAATGGAGACAAAAATCTCCAATTGCGTACCCAATCTCTTTCAAACAATCATAAGTCAACCAATAGTATCCATTATTCCCAAAACCTGTTCCCCAAGAATTTACCACCTTAAATGCGCCGATATTCCCATCATCAGCGATACTATCATCAAATCCTACAATGCATTGAGCATGATTGTAGGTTAGGGAATCATATTCAACTGAGGATAATATATAATTTCCATCCCCAAAACCGGAGGAATATTCATAAGCATCAAATGCAAATGTAACGGGACTTTCACTATTAATAAAACTTTTAATGGCATCTATAGTTAAATCAGGGTCTAATTCATCAAAATCCGTAAGAAAATAATCATATATTTTATGGTAGGGAGCTTCTCTCCATGCGGATTCATCTCCCCAACTATAATAGTCAGTATCGTCATAGGGCATCGTGGTCATTGATGCACAACCAAAATCTTTCATTATTTGGGCGTTAGTTGTCATCCAAGAACCATAATTTGAGGTAGCTACCTTGTTAAACGTCCAAGCTGGACTCATTAAGTAATTTGAATTGCCAGAACTCGCATCCCACCCATGATCCTTTGCTTCCAAATAACCAAATGCATAATAGGTTACTGCCCAAGCTGCGCAAGAACCTTGTGCAGCTTGATCTCCTACTGCAGGAAAATAATTCTGATTAGAAAAATCATAAGATACTCCTGGAGCTTTATCGGAGGGATTCCGTAATTGTCTCTTAATGGAAAGTTTTCCCACCAGAAGGTCTAATTCCTTTTCCGTTGGTGCGGTTAAACCTGTTCCATGTCCATCAATAAGAACATTTTCATATCCAATATTATCCATTTTACCAATTGCATTTTTAATTTCTTCAACATCTTTCTCAGTTATGTATTTTGTTTGATATGACTTACCATTTATTGAGGTGAAATAACCATTTTCTGTTCCATTAGCAACTTGAACTTTTCCGAAAGCAGAGGTTTGAACAAAAACTGCTGTAAGAAAAGAAGATTGTACAAGAAAAAGAGAAAATACAATAGATAATGTTAGTTTATCAGCGTGATGGATTCTCATTTGATTTTGCCTTTAGTGATTTTCTTTCGATGCATAATGGGATCATGATGAATTTATATGTATAGTATGAAATACACATTTTTGTATGAATGAAGAAATATCGCACACACAAAAGATTTGTTGATCTTCTGTATAGAATTCTCTCACATCTGATTTTTAATCTTCTACCATCATAGTTCTGGTGAATTTTTTTAAAAACGGATGGTGATAATGCTTATATATACACTTAGCTTTAGCTAATAAATATGAAAACACTTGTATATGGAGCAGGAGTATTAGGATCACTTTATGCGGGATTATTGCAAGAAGCAGGTAAAGATGTTTCTTTATTAGCACGAGGGAAACGGCTTCAAGAACTGAAAGAACACGGATTGATCGTCGAAAATTTCATAACCGGGAACACGATCAAAATAAAAATTAATTTGGTTGAAGAGCAATTATCAGCAAAGGATGATTTTGATCTTATTCTGGTAATCATGCAAAAGACTCATATAGCATCCATTTTATCCGATTTAGGGAACTATTCTACGAATGCTATTGTGGTGTTTTTGGGAAATAATGGAACCGGAATCGATGAATATAAAGAAATTTTGGATCCTTCACGGATTCTATTAGGATTTCCCAGCGCAGCAGGAAAGCGCGATGGTCATATCATACGTGTGATTTTTGATCCAGAAAAATCGCGGATTACTCTGGGAGAATCCTCAGGAAAAATTACGCTCCGTCTAAGAAAAGTTCAAGAGTTCTTGGAAAGTGCTGGAATTCCTGTTATTTTAAGTAATAACATTGATGCATGGCTGAAGACACATATTGCTCTGATAAGTCCACTTGCAAACGCATATTTCATGCTCAAGTCAGAACATAAAACTCTATCAGAATCCCCTCGCACCTTAGATTTAGCGGTCCGAGCAATTCTTGAGGGAGTGAGGGTCTTGAAAAAATTGGGCTATCCTATTCTGCCAAAGAAATTCCGTCTCGCTATGATTGCACCGAAGATGTTAAAGAAGAAGATTAGTGAGATGTATACTGGAAAGTGGTTCGATATCGCCCTAAAAGGGCATGCGGATTATGCAGTGGGTGAAATGCGACGTATCGCAGATGAATTCCAAGTTTTAGTTAAAAAATCAGGTCTAAAAGCCCCAAGCATAAATGAATTATATAAATTCATCCCGAATTAATCCCATCGAATTCCAACATAGCGGGAAAATAGATAAATCCCCAAGAATTTGTTTTTATTACTTTTAGAATTCGTAGTTGTCCTGATCTTCTTATGGTTGATTATGCTTTACAGTTGTTTGGTGGGAGTCGTTTTCGTATTAAAATCGAAAGAAAAAAAGGGATAGTTGAATTATTAAAAATAATAAACAAGAATTCTGGAACCGAGGATTGCGATCAAAAAGTATGAAGACCTAAAATTACAGTCAGAACTTATCTAAACTCGATAAAAACAGATCTTAAAGAAGAATAGGAGTGAGGAAGAAATGAAGGATGCATGGAAAAGAATTGCTGACCACTATGAGAAGCTGGGACAATATAAAATAGCCATTAAATGCTATGATAAAGCGCTACAGTCAAATCCGAAAAATTCTATTGTATGGAAAGATTTGATGAAGTTCTGTGAAAATGCACTTGAGAAAAATCCAAAAGATCCTGTTGTATTGAAAGATTTAGTTAAGTTCTGTGATAAAGCACTGCGATCAAATCTAAAAAAGCTATTTGTATGGAAAGATTTGGTTGACCTCTGTGATAAGGCACTGAAATCAAATCCAAAAGATCCAGTGATATGGGAGAAAAAAGGAGATCTCCTTTGCAAACTTGGAAAATTCCAAAAAGCCTTAGAATGCTATGATAGAGCCCTTGATGTAAATCCAAAAGATGCAGTTGTGTGGAAAAACAAGGGAGATTCTTTGTTTCAACTGAGAAATTACCAAAAAGCTATTGAATGTTTTGATAAAGCACTTGATATCAATCCACAAGATGCAACTGCATGGAACAAAAAGAAGAGTTCTCTCGTCAAACTTAAAAAATACCAGGAAGCCATTAAGTTAAATCTTCAAAATCCTGTTGCATGGAAAAAGAAGGGACATTCACTTTACATACAAAGAAAATACCAGGAAGCGGTTGAATGCTATACTAAGGCACTGAAATTTGATCCAAAAGACCTTAATGCGTGGAAAATCAAAGCCGATATTCTCTATTTACAAGGAAAATATCAAGGAGCAATTGAATGCTATGAGAAAGCATTGGAATGGGGGAAAGAGGGAGATACCCTTTGCGAACTTGGAAAATACCAACAAGCTATCGAATGCTATGAGAAACGGCGAGAATACCAAAAAATTGTTAGCTGCTGTAATAAAGCTCTGAAAATGAATTTGAAAGATGCATCAATATGGAGAAAGAAAGGGAATTCTCTCTTCAGACTCAGAAAATACCAAGAAGCTATTGAATGCTATGATAAAGTGTTAGAATTTGATCCAAATTATTCTAAGGCATGGAAAATTAAGGGAGATTCTCTCTGTGCACTGAAAAAATTCAAAGATGCGGTTAAATGCTATATAAAATTCTTGGAATTTGACCCAAAAGACACAGAAGTATGGAATTCTCAAGGATTATCTCTCTTCAAACGGAGACGATATGAAGAAGCCATTGAATGTTATGATAAAGTGTTGGAGCTTGATTCTAAATACGTATTTGCATGGTATAACAAGGGAGATTCTCTCTTTAAACTGGGCAAATATCAAGAAGCCATTGAATGTTACGATAAAGCGCTAGAATTTGATCCAAATCATCCTATGGCATGGAAAAACAAGGGAGATTTTCTCGCCAAGTTGGGTAGACATCAAGAAGCTATTGAATATTATGATAAAGCACTCAAGTTTAATCCAACATTTAAAATTGCATGGAAACATAAGGGAAACGCATTCTATAGTTCAAAAAATTACAACGAAGCTATAATATGTTATAAAAAAGCAGGCCAATATGAAGAGATTATAAAATGTTATAGCACACTCTTGGAATCTAACCCGAAGGATGCCGTTACTTGGAAAAGCAAGGGGAATGCTCTTTCCAAAATAGGAAAATTCCAAGAAGCAATTGAATGTTATGATAAAGCACTGGAAAGTAATCCATTGGATCCTGTTACATGGAATATCAGGGAGATTCTTTCGATGTATTAAAGAAGATGTCGGTTTTTAATCGGATCCATGTTTTAATTATCCGAAACTGATCAAAATCCTTTTTTTTAGTAGTTTCTTTCAGTTCTCCCCTTTGCAGTGGATAAGTAAGAGAATGATATCCCTTCATCTGTCATGAAGTATTTTAGCGGATTTACCTTCGGACAAAAAAATGAGACCTCATTATAGTTGTTATTTTTCATTTCGAGAATTTTAAAATAGGTTACAGAGGCAGATTCAATTATTAATGATGAAGTGAAGAAGCTGGATGGTGTATCCAAAACAACAAAAACAAAACCTTCCTCATCAAAACCATTAAACAAAAAATCAACTAGGAAATCATGATGGACATGACTCAAACTGATTATATTGCTAAAATTGTCGAACGTCAAAGACACCTCTCGGAATTATTTGGAGTGTCGGGACATGAAGAAAAAGTCGTAGACTTTATCCGAAACGAGGTAAAGGACGTAATGGATGAACTTTGGGTAGATCCTAATGGTAGCATCATCGGAATAATGAAAGGGGAGTCTGAGGAAGCTATTTTGCTGGATAGTCATACCGATGAGATCGGATTTATGATCACATATGTTGATGACAAAGGATTTTGTAGTTTTACCCTTTTAGGGGGATGGGATCCTCGAACCCTGCTGGGACAGAGTGTTATTGCGGAACCGAAAGGGGAACGGATATTTGGTGTTATTGGTGCACTCCCCCCCCATATTACAAAACCAGAGGATCGTTCCAAACCAGTTCCTATTGAACAGATGTTTATGGATTTTGGATTTATATCAAAAGAAGAAGCAGATAAAGCAGGAATGGGGATAGGAAGTGTCGTTACAGCGTATTCGGGTTTTCATGAGTTAACTGGAGGAAAATTATTAGGAAAAGCGTTTGATGATCGTTCGGGATGCAATGTACTCATCCAAACTGCACTTAATATTGCAAAGAGGAAACGCCCGTATACCGTATGCTTTGCGTGGTCCACTCAAGAGGAAGTGGGAGCACGAGGTGCACGAACCTCCGCGTTTACAATTATAGATAAATATCGGGTGATTATGGCAATTGCGTGCGAAAATACAACAGCAGGAGATGTTCCTGGAGTATCACCATTCATGTCTCCATCCAGTATGGGAAAAGGAGCCGCAATTACGCTAATGGACAATTCGATGATAGCTTCAAGAAAAGTCAGAGAACGACTCGTGAGGATTGCCAACGAGAAAAAGATTCCATATCAGATTAAAACTCCTTCAGGCGGCGGTACAGATGCTGGAGTAATTCATCTCACAAAACAGGGTGTCCTTTCCGGCGTGGTGAGTGTTCCGGGGAGATACATTCATGGACCGTGTACAATCATAGATCAAAAGGACTTAGTATCCGCAGTTAATCTAGTTACTGAATTTGTGTTGTATAAGCATGATTAACCGAGGAAATGGAACTCTTTTAATTCAATCTGATTTTCGTTATCAAACAATATAGGTCACAGATAGAAACTGTACTCGATTTTTTCTCATAAACGAATTAAAAGAGATTCTTTTGAATTATAATGTTAATTCATTAAGGAACTGCTTTCTTTATCAGAGATATCATGAGTGAGGGAATGAGCACCATTCATAGCAATATTAAAAAAACGATAATATCTGTTTGTTTTATCAGTATATTTCTAATCTTATGCTCAATTGGTGTTTCGGCACAAAATTGGGATAGAGTTTTTCAAATAAACGATTTTTTAGAGTTTTCAGAGTATTCAGAAAATATTGATTCCATTCATGTGAATCAGTCAATCAATATTCCCCTCTATTCAGAACACTGGATGATTACTGATATTGAGATGAATTTTTCTGATATCCAATTAGAAAGAGAAATAAAAATCGTCGAGGACGGTGGAAATGGTTGGGATGAAGTTAAGAGAGGGCAATCAGCTTTGGGAGTGGAAATAAATGTAACAGAGTCTACCGAGTTATTTGGAGTTGAAATTCATGGATCTCTCCAAGAGGGAACACCGCTCAATCCGCTTTATATTCAAATTCAAGGATATAATCCAGGACCTGACACACCAAATGGCACTATTCTTGGTCAAGTCCTTCTTAATATGTCGGTACCGTTCACTTGGTATAGACAAATGTTTTCCACAGCAATATCTTTATCCCCCGGTCAATATTATTTGGTTCTTATAGGACCCAACATACTCCCTCCAGACAAATCAGTTCATATTTGGACATATAACGACGTTGATCCTATGTATCCTGATCTACATAGTTCAAAATATAGTTCCTCGTGGAGCACGGGAGTAATAGGGAGACCATATCGATATAAGTTAATTCAAAAAGTATATCGATCATATGATCCCGAAGAAATCAACATGACTGCTGTAATTGATGGAGTCCCTCACACCATATATAATGGTGCAGTAGCTGGAACAGGAGTATTAAACGTATCAGATTTAAATTTAAAACCTAACAGTGACATGTTCGACATTCCCGTTCAGAACAATGCATCCGTAGAAATGGAATTTGAGTTAAAGTACAAAATTAATTTGTCTAATCAGTTCCCTACAGATGCCCAAATGACTATTCAACAAGGATCTGATGTTCAATGGTTGTTATCTCCAAATATTCAAAGATCTCCAACAAATTACAATTACTCGGTTGAATTTAATTACCCAGATAGCTGGTTTGAAATCGAAGTCTTTCGAAATAGTATGAATGTGAGCTCAGAAATCATAATCGATGCTGTTAATAATGTTATGCGAATCGTTAATGACACTATCTTTTCGGATGCTTCTTGGATTATTAATGCCAATTCTCCGAATTTCCAGTTTGGTATAATGGTGCCAAAGACAACCTATGAATCTGGTCAACTTATAGAACTTTCCGTTGATCCCCCGCATCAATCCGGAAATTTGACTTTTATATTCGTGGATTCCTTGGGTATTGAAAAATTCAATCGCACAATCAGCGTTGCATTGGAAAATTCATTCAGTTATGAAATCCCTTACGGTCTGATCGAAGGATCATATTATGCGTTAATTTATTGGAATAATCAAACGGATGCAGGGTTGGCAATTCAGCAATATAATATTATTGTTCCTTTTACTTTAACAAGAATAGAATTAATTCTAACCATAATAGGCTCACTCTCATTACCACTGATCGGGATTATATCCTATCAAAGTGTAAAGAGAACAAAAAGGAAGAAAGATGCAATTAGACAGGAAATAATTAATAAATATCAGGATGTGTTAAATCTAGAGCATATTATTATTGCGGATAAGAAATCCGGCTTAGATATTTACGATCAGAGCATAACTGGTAAAGGTTTAGAAGCATCATTAATCACCGGTTTCTTAGAGGCAATAAGATCATTTGGTATTGAATTAACAAATAGCGATCGAGAGTCTCAAACCATTAAACTGGAATATCATAATTCAAAAATTGTGATGTCTGAGTTTAAAAATCTCAGAATCACGTTAATAATGAAAGAAATCCCGTCTCAAGACTTCTTAGATGGTATAAAAAGTCTTTCACAAGAAATAGAAGAAAAATATAGTTCTGATTTAGAAAATTTTAGGGGAAAAACGACTGCTTTCAAAAATTTAAATTTCTATATCGCAAAACACCTGAACACCACCTTGATTTACCCATTAAAACTCAATTTGGATCGAAAAAGACTGTTAACACCTGATCAAAAATCACTCATCCAAAGAGTGAAATCAATTCTGAAGCAGAATAAAAGTGATTATTTCTATGTTTCACAATTATTCTCAGAAAAGAAAGGCTTTAATACCAGTTTTGCAGATTCAATTCTAAAATTGATTGACAAGGGTGTTTTTACCCAGAAAATATAATATTTTTGATCTTTTTTTTCAACATCAAAGCATTTTTATATGAAAATAATCGCTTCCGATATTACGGAGTTGAAAAGAAGTTCTCTAAATCGAGAAAAGTGGGAAATTTGGTTTAATATGGATATGTATACAATAATTTATATCATTCTTGAAATAGAGAGCTTAGAGAGGTTAATACACTATCATATCCAAAAATAATTGGAGGTACTATCATTCTGCTTTATTAGTAAATTTATGACAGAATGTTGTATTTGGGATTGAGTTCAGCATGAAAATTAAATATCTATTAAAACAATATTCATCATCTAATTCTTTCTTGTGTGAGAAAATGGAACTTGATCTAAATAAAATAATTAAGGAGAGCAAAAAACTTCGTGCCGATATCTTGGTAATTACAGTATGTTTAGGGATTTTGGCTATTATATTATTTATGAACATAATATTCATCGTATCCGGTTTAATCATTATTCTTATTATCGAAATTGTTTTGATTGTATTCTTTATCGTGTTGATCCTCGTATTACTCGTTGGATTAAATAGAAATCCGATCATTTCTGAGGAGGATAAGGATACATATAAAAAATACATTAAAATGGGAGAAAATTATGCACAATTGAATGATTTTTCAAAATCGAAAAAATACATTGATCTGGGATTGGAATTAGCCAAATTGAATTCAGATAGTAAATGGATTGAACGAGGAAATAAACTCTTGGTAAAAATCAAAAATGAATTAAATTAGATTTTTTGAAGTATTCGACCCCAACATCCTGGAATTTCGATTTCCAGGTGATTTTTAAAACCGTGAAATTCTTCGGAGTTGTTTAGAAGATCTCTAAATCGAACTCCCTCTAAATTTAGATTCCAAAGAGGAATTTTTATGTGTTGAGATTGAAAACTCATAGAAACAATAACAAGAATGATTTGTCGAGAAGATTGTCGTAAATACGCAATCACATTCGATTTTGTATTATCCGCCCACACAGCTATTAAGTTTCCGTATATGAGCGCATGATTGTTCTTGCGGATCTGAATGAATTTTTTGACGTTCTCAAAAATGGATGTTCCTAATGAATCCCATTGGGAGTTTAAAGATGGCATAGGTCTTCGGACTTCCCGATCAGACTTATTCGGAATTATTTTCCCCTTCAAACCAAACTCATCTCCATAATAGATCTTGGGAATACCGTTTAGGGTATAGAGAATGAGAAAAGCAGGGATTACATACCGTTCATCTTTCAGTATCGATCGGATTCTGGTAGTATCGTGATTTCCGAGAAAATTCATAAGTGTTATATTTCGGTTTTGCCCCCATTGTGGATGGAACGATTGTTCTAGCACAGCTTTCAACTCGAATAAATTATTTTCATTAATGGAGTTATAAATTGATTTATACACCTGATATCCGGTGCCGGCGTCGAGAAGATCGGGACCAATCCATTTAGAATAAGGATTATGGATTAATTCTCCGACCAGAAAGCAATCAAATTTGATAGATTTGCATACTTGCTTGAACTCACTCCAAAAATTATTCCCAATTAGATACGCGACATCCAACCTCCAACCATCAATTCCAATCTCTCCCATCCAGTATTTTACCATATCAAATAGATACTTACGCACTTCGGGATTGTCTAAATTCAATTTTACCAGTTCGTAATGACCTTCCCAGGTTTTATAGTCAAATCCATCGTTCAATGGATTTCGATGGGAGTGTGAAAAGTCAATATAATGCCATCCTTGCTTGGACGAGTTCTGTTTATGGGTCTGAACATCTTTAAAACTAAAAAATTTCCTACCCACGTGATTAAAAACACCATCCACAATAACTCGTATCCCCATATCGTGAAGTTCATTTACAACCTTCTTGAACAGGGCGTTAGTTCCCAATCGATGATCAATTTTCATATAGTCCGTTGTATCGTACCCATGACTGACGGATTCGAAAATCGGACCGAATTGGATGATATTTACACCCAATTCTTGAAAATGGGAATAGAAGTTCCGTATTTTCTCCAATCGGTTCACAGTCTGAGGTTCATCACCAGCATGATAGGGCACATCAAAGAATCCAAAAGGGTAGATGTGATATATTATCCCCTGTTTTACCCATTCCGGAACGTAACTAATATTTTCCATTGGTAAATTCTATTTATGTTCTAATAGACACTCAACTAAAAATTTGTCAAAAAAATTGAAGGAGTGGATTCAACTCTCCATGATTTTCAACTTTAAATCGATTACTTCTTTCAATTTTGGATTTAGTTGCAAAGATTTATCGTAGCACGCAATTGCTTCATCATATCGTTTCAAGAATTGCAGTGCAGTTCCTTTATTCATCCATGCCGGTGCATAGTTCGGTTTTAATACCAACACCTTATCGTAACAACCAACCGCATTCTCGAATTGCCCGAGTTTCTCTAAAACAATACCTTTACGGTTCCAAGTATACGTGGATTGGGGATCGATATCCAATGCTTTATCATAACATGAATTAGCATCCGCAAATTCTTCTGATTTTTCAAAAGAATAGCCTTTATTTAGCCATACATCAATGTTTCGTGAAAACCAACCAGATTTCTTTTCTTTTTTCATTTGTTATACACATTCTTAACTATACGTAACATATATCGTGGAATCCACATTTATATGTTCTTGGCAATTTTCATGGGTGTATTTCCGTGGAGTAAACACTATCAGAAAAATTTTCCCTCGTTATAGGATGTGTGTGTTCCTAGTTTCACTATAAATAACTGAATCGAATCTCCTATAATGGACTTTTTGTTATCTTTACTGCAACTTACAGTATTTGATATTGCTATCAACCGAATCTTTCACGCAAACTATTGAACGTTAATCTATATTGTCTATTTTGTATGAGAAGTAGAGTGTTAAATCATTTCACCATCATTGTCTCTAAAGCTATTCAAGAGAAAGGTTTTAATTAATAAGGTAATAATAAGCGATAGAAATTTTGCTAATAAAATTGCTAATAAAAATAGGCACTTATCTAACTAAAAAATGAGTGATTATCATGACTGAGGTAAGATTGATAAAAGAAGCAGAAAAGACGATGTTCTGGAATGCAGCTCTCTGGTTCTCGTATGATGCTGCTGACACATTCTTCTCACAGCTTATCATTAGTTTGGCATATACTCCTTTTGCATTACTTCTGGGAATCGAAATTTTTGGCAGTTATACAATTTCATTTGTTGTAATGAGTGTTTTCATGGCAGCTTCCAATTTGCTAATAGCAATACTAGGACCTATATTAGGAAGCATGTCAGATATCATCGGAAAACGAAAAGGAGCGGTGATGTTAGTTGGAGCAATAATGATTGCAACAACTGCAGCCATATCTGCATTTAACCCAGAAACTTTACCAGGATTGACTTTCTGGATGAGTTCAATTCTGTTTTTGATTGCAAACTTCATGTATCAATGCGGAAGAATGTTTTATGATGCCCAAATTCCTTTCATTGCGCAACCAGAACAGCGTAGCGTAACACAAGCAATTGGAGGATCTTTAAGTTTTATAGGATCTGTACTTGCAGTTTTAGTTTCTATGTTCGTGGGAAATGGATTGATTGGAAATTGGGGAGGGTGGACACATGTCCCTACAGAAATTTGGGATGCTGGGACATTCATCCCAGGGTCGATAGAATATGGTGGATTGAGATATTTATTCGTTATTGGTGCGATCGTTATTCTGATCATGGCTTTTCCATATATATTCCATAAAGAGGTACAAAATCCTCAAAATATTTCATTGAAAGAGAATTGGGTACAATCCCGTAAGGTATTTCGATCTACGGGACGTGAAATTATAAGAGACCGAAACTCAATTCTGTTCTTCATTGCATGGTTTTTTATTATGGATTCTTCTAACACTGCTATTCTTTACATGGCTATTATAATTCAAGGAGCAGTAGGCTATTCTCCGCAAATAACGAATTACGTTATTTTCATTGCTATTGGGGGTTCCTTTATTTTCGCATTTTTGACCGGATTATACATGAAAAAATATGGACCCAAGTTGTCTTTTATCGTGAACTGTATTTGTTGGGTAATTGGAATTATGATTGTGATATTTTCCGGTTGGAACATGACTTCTTTTGGTGGACCTTTGCTTCCCCAGTGGATAATGTTCATCGGTGCGTTCTTCATTGGAGTTGGATTTGGAGGAATATGGATTATTGGAAGACAATTTATTACTATACTTGCCCCACCCGACAAATTGGCTCAATATGGGGGATTTCAACACATTGCAGGGAGAGTAAGTGCAATTGTTAGCCCAATATTTTTCTCTCTAATCATGTTTTATACAGCTGGAATTCCCGGTATTGGAACGCATCACGCATACAGAATTGCATTAGGTCAATTGTTCCTGTTCTTCATAATCGGATTAGTTCTGCTCTTTTTCATCATAGATCCACATGAACGGTATCTTAAAGGTGAAAGAGCTCCGTACAAGGATCTATATGTGAAAATTCGATAAATAATACTATTTTTTATTCTTCATTTTTTCTGTCAATTCTATGCATCTGAAGTAATATTTTCTTGATCAAAGATTTATGGGGGGTTAATCAAAGAATTTTGATCAAACAGCATGTAACTACAATTCCATTATTTTTTTCCCTTAAAAAAAAAGAATTTGGAAGATCTTTGGCGAGATCAGAACGATAAAAACGTCATGTAGGTTTTCTGTTTTTATCATCCCAAATTATACTATGGATTTTTATTCAGTTCTTTCAAAAAGCTTAAGATTTCTTCATTGCGTGGAATGTCGTGCATGTTTTCGCCGTAGTAGGCATATCGGATCATTTGTTCTTTATTTACCACAAGTAATGCTGGCATTCTTCCTAATTTAAACACTTTAAATTCCTGGTTTAATACATTCTTTGCAATTTTTTCATCACTTGCATCATAATATATTGGAAACATATGTTTCGCATACGCTTTATACATGGATTTTGCATGTAACATGGTATCAACCAATATCGGGTATAGGACGGTTTCTTGTTCAGTGAATTTTGCATAGTCTTTGGTCAAAGCCTTTATATGAGCTCTGCAGTAAGGTCACGATATATCCCGTAATAGGATAATGACTACGTTTTTTAGCCCTTTGAAGCTTCGTATATTAATGGATTCTCCAGTAGCGGTGTCGGAATAAGATGGAAGAGCAAATTCGTTGATCATTCTGCCTACCATATTGAATTTGTCTTTCATGAAGTTACAAGGAATTTTCAGATTATAATGGTTTTCAATAACAAAAGAAACAACAAGATCAGATAGACTGTTTAATAAAGACAACCTCCATTTTGGAATTTTTTCAGTATTTTTTCTTAAGGGTCAAATATTTACCCAGCGAGATTTTTTTCAAAAAACAAGTAATTCATTTTTCTATTTATCAAAATCTCTTAAATTCACTGATAGACAGAATCCGCTCAAGTAACCACCAAAGGACTGAAAATAATGACTATAAGGTCAAAAAATGGGTATTATACATTAAAGCTCTGTATAATGGGGGATGGAGGAGTAGGAAAAACTACTCTCGTAGAGAGACTAACTACAGGAAAATTTAATCCCACAACCATGATGACCATTGGAATCGATTTTTCGCTAATCACACATGAATTTATCCTTGAAACAGGAGAAACCATTTTAATGGACATTACAATATGGGACTTAGGTGGAGAAGATCGATTTCGATTCATGCTACCGTCCTATTTAATCGGAGCGGATGGAGGGCTACTCCTTTATGACGTAAATCGCTTTACTTCGGCAATGAGTTTACCTTCTTGGGTAAAAATGTGGAGAGAAAATTCAAAACCAAGGACTCCACTTTATCTGATAGGTACTAAAATAGATTTAGTAACTGAATCTTTGTTCTCCATGGTAGAAAATAATCTATATAATCTTAAAGCAGAATTAGGCATAAAAGATCACTTTTTGCTTTCATCAAAAAATAATTTCTTGGTTGGTCAACTGATAAATATTATTGCAAATGATATGCTCACCATTAAACTGCAAAGAATTGAACTAACAGAACATCAAACTGTACAAGATACTCCCTAAACATTATTTAATATTTTCTGTTAGATTGTTCATGGGAATCCCACAAAATAGAGAAAGATCAATCTCCTTTGAATTAATTGATATGAAGAGTTATTGAAGATTGCATAAATCAATTTCAGAAATGTATACTGGTCAATCTTCTTGTAAGATTGAAACCATCGATAGAATATAATCCCAATCAAGTGAATCAATTTTGACCACTATTTGATTTCAATCCATTTCATTATTCAAAACATATTTAAGATTAAATATAAAAACGAAAAAGTTTAGGTAAGGATACACTATTCCCTTAAATTTAAAATAAAAAACATGGGGTCCATTTTTAATGAATCCAAAGAAACAAATGAATCGAAGAATTGTATTAATCTCCTTAATGCTCATTTTTATATGTAGCACATTCTCATTGCAATCAACGGATACGATGCAGAATCCTCCTTTTTATTATGAATCGGCTCAAGAGCCGTCCACTTCTGCGTTTGAAGGTGCTGCAAGGCGTTTTGAAGTTATACAACATGCAACTGCGATTTCTTCTAAGTATAATATTAATCCTCCTACTACCTCATCTTTTACACTTACCAGTGGTTGGACTGCAGATAATATTGTGATTTGGTGTGAAAACGTTTCGAGATACCATAATTTTGTTCTAAACGGTCTTGCGAGTTTAACTGGATGGCCACCAACTTCGTATTATCCATATTGGAAATATTTTGATAATGATGTTGGTGGCGGTGGTAGTGCTGGTAGTTTACGTAGTGATAACCGAACCGGTCAATTATCTTTAGATATCGGATATGCAAACATGAATGCGGGTGAATATGCATACTTCTACCAAACTGTTACCATTAACGACCAGGCTGATTCGGATCAAATGGTGGAGTTGACTTTTGACTATCGAGTCAGACCTAGGTATCCTGCAGGCCCATATCAATATGCTTATGTTTATGCTGCGGTGATCGTCGGAGGAGTACAATATAATGTGACGTATGCATTTCCTAGTGTACCTGTTTATGATACTTGGAACACTGTTTCTTTGCAATATTACTTAGATGATGAAGGTCAATCCCTCCCAAATGCTGTTACATTCCGTTTTGGAGTATATATAGGGAGTAACATGGTTCCTCTCAGCGACATTAATGATTTGCATTTCACAAACATAGAATACAACGTTTGGACAGTTGTGAATCAGCCCAATGTACTGAGAGCTACCGACAATGATGATAGTACAATTTATTATTATCAAAATTCCGCACCAGGTATGGGAAATTTCACTGTTCCCGTCCAAAAAAATTACGTAACAACCAAAGATGTTATCTTTAGCATTTCAAAAAATCCCTCTATAACTGATGTAATTTTAATAGACAACTTAACGATTTCTGCTGATCTCAATCGAACAATTAATTCTGCTTATTCAACATATCAAGATGGTGCATTTCCAAACTCGGATGACATCCTATGGTCATTCGATGCAGCTCTCTCCATTCCTACCAGTTATACTAATAAATGGATCGAGTTTGAGAAATCAGAGGACTGGCAGATCGTGAGTGTAGTAGATCCATTTCTGACCAATAGAACATCCAGTTGTACAAATCTGGAATATGGAACAACTATGTTTATTATTCCATCAACTATATATTCTAATGGAAACTGGCAGATTCGAGCACGCAGTAAAAGTTGGTTTGATGATGCTAAATTGGAATTTTGGAATGGTATTTCTTTTGAGGAGAAGACGGAATTTTATGTAAATGAAGCTTTTCACGTCAGAGTCGATATTAATAACACAGTTACCTTGATAAACACGAACATTAATTTTACGATATTCAATCCAAACGGGACTGTATTCTATGAAACATCTGAGGAACCATCATCCTTTGTGTATTATTACGGAAATTTTACCATCGGGATTTCTAATATGTCAGTGGGGATGTATACTGCAGAAGTCTCATGGACTAATAATTTAACATCCGCATATGTGGATAAAGTAGGATACAAAACATTCGATTTCAGTGTGATACACCATACACAATTAGCTGCTCAAGATCCTTTAATCGAAACTGTTCCAGGGGAACCATTACTTATTTTAGTTGAATTTGTAGATACTGATATTGGAGAAGGAATAGATCTCGCTACAGTTGAATATAACTCCACTTTTGGACAAACTGGTTCTTTGCAGTACATCGGTTCAGGATACTATTTTCTCGATTTGGATACAAGTTCACTTGATTACTCTGATTATTATTTGTCATTTAATGCTACAAAATCATCCTATGTTAATCAAACCGAATCCAATTTGGTACAGCTTAGAATAGAAAGAGAGGGTATGATATTAGAAGTTCCCAGACAAATTAAAACTGTATCAGCAAATTCGTACGCATTGTTTGATTTTAATTTAACCGGAGAGATTTCAGAAGCGTATCTTCATCCTGCAAATGTTTCCACGAATTGGTTCGCTCCATATACCATAACCGATTACAATAACGGTACATATCGGTTGAGTGCTTCAACCTATGGAGTTACTTCTAGTTCTTTTCCCGAAACATTTATCATTAATATTAATGTGAACAAAACAAATTACAGTGATATATCGGATGTTGTGCTTCTACAAGTTATCCCTGTGTCATCTCTAATAGCAGTTAATGAAACATTCATCGAAGTCAGTCGCGGTACTCCCTTTAGTGTGAAAGTGAACTATACTGAATCTAGCTCAGGAAATCTTATTGGAGGAGCGACGTGCACAGCAACATGGTTACTTGATACAACTATAAGAGACGTTGGTAATGAATTTGTTATTGATTATGATACCACTGGAATGGATGTCGATCAATACACGTCAGTAATTCAAATGAACAAGTCCGGATATGAAACTAAAAGCATTATCATAACTGTTTTAGTAAATCCCGTGCAGACAGTTATAGCGGCAAATGATACTTTTATTAGAGTGTCTCAAGGAAGCCAATTTACTGTAAAGGTTAATTATACAGAATATTACGGAGGAGCTATTATAAATGGCGCTTCTTGCTCAGTTACCTGGATAAAATATTACGAAATAACTCCCGTGGCCGATGGATTTGAGATCCTCTTCAATACAACTGATCTTTCATTAGATCAATACACTGCTACGATTAAAATTGAGAAAACGGGCTATGAGACGAAGAATGCGTTTATAACTGTTTTAGTCGACCCCATTTCAACACTTCTTGTTGCAAATGATACTCTAATTATTGTGTACCAAGGATATACGTTCAGCATTTCAGTTAATTATACTATAGACGGTTCAGGAGTACCAGTTACAGGAGCAACTTGTTCCGTTTCATGGTTAAGAGATAAAATAATAACACCTAATCCATACGGATTCAATATTGAATTCAATACCACCGGACTTGAACTTGGACAATATAGTTCGTTGATTACATTAAGTAAATCCGGATACGAAACAAGAAATTTGTTTATTACTATATTGATTGAACCTTTATCATCCGAACTTATATTACTTATTGCTGAACCCATCGAATTTCTTATTGGGGATCCCGCAACAATAGCCCTAGAATTTCTGGTAGATAGCCTTACTTTTAGTTCTGGAACGATTTCTTTAATCGGAGACCTAGAAGGGGATTTTGTTTGGAATGGTACAGCATACACTCTCGATCTTGACACATCATTATTAGATCCAAAAATCTACTTTAGCCAAATTTTTGCTCATGCACCCGGAGTCCAAACTCAGATATATGACCTCTATATAAGAATACAGCCAGTAGAATTCGTTGTTACTCTCTCATCTAATAGTATAATAATATCTGAGGCTGATCCAAACATTATCTATATTACGATATATGATTCAAGCCATGATGTATATGTGATTGATGCAAATATCACCACCTTCATTGACGGAGTTATGGGTAATATAATTTCATTAGGGAACGGGACATACATACTGGATTTAGATCAATTTGGTTTGAATCCAGCTATAAATCCCTATAACTTGCATATTTCAATTTCGAATCCGAATGGGGATGATGAAACTTTTCTCATCACCGTTGTTGTTCCACGTAATTGGAATCTCTATTGGTGGATTGCGGGATCGGTTGCTGGAACTGCTCTTTTAGGCTTATCCAGTTTGTACATTTATTATCGGTATATTAAACAGACTCGGTTTCAACGAGAAGTAGCATTTATCAAGAAAAATATCACAAATATTACGAAAATTAAAAGTCGACAAGAGCCAACACGAGATAAAATTGTTTTGGATATCATTAACAAGGAAATTGACCAATTACTATAGGAGAATGACAGGATGGCAAAAACAAAATCTATTAGTGCTTTTTGTAATATTTGCAATAAACAAGTCGATGTTATCGTTCCTGCAGATTTAGCTGAAG
>Ga0209253_10001446_pt1 | contig 20802 bp, 18 predicted proteins | sample FrelakmetBRP12BR_FD_187145 | JGI IMG/M metagenome (GOLD analysis project Ga0209253, IMG submission 187145) | Freshwater lake sediment microbial communities from the University of Notre Dame, USA, for methane emissions studies - BRP12 BR (SPAdes)... | ecosystem: Environmental > Aquatic >...
GCCCGGTGCCCGCCGGCCTTTTCCCGTTCACCCTACACTACACCCCTCGTGTCATGACTGATCACATTCGTACTCCGGCGACTCTTGTCACCGGTGCCAACGGAGAAATGGGCCACGGACTGATTGAGCGCCTCACAGAAGAAGGGTCGCCCAATATCATTGCGATTGATGTCCGCCCGGTCGACGAATCGCTAAGGCCCAGATGCAGCGCCACGCTTGTCGGCGATATCCTCGATGCGCGCCTGCTGGAGCGTCTGCAGAGCGAGTATGAGATCCACACCGTCTATCATCTGGCGGCGCTGCTTTCCACGCGCGCGGAGTTCACACCTGAGGCGGCCCACAGAGTCAACGTCGAGGGGACGATGCTCCTCCTGAAACTGGCCATCGAGCAGTCGCGCTGGCACGGCACGCCGGTGAAGTTTCTCTTCCCGAGCTCGATCGCGGTGTACGGGCTCCCTTCTGTAGCGGCGAAGGGGAAAGCGGGGAAGGTAAAGGAGAACGAGTGGAACGCGCCGATCACCATGTACGGATGCAACAAACTCTACTGTGAGCATCTTGGCAGGTATTATTCGCAGCACTACCGCCAGCTGGCCGCCGACGCCGAGAAAGGCGGCGTCGATTTCCGAAGCATCCGTTTTCCCGGTCTCATCAGCGCGGCAACCGTACCGAGCGGCGGAACCAGTGACTACGCTCCCGAGATGCTCCACGCGGCGGCGCAGGGGAAGAACTACGATTGCTTCGTCCGCGAAGATGTCCGGATCCCCTTCATGGCCATGCCGGATGCCATCACGTCGCTCCTCAAACTGCAGGCTGCTCCCGAAGAAGACCTCAGCCAACGGGTCTACAATATCACGAGCTTCAGTCCCTCGGCAGGACAGATCCGTGACATCGTGCTGAGGCAGTATCCCCGGGCGCACATTACGTTCCGGCCGGATGATAAGAGGCAGGCGATCGTCGACTCGTGGCCGGAGGATGTGGATGATTCCGCTGCACGAATCGACTGGGGTCAGGCACCCGAATATAACCGCGAACGGGCCTTCGATGAATACCTGATTCCCGGAATCAAGAAACGCTACAGCCTCTGAAAGACAGACGATGAGTCAACGAGCTGTCCTACTTTCCTTCGTTTTCCTGTTTCCGCTGATCCCCTCGGCCTCCCCGGGGGGTGATGCGGAACGGTTGCCCCAGTATCGCACTGTCGCGAAGCGGCTGCTGGAAGCCGGGCTCCGCGATAGCGATGCGTATGCCATGTTGCTAGAGCTGACGACCCGCGCTCCCCGCCGGCTTGCCGGTTTGGCCGGCGCGGACAGTGCTCTCCGTGTAACGAAAGAGATGATGGAACGCAGGGGGTTTGAAAGGGTCAGGCTGGAGCCGGTCATCGTGCCGCACTGGGTGCGCGGGCCTGTCGAGAAAGCCGAAATCCTCATTCCCGGAAGAAGGCCCATTCCTCTTTCGGTGTGCGCTCTCGGTGGCAGCATCGCCACGCCGAAGGGGGGGATCACCGCCGAAGTCGTGGAGGTGAAGTCGTTCGACGAACTGCGCGCCCTGGGAGGTGCCGCACAGGGGAAGATCGTCTTCTTCAACCGTCCGATGGACCCGGCGAAGCTGAACACGTTTGAAGCATATGGTGGGGCCGTCGATCAACGCGGCCAGGGCGCCGTGGAATCCGCACATGCAGGTGGTGTTGCAGCCCTGGTGCGATCCGTCACCCTCGCTTCGGATGATGTTCCGCACACCGGCGCCATGGGATACAAGGGAGGGTTGCCGAAGGTCCCTGCGGCCGCTGTGAGCGTGAAGGGAGCGAACCTGCTGGGCGATCTCCTCCGGAAAGAAAAGACCCTGCGGTTGCGGATCACGCTCAGTTGCGAGACCCTTCCGGATGTTCCCTCGGCTAACGTCCTCGGCGAAGTACGCGGCTCCGAGAAGCCCGACGAAGTCGTTGTTGTGGGGGGCCACCTCGACAGCTGGGACAAGGGGACCGGAGCGCACGACGACGCTTCGGGATGTGTTCAGGCGATCGAAGTAGTCTCTCTCCTCCGCAAGCTGAACCTCACGCCAAAGCGTACCATCCGTGCTGTGATGTTCATGAATGAAGAAAACGGTCTCCGCGGTGGGAAGGCCTATGCCGATGCTCCGGGGCGGACCTCCGAGAAACACATCGCCATGTTTGAATCTGATCGGGGGGGCTTCGCGCCTCGCGGGCTCACTGTTCAGGCGGATTCGCTTGTGCTCAACAAGGTGCGCCTCTGGGGCGTCCTGTTCGAGGAACTGAACGCCGGTCGCATCGAAAGGGGAGGCAGCGGTGCTGACGTGTCGGCGATGGTCGGGAAGGGTATTCCCGGTTTCGGTCTCGATGTGGAGAACCACAGGTACTTCGACTATCACCATTCTGCGAATGACACGATTGACAAAGTGAACCCGCGTGAACTTGAAATGGGAGCGGTTGTCATGGCGCTGCTCAGCTTTCTCATTGCCGAAGAAGGGCTTTCTTGATTCGCCGGATCTTGCGATGGCCGGATTCATATCCTCAACTTCACGTCAGAGTAGTTGCTGATTTGGTCCCCACTCTTTATATTTCGCTCAAGTAAAGAGTGATCGATTGGGCAGTCCCACGCTCTTCGACTCTGATGCTCCACAAAGCACCTCATGCTCATTCGGAGTGACAGAGAAAGGGGGGCCTCACCTGTTTCAAGAGAACCCGGGGGGTGCCTATGGGTTCGTGTGGCTCAGGACAGAAATTTCCCTTCCACCGCAATCACCGCACAGGGGTACTCACGCCATGAAAACAGACAGAGTCTGCAGACGTGTTTCCATCATCCTTCTTTGCGTCACGCTCATCGCGAGTTTCTCCTCCGCGCAAACCGGATGGGTCGTCAATGGAGCTGGTACGCGGGCGGCCGGGATGGGGTATGCTTTCACCGGGCTTGCCGATGACGCGTCGGCAGTGACGTGGAATCCCGCCGGCATCGCACAATTGGCGCGGCCCGAGATCTCGGCAGGTTTCAGAACCATCTTCACGTCGGTGAACATCGACTTCCCTCCCGAGTACGGGATTCAGGGATATACCTATGACGGCACGCCGACGTTCGAGGTGAATTTCGCCAGTGTCATCTATCCGTTCAAGATCCAGACGCACAATGTCGCGCTCGGCGTCTCGTACCGGAAACTGTATGCGTTCGGCGAGAACTTCAAGGAGAATTACATAGAGCTCTCGACGGATTATCCGCCGGTGGAGACCCGGCACGACAACGAATACACGGCGTCGGGGGGAGTCGGTGCGTACGCGGGGACCATCGGGGTACAGGTCACCAATTTCCTCATGCTGGGGGGTACGGTCAACATTATCAAGAGTTCGGCGACAACAAAGCAGAAGGGGGTCAGCACCACCACGGTGAATTTCGACTATTCGTACGACTACGATTACTCAGGAACGACGTTCGACCTGGGTGTGCTGGTCAAGAAGGACTGGTTCTCCGGCGGTGTCGATGTGAACCTGCCGCAGAGTATCACCGTCGATTCGAAATTCCGGCCCCAGATGGCAGGCTACACCGACTTCGACACGACCTACACGATTGACCTGCCGACCCAGTGGGGTTTCGGGATTGCGGTGCGCCCCATCGACCAGCTTACGCTTGCTGCCGATTACCGGATCCGCCCTCTGTCGGACGCGAAGATCAATGGGAAGGCCGATTCAGCCTTCTTCGCAGATGCGAATTCTTTTCATGTCGGTGCTGAGTACCTGATCAAGCTCAAGGACAGTTATCTGCCGGTGCGTGCCGGCTACTACACCCAGCCGCTGGAATACAAAGATGCCAACAACAGCCAGGTTATCCGGAACATCGTGACGGCCGGAGTCGGATTCATCGTGGGTCCGCTCTCCTTCGATGGAAGCGTGGAATGGTACAATGTGTCATATCCCATCGACGTAAACGTCACCAGGAAGGAAACCCAGTGGCGGGTGAATTTCGGAGGAGTCTTTCATTTCTGATGGTATTGTCCGCGTCATCGATGCGGTAAGGAGATCGCCATGTCAGGAACGCTGATCTGTTTGCTGATGCTCGCCTTTGCTCCCGGACCTGCGGGAGACGAATGGTACACGCTTTATGAGGATGGGAAATCTTTCCTGGAAAAGGGGGAGTACGAGCAAGCGGCCGCCAAATTCCGGCTCGCTCTGGAAGACCGGGATGAGGACCGCGAGAATGCGCGCACATACGGAGTGAATTTCATCGAATACTTCCCGCATCGCGAACTGGGTGCTTGCCTCTATCACTTGAACCGATGGGAGGAGGCGAAGCGCGAACTGGAAACATCGCTGCAGCAGACGCCCAGCTCCAGGGCGCGGGAGTATCTTACCCGGGTCGATCAGGCCCTTGCCGTACGCTCGACCGTGGCGGCGCAGGTGCCGGCCACTTCGCCCGGAACGCCCACCAAGAAGCCCGGTTCTCCGGCGAGCGCAACGGTTCTGGCGGCTTCGGCGGCGTTCTTCAATGAATCAGGGGACGGGATCCTGCGGGGTTCGGATGAGGGCACGATCAGTGTCCATCTGGTCAATAGCGGAAAGAGCCCGGTGCGGAATCTTCATGTGCGGGCTCTCCCCGAAAAAGAGGTCGAGGGAATTCGAATTCCGCGGGAGGGATTGGTGGAGAAGCTCGGGCCCGGGGAGGCACGCGATGTCGAACTCACCGTTGTCGCTGAAGGAGACCTGGGTTCAGGCAGCGCCCGGCTCCGCATTGAAATCTCGGACGACGGCACCTATACGCTCAATCCGCCCGTCATCGTTGCGATACCGACAGCCTCGTTCAAGCCGCCGGAACTTGCCGTGAGTGACGTGGCGATCAGCGATCAATCCGGCAACGGCCAGATAGAACCGCGTGAAATCATTGAAGTCACGGCACGCATAAAAAATGTGGGCGAAGGAGTGAGCCGCCAGTCGCACGTGACGGTGCAGCCGGGAGACAATGTCTTCCTCACCTCGGAATCACGCAAAGAGTTCCCCCTGGGTAACCTGTCTGCCGGGGCCTCCAAGGACGTGACCTTCGCAGTTTACTCGAACGCAAAGGCATCGGATGTAACGCTCGACTTTGTGCTGAAGGACGGGCGGCCGGACTCGGAGAAGAAAGAGTCGGTGTCTTTTGATTTCGACACGCCCGTCAAGAAATCCGGTGTGCTTGCGGCGGGAAAACAATCCGGTCTTCCGGCGGCCGGTGCCGCGGTTGCGGGGGGCGCATTCCTTGCCGACCTGACGGTGCCAAAGACATCAACGAAGAATCCTGATGCCGTGGCCGTAGTCATCGGCATTTCCCGCTTCAAGAATCCTGATGTTCCTCCGGTTGACTACGCAAAGATGGACGCGGCGGCAATGAAGGAGTTCCTTGTCAGTGCGATGGGCTTTGATGAACGGCGGATCATCTCCGCGATCGACGAGGACGGTTCGCTGGCGGACTTCAAGCGCATCTTCGAAGCGCAGCTACCCAACTATGTCAGGCGCGGGAAATCCGATGTCTTCATCTTCTACAGCGGGCATGGCGCGCCAGACCCGGAATCCAAGGAGGCCTTCTTTGTCCCGTACGACTGCAACCCGACGTACGCGCGGCAGACCGGTTTCAAGGTGAAGGAGTTGTATGAGCGCCTCGCAGCCCTCAAGGCGAAGTCGGTCACGGTGGCCATCGATGCGTGCTTCAGCGGCTCGAGTCAGCGAGGCATGCTGCTGAAAGGTGTCAGTCCCATCTTCATTACCGTGGAGAACCCCATCGCAGCAATGGAAAACGGCGTCGTGTTCACCTCCTCCACGGGCCAACAGGTATCAACGTGGTACCCGGAGAAGAAGCACAGCCTGTTTAGCTACTTTTTCCTGAAAGGTTTGAGCGGCGGCGCAGACCAGAACAGCGACGGGCGGGTCACGGTCGCCGAAATGGACCAGTATCTGCAGGCGCAGGTCCCTGACCAGGCACGGTACATCAGCAATCGCGAGCAAACCCCCCAGGTGGCAGGGAAGGACCGGCAGAGGGTGCTGGTGAAATACTGATTCCGGCTGCTCCGCCCCCAATTTTCTTCTTCGGAAAAAACCCTCCTTCGGTGAAGTATTGGAGAGAGGATCATTGTTCTCCTCTGTCCATTCACCATTCATCGCGAAGGAGGGCCACATGCCCACTCCCAATAACAACAACTCAATCTACTCCACCATGGTCCGCTCGGGGCGGACCACGTTTTTCGTCGATGTTCGCGAGGCGAAGAACGGGAACAAGTTCCTCTCGATTTCGGAGACGAAACTCGATGCCGACGAAAAGCGTCAGCGGGTGACGTTGCGCGTTTTCGGAGAATCAATCGAACCCTTCCGGCAGGCGATCAACGAAGCTGCTGCAAACGTCGCACAGTAGGCGTCGACAGACACCCATGCGGGCAGCCGATTCCCGGAAAAGCGGCTGCCCGCGGCGGCAAAGGCCCGGTTTCCAACCTCCATGCGGAGGAATCCACTCGTTTTCCGGCGGATTTCCCGTGACCCTTTTCCGTTTTCCCGGCATCTTATCCTCAAGAGACGGCCGGTTGGAAAAACACATTCATCCAAAACTGTAAAGGGGAAGGGATTCATGGAGCATCTCACGAAAGACACGTTTCAGCGGAAGATCTTCGATTACGACAAGAACAAGGAGTGGAAATTCGCGGGTCAACTTCCCGCCATTGTGGACTTCTACGCGGACTGGTGTGGTCCATGCAAGATGGTGGCGCCGATTCTGAATGAACTGGCCGAAGAATACAAGGGGAAGGTCGACATCTACAAGGTCGACACCGAGCAGGAACAGGAGCTTGCAGGAGTGTTCGGAATCCGGAGCATCCCTTCCATCCTCTTCATTCCGAAGACCGGCAAACCGCAGATGGCGATGGGCGCCATGCCGAAAGAGGCGTTTATCGAAGCGATCGATTCGGTTCTCCTCGGCAGCCAGGATGCGGTGAAGGAGAGACCCGGCCGACAGTAGGCGAGCCAGTATACCTCGTCGTTTCCATTCTCTTATGAAGCGGTGGCCGGTCCTCTTGCGCGGGCCGGCCTTTGTCTGTTCTCTCCGATTGGTTTTCCCTCTGATTTCTTGTATATTCGATCCATGCTCGAACCTCTTCTCGTTCTCATTGTCGTTCTCCTCGTCGCGGCGGTCGTTGCACTGGTCATTCTCGGTGCCCGCGTCCCCCGGAATGATATGCTCCTCAGGCTTGAGGCACAGCTCACGGCGCTCAAGGACGGCACGGACCGGGTCGAACGCGTTCTCCGGGAAGAAATAGCCCGGGTGAGAGATGAGTCTACGGCAACCGGCAAACAAGCGCGCGAAGAACTCGGGGCCGCTCTCCGCTCGTTCGGCGATTCCCTTGGCGGACGCGTCTCGGAGATAGGGACGCTTCAACAGGGTCAGCTCGACGGCTTTGCGCGCCAGATCGCGATGCTCACGCAGTCCAATGACCAGAAACTGGACCGGATGCGCGAGACCGTGGAGGGGAGACTGCAGGCTCTCCAGGAAGACAACAGTCGGAAGCTCGAGAAGATGCGGGAGACGGTGGACGAGAAGCTGCATGCCACCCTGGAGCAGCGCCTTGGCGATTCGTTCCGCCAGGTGAGCGAGCGGCTGGAACAGGTGCACAAGGGTCTCGGAGAGATGCAGACACTTGCCTCCGGAGTCGGGGACCTCAAGAAGGTTCTGACGAACATCAAGACGCGGGGGATGTTCGGGGAAGTGCAGCTCGGAAACCTCCTCGAACAGGTTATGGCGCGGGAGCAGTACGCGACAAATGTGATTACGAGGACCGGCAGCAACGATCGCGTGGAGTTTGCGATCAGGCTTCCCGGCCGCGATGGAGACGGGTCGAGCCCCGTGTGGCTTCCTATCGACGCGAAGTTCCCGCAAGAGGACTACCAGCGCCTGCTCGAGGCGCAGGAGCAGGCCAACCCTCAGGCGGTCGAAGAGGCCTCCAGGCTTCTCGAAGCCAGGCTCAAGAATGAGGCGAAGGCCATTCGAGAAAAGTATCTTGATCCGCCCCAAACGACGGATTTCGGCATCATGTTCCTTCCAACCGAAGGTCTCTTTGCCGAAGCCGTCCGTCGCCCGGGCCTCACGGAGACGCTCCAGCGGGAGTACCACGTGCTGATCACCGGACCGACCACCCTCCTTGCCGTGCTGAACAGCCTTCAGATGGGGTTCCGCACTCTGGTGATCGAGAAGCGCACCAGTGAAGTCTGGTCGCTCCTCAGCGCAGTGAAGGCGGAGTTCGGCCGTTTCGGCGAGGTGCTCGACCGGACGCAGAAGAAGCTCCAGGAAGCCAGCAGCAGCATCGAAAACGCCGCAACACGTTCGCGCGCCATCGAGAAGAAGTTGAAAGGGGTTCAGGAACTCCCCGCCCACCAGGCATCCGGCCTCCTGGAACCCCCCGACGACGGAGAGAAATCATTATGAGGGGCTCCGCCCACTCCACCCTGTTGGCTTATATGGTTTTGGGTTATATTGCAGGGACCCCATCAACGTCAACTATGCTACCCTGACATGCAAACGACAGCCTCGATCGAAGATGTCTACCGCGTGATCCACACGGATCACTACGATCCCTTCCGCATCCTCGGGATTCATGCCATCCAGCAGAGGGGAAAGCCCGCTGTTGCCGTGCGCGCCTTCCTCCCGGGAGCGTCCGACGTTTTCGTCGTGCCGGACGAACCGGTGGCCGGAACGGCGCAGTACCGGATGGTGAAGGTCCATGATGAAGGATTCTTCGAAACGGTCGTTACCGGCGTTCAGGCGCCGTTTCCCTACCGGTTGAAGAAGATTATGCCCGATGGACGGTCGGAGGTGTTTCACGACTCCTATTCGTTCATGCCGACACTCACTGATTTCGACATCTACCTCTTCAATGCGGGAGACCATCACCGGATCTACGAGAAGCTGGGGGCTCACTACACGGAAATCGGCAGCATAGGGGGTGTTCAATTTGCCGTCTGGGCTCCCGGAGCGAGGAGCGTGAGCGTGATCGGCGACTTCAATGGATGGGACCGGCGGAGCCATGCCATGCGCGTGCTTGGCTCCTCGGGCATCTGGGAGATTTTTGTTCCTGGCCTGGCGGAAGGGGAGCTGTACAAGTTCCAGGTAAAGACGCAGAGCGGTTTTGTGCTGGACAAGTCGGACCCGTACGGTTTTGAGATGGAACTGAGACCGAGCACGGCGTCGCGCATCAATTTTCTGCGCGGGTACGTCTGGAACGACGCTGCATGGATGGACAGGCGGGCGAAGGAAGACCAGCTCAACAGGCCGATGGCGGTGTACGAGGTCCACCTCGCATCCTGGAAGCTTGGTGAGGGTGGTCGGTGGCTGACATATCGCGAGCTGGCGGAGCAGCTTGTTGAATATGTTGCCACGATGGGCTATACGCACATCGAACTCATGCCGATCATGGAACACCCCTTTGACGCTTCGTGGGGTTACCAAGTCACCGGCTACTTCGCTCCGACGAGCCGATTCGGTCCCCCGGCGGATTTCATGTACATGGTCGATCTCTGCCACCAGCGGGGCATCGGCGTGATTCTTGACTGGGTGCCGGCGCATTTCCCCATGGATCCCCATGCGCTCGGGAAGTTCGACGGTAGCCACCTCTACGAGCATTCGGACCCTCGGAAGGGCGTGCACCAGGATTGGGGAACCTACATTTTCAACTACGGGCGTAATGAGGTCCGGAACTTCTTGATCAGTAACGCGCTCTTCTGGCTAGATTTGTATCATGTCGACGGCATCCGGATCGATGCTGTTGCGTCGATGCTGTATCTCGACTACTCGCGCAAAGAAGGGGAGTGGATCCCCAATCAGTACGGCGGACGGGAGAACCTCGAAGCGGTTGATTTTCTGAAGCATCTCAACAACACGATCCACCATTACTTTCCCGGTGTGCTGACCGTGGCGGAGGAGTCGACGGCCTGGGGCGGGGTCACGAACGGGACGGACCATGGAGGGCTCGGCTTCGACCTGAAGTGGAACATGGGCTGGATGCACGACATGCTCGAGTATTTCTCCATGAACCCCATCCACCGCACGTATCACCACCGGAATCTCACCTTCGCGCTCCTCTACGCCTTCAGCGAGCGATTTGCGCTCCCCATTTCCCATGATGAAGTCGTCCACGGAAAGGCAGCCCTGCTGTCGAAGATGCCCGGCGACACATGGCAGAAATTTGCCAATCTCCGCCTTCTGCTGGGACTGATGTTCGCGTTTCCCGGCAAGAAGCTTCTCTTTATGGGATGCGACTTTGGCCAGTGGGATGAATGGAGCCACGAGAAGAGTCTTGATTGGCACCTTGTCCAGTATGAGCCCCACCGGGGTATTCAGCTCTGGATGCGGGACCTTCTGAGCATTCACCGGTCCGAACCGGCGCTGTTCGAAGATGACTTCCACTACGAAGGGTTTGAGTGGATTGACTTCCAGGACAGTGCGTCCAGCGTGATTTCGTTCGAGCGGTTCGGCAGGGAGAGGCGCGGGCCGGTGACCGTTGTCTGCAATTTCACGCCCGTGCCGCGACTCGGATACCGGATCGGTGTCCGCGAGCCGGGTGTCTATGCGGAGTTCCTGAACAGTGATTCCACCCTCTATGGTGGAAGCAACCTCGGAAACGCAGGTGCCGTCGCTTCGGAGCCCATTCCTATCCACGGGAGGCCTCATTCGGTTGCCCTCACGCTGCCCCCGCTGGGGGCTGTCTTCCTGAAGAAGGGGTAATTCGGGCTTTTGCAGGGTTTTTTCGTAGCTGCCGTCCCCCCCCCTCGTGCTGGGGATCTATGCTTCGGCTAGCCTCCCCATGCTCGATCTCTTCGCCGGAACCTCCCGACGGTCATTGGGTGTTGTAGATAGTCGTACACCACTCCGAGCATTCATCAAAGACCTTTATGCGCAAGATCGCCATCATTGGATCGGGTTTCGGCGGGCTCGCGGAAGCCATACGGCTTCAGTCGCGGGGCTTTGATGTTACCATCTATGAGAAGCGTGCGAGAGTGGGAGGTCGTGCCTATCAGCTCGTCAAGAATGGATACACCTTTGACATGGGCCCGTCCCTCGTTACGGCCCCCTTCATCATCGAGCGGGTTTTCCAGGCGGCGGGTCGCAGGATGGTGGACTATGTCGATTTGGCTCCTCTCGATCCGTTCTACAGGATCTATTTCCACGACGGGACGTTCATCGATTACAACGGGGATCCCGTGAAGATGAAGGCCGAGATGGCGAAGTTCAACCCGGATGACGCCGCGCAGTACGATCGTTTCTTTGATGACATCAAAGCGATCTACGACGCGATCATCGTGGATGGCCTCGGGTCGAAGCCGTTCCTGACGTGGAAATCCTTCCTCGCATTTGTTCCCCGGGCGCTCTCGCTCGGCGGCCTTACGCCGGTCTATGCGTTCACGAAAAAGTACTTCAAGGACGAAAGAAACCGGTTCATCTTTTCCTTCCATCCGCTCTTCATCGGTGGTTCACCGTTCCGCGTGCCGAGCATCTATATTATGATCCCCTATCTCGAGAGGGAGGGCGGCGTCTGGTTTGCGCGCGGCGGGATGTACAGTCTTGTGCAAGCCTTCGAGAAGCTCTTCCTCGAACTTGGCGGAACCATCGAGACCGGTGCCGAGGTCAGCGAGATCATTGTGGAAGATGGAGCTGCGAAAGGCGTTAGGATCGGGGAACAGATCCACCGCTCAGATGCGGTAGTCTCCAACGGTGACGTCCCGTGGGTGTACAGAAACCTCATCGCTGCCGGCCACCGTCGAAGGTGGACCGACCGGTCCATCGACCGGATGCATATTTCCATGAGTTGTTTCCTTCTTTATATAGGGACGAGGAAGCAGTTTCCGCAGCTCAAGCACCACACGCTCATTCTGAGTAAGAGGTACCGTGAGCTCGTTCGTGATATCTTCGATCGCAAAGTGCTTGCCGAAGATTTCTCGATGTACCTTCATGTGCCGACGCGCTCGGACCCTTCGATGGCTCCGCCGGGCGGGGAGAGTATGTACCTTCTCATTCCTGTCCCTCATCTCGGAGGGAACGTCGACTGGACAAAGACCGCCGGACCGTTCCGGGACAAGATCCTCTCCTTCCTTGAAGATGACTTCGGCATGAAAGGGCTGCGGGAGAGCATTGACGTTCTGGAGATGTTCACACCCGACGATTTCCGGTCTCAGCTCAATGCCCATCTCGGAAACGCGTTCAGCATTGAGCCCCGGCTCACGCAGAGCGCCCTCTTCCGGCCACACAACCGGAGCGAAGACCTCCGGAACTTTTACCTTGTCGGCGCCGGCACGCACCCTGGCGGTGGCGTGCCCGGAGTCCTGCTCGGCGCTGAGGCAACGGAGAAGTGCATCCTTGAGGACTTCGGGGTTACCGTTGCCAGACTGCTCCCGGGAACTCATCGGCTCGAACTTCAGGAGGCTTGAAGGCATTGTCCATCATGAGGTTGAACGCCTTGAAGTGCGTCAGGTCTTTCGATTCGCTTAAATCGCAGAAATCGCAAAATTACTAGGTGGTTATTTCGTGCAAAAGACCATTTTGTCCACTGCGGACGTCGCGCGGCTCTTCAACGTGACTGAAACAACGGTGAAGCGCTGGGCCGATGAGGGGACGCTCAAGTGCCAGAAGACGCCAGGGGGGCACCGGAAGTTCGCGATCCGGAATGTCATCGAATTTGCGGAAGTGAACAATTTCGAGCCTGTGGCGACGCTCACAATGCCCGAATCGGATGAACGCGGTCCCGCGGTACAGGTGGCCATCCTCGCACGCGATTTTCCTACGCTTGTCGGGGCCTTTGTGCAGAAAGCGCTTTCGCCAGACCCTCTGGATCTCTTTCGCTTTCTCTCATACCTCTACGAGCACCGGATTCATCTCTGGGAAATCTACGATAAGGTCCTGAGTCCCGGGATGGCTGTGATCGGAACGCAGTGGGAGCGCGGAGAAATCGACATCAGTCACGAACACCGCGCTTCCTATGAGACACTAGACGCGCTGGCTAAAATGCAGACACAGATCCTCGTCAAGCCGGCCACGGGCAAGTCTGTCGTCTGCGCGTGCCTCGGTGACGAGGCGCACGAAATCGGGTTGCGGTGCGCGTCAAACCTCTTCGAATCGGAGGGCTGGAAAAGTCATTATCTCGGAGCCAGGAGCCCCCATTCTTCGGTCATAGCGGCCATCCGTGAGCTCCGGCCTGACGTTGTCTGTCTCTCGATGACACTTGCGGTAGACGCGAAGGTCCTAGCGCAGCAGGTCGGTCAGATCTCCGAGATGATACACGGCGGTCACGGCATCCTCGTTGTCGGTGGGCGCGGGGCGATGCCCGAGCTATTGGAGAATGGTGTGGTTGATGTCCTCGTATCTTCCGCAAAGGGTTTGCTCGATTTCATGACCCAGACGCACCGGAATGGTAAAGGGACGGTCCATTAGCGAAATGCAGAACACGGAGCGCAGTTCATGGTAGGATTCCTCGAGGGTCGGGCAACGACGGACAGCTTCCGCGATTATCAGGCTTACACCAAAAGACACGCAAAGACCTTCTACTTTGCCTCCCACATGCTTCCCCGAGAGAAGCGCATGGCATCGTACGCTGTCTATGCGTTCTGCCGGTACGCGGACAACCTGGTTGACACACATGCGGTCTCGCACGAGACCGGGAATGCCCCTCAGAGCCTCGCTGCGCTCCGTGATCAACTTGGGTACGTCTATGCGGCCCCGGACCTCTTGGACGCAAAGCTGCGTGCCTTTAGAGACATCGTGCAACGGTTTCAGATCCCGCAGGAGTACTTTCTCGATCTCCTGCGCGGCGTTGAAATGGACCTTTGCCGGACTCGTTACGCGAACTTCGGGGAGCTGAAGGAGTATTGCTACTGTGTCGCATCGGTGGTCGGGCTGGTCATGGCGAAAATATTCGGTGCGAGCACCGACCGTGCACTCGTGCATGCCGCAGACCTCGGCACGGCGATGCAGCTGACCAACATTCTCCGCGATGTCCGCGAGGATTATCAACTGGGAAGAATCTACCTCCCGGCCGACGAAATGCAGGCGCACGGATTTACGGAAGAGGATCTCCGGCGGGGCGCAATAAACGACAGTCTCCGGGCCCTGATGGAATTTCAGGTCGCCCGCGCGCGTACCTACTACGCAAGCGCAGCCGAGGGCATCCCGATGCTCCCTGACGACGGCTCCCGGTACTGTGTGCAATTAATGGCCGCGACATACAGCCGGATCCTGGATGTTATTGAAGCACGCAACTACAATGTCTTTTCAGGGCGGGCGTATGTTCCGCTGTCCACCAAGATATGGATAGCTGTCACTGTTGCCATCGCTCCTGGGGGAGAACAACTAACCCCGCTGGCTTCAGACGCCACACCCTCGTCGTCCCTCCCGACAGGATCGCACGGCGAGGTCTTTGCTACCACAGCAACAAAGTGAACCGGAAGGCCCCTTGAACTTCCCGCTCAATACACAGTCATCTCTCGACCTGCTCAAGGTCTCGGTGGACGAGAGAATCTCCGCCGCCGTCCTGACGGTCGAGTCCCTTCCCCTTCGGTCGGCGGTTGCGCATGCGGTCGCCGGCGGGAAACGCCTCCGGTCTCTTCTCGCGATGCTTGCCTGCGCTGCTGCGGGCGGGCGTGAATTGGACGCGCAGGACGCCGGCGTGGCGATCGAGCTCCTTCACGGGGCCTCGCTGATCCACGATGACATCATGGACGGCTCGGAACTCCGGCGGGGTGCCGTGACACTGCATGTGAAACACGGCTTCCCGGCTGCGATTCTGGCCGGTGACACCTTGATTGCCCTTGCGTTCAACGTCCTTCACCGTTCCCCTCTGAGGAAGAACCCTCGCATTCTCGCTGAATTCTCGACGGCATTCCTTCGTCTCTGCGAGGGCCAGAGCGAAGATATCGCTTTTCCGGCGAGTCTCTCGGTTGATCCTGAGGCTCACCGCGAGATGGTCCGTAAGAAGACCGCCGAGCTTCTCGCTGCATCGCTGGCCATGGGTGCGGCTGCTGCGACGGAGGATGAGAATCTTGTGCGCGTCCTCAGAGACTACGGTATCCATCTCGGGCTAGCCTACCAGGCCAAGGATGACCTTCTGGATGCGACCGGCCGCGAGGATATTGCGGGAAAATCGTTGCAGCTTGACCGGCGAAACGGCAGGCGAACGTATCTGACGATGGCTTATCCGCAGGTCGAAACCCTTGCGGCGGTCTCCTCCATTGTCGAGGAACATACTGCGGCAGCCCTTCTCCATCTCGAAGCCCTTCCCCCTTCCGAAAGCCGAGAATGCCTGCGGGGGATCGCTTCCATGCTCACCCGGCGAGAGACTTGACCGGCATGGCTTCCGGGAAGAAATACGGGCGAGTCGTCGTCTGGATGCGCAGAGGACTCCGGGTACAGGATCATGCGCCGCTTTGGCATGCCATTCGAGACGCAGAGGAGGTTGTCCCGGTGGTCTGCCTCAGGGATGAGGACCGATACCGGATGGCAACTCCACGCAGGAGATTTCTCCGTAGCGCTCTGACCGATCTTGACGCAAATCTCCGACGTTCCGGATCACGCCTGTTCGTCCGGCTGGGCAGGCCTCAGGAGGAAATCCCTGCTGCCGCCCTGGCCCATAGGGCTGATGCAGTGTACACAACAGGCGTCTATGACACAGCGAGTCTGGAAAGTGACCGACGCATTGCGGCATCGCTGAAGCGTCAGGGATCGGCGTGGGTGATGTTGAAAGACACGGTCCTCTTCGAGGGCAAGGAGATTCTCGCCGCGAGTGGCATGCCCTACCGGGTTTTCACTCCGTACCGGAATGCCTGGGTTCAACATCGTGCGGATGTCCCTCCGCCCTTTCCTGCGGTGCGCAGCATTGCATCCCCTTCGCCCAGGGTCGGAGACACTACCCTGCACCGTGTTCCCGGATTTGGCTCTCCTTGCGAACGTGGGGGCGAAAGCGCAGCGTCCCGGCGACTGAAGGAGTTTGTTCGCAGCGGTCTTGATTCGTACAGCCGGAAGCGGGATCTTCCCGGCATCGACGGGACCTCACGGTTGTCGGCCCATCTTGCGAATGGGACGATTTCCATCAGGACGGTCTACCATGCGGTGCGCGAGAAGGCGGACCGCGCAAAGACTGAAGAACGGAAGAGCATCGAGGTGTTCATTAACGAGCTGATCTGGAGAGAATTCTACTATCAGATTCTTGCGAATTTCCCCTTCGTCGTGGAAGGCGCCTTCCGGGAAGAATTCAGGCGTCTCCGCTGGAGCGACAACGAGGAGCACTTTGCGGCCTGGCGCGAAGGGCATACCGGATATCCGATCGTCGATGCCGCCATGCGGCAGCTCCGGATTGAGGGCTGGATGCACAACAGGGCAAGAATGATTGTCGCGTCTTTCCTGACCAAGGACCTGCATATCAACTGGCAGCGTGGAGAGCGGCACTTCTTCGATCATCTCATCGATGCCGATATCGCATCAAACAACGGCGGCTGGCAGTGGACGGCGGGAACGGGAACCGATGCCTCCCCCTGGTTCCGGATTTTCAGCCCGGTTCTCCAGGGGGAGAGATTCGACCCGGATGGAGCCTACGTGCGGCGGTATGTGCCCGAACTGGCCGGACTCCCGTCAAGCGTGATCCACAAGCCCTGGGTTCTCTCTCCCGGTGACCAGAGGGCGGCGGGTTTCGCACTTGGTGTGGAATACCCCGAACGCATCGTGCTTCACGAGGAAGAACGGAATGTCACACTTGATCTCTACAGGAACCGTCGGGGTTCTTCCGGGCGTCGTCGCACGAATCCGAAGGAGGTGTCATGATCCGCTTTGCCGTCATTCTTATCCTCTCATTCGGCGCGATGGAATTTGTCTCCTATCTTGCCCACCGCTTCATTTACCATAAGGTGTTGTGGGTGCTCCACAAAAGCCATCATTCGCCTCGTACCGGACCGTTCGAGCTGAATGATCTCTTCCCGGTCTTCTTCGCTGCTGCAGGCATGTCTATGATGGTCAGCGCACTGGCGGATCCCGGCGGGTGGGATCTCCTCGCCATGAGCATCGGCGTCACGCTCTATGGCGGCGTCTATTTTTTCATCCATGATCTGTACATCCACCGCAGGATCAGGAGATTCTCCCTCAAAATACCGTTCCTTTTGAGGATCAAGAAGGCGCACGCGATTCACCATGCTTTTGGTGGTGAACCATACGGTCTCCTCCTCTTTTCCAATCCGGTGAAGGTGAATGCGTTCCAGATACGGGAGGAGGAGGCGGTATGAAACGCTTCCTGGTCGTCGGCGCCGGATTGGGCGGGCTTTCGGCCGCGATCCGTCTCGCCCGCCAGGGATACAGGGTCACCGTTCTTGAGAAGAACGAGGGGATCGGCGGCAAGATGAACCTCTGGGCCGACAAAGGGTTCACGTTCGATACCGGCCCGACGCTGTTGACCATGCCCTTTGTCCTGGAGGATCTCTTTTCTTTCGTCGGGAAGAAACTCGAGGACCATTTGGATCTGGTTCCCGTCGATCCCATCTGTCGTTACTTTTTCCCCGATGGTGTGCGTCTTGACGCTTCGTCAGACTCCGTCAAAATGGAGGAGGAAATACGGCGGCTGAATCCTGCGGACGTCGAGAATTTCCGCCGGTTCATGGGGCACGCTGCGGAGATTTACAGGGCAGCCGCGGGGCCGTTTCTTTTCACGGGGCTGACGTCACTCAGCGCGAAGGGCGTCCTGAAGAACCTGAAAAACCTGGCGTCGGTCTTCAGGATTGATGCATTCCGTACCCTGAACAGTGCTGTCTCCTCATATTTTGAGGATACGCACCTCCGTCAGGTGTTCAACAGGTTCGCGACGTACAACGGATCCTCGCCGTTCCTCGCTCCGGCAACGCTCGCGATCATTCCCTATGTGGAAATGCACATGGGTGGCTGGTATGTCCGGGGCGGGATGTATCGCGTTGCAGTGGCCCTCGAGAGGTTGGCGCGCGAGGAGGGCGTGGAGATCCGAACCGGCGTTGAAGTGGTCGGCATCGTTGAAAAGAAGGGGGTGGCAGGGGGCGTGCTGACAGCGGACGAAGGCTTTCTTCCGGCCGACGGGGTCGTAAGCAATGCGGATGCGCTCTATGCCCGGGAGCACCTCCTGGTGCGGGAGAGCAAAGGCCCGCACCGCGACGGTGTGGAACCTTCTCTCGCCGGGTTTGTCATGCTCCTGGGTGTCCGGAAGATATTTCCCACTCTGATGCATCACAACATCTTCTTCTCCGCCGATTACCGGGCGGAATTTGACGCCCTGTTGAAAGATCAACGGCCTGCGAGTGATCCCACGGTCTACGTTGCGCTATCCTGCCTGCATGATCCTGGCCATGCCCCGCGGGCTTGCAGCAATCTGTTTGTTCTCGTCAATGCGCCGGCGCTGAGTCCGCGGGTCAACTGGGACGAAGAGAGAATTTCCTACCGGAAGACGGTGCTGCGGAAGCTCGCGCAGTTCGGGGTTGAGATATCAGAAAGCGATATAGAGACAGAGAAGATCGTCACCCCCTCGGACTTTGAGAAGCGGTACCATGCGCACAGGGGTGCCATCTACGGCACTTCATCAAACAGCCGCATGGCGGCGTTTCTCCGTCCGCCCAACAGGGCACGCGAAATGAAGAATCTCTTTTTCGTCGGGGGGAGTTCCCACCCGGGAGGGGGGATCCCTCTCGTCCTGCTATCAGGAAAGATCGTCGCCGACCTCATCCAGGAGCAGTGGGGATGATTCGCTTTCGTCATGCCCAGAGCGTTGCGGCATCCGCAGAGTCAGCGTCGGCTTTCTTCCGCGACGTCCGCAATCTGAAACAAGTGACGCCGCCGTACCCGGCGATGCTGATCATCGGGCATGACACGGCCGTGGTTCCGGGTGCGCAGTTTGCGTTCCGGATGGATTTCGGGGTCTTCGCCTTCACATGGACCTCCTTGATCGAGAATGTGGAAGCCGACGGTTCCTTCACGGACACCTTTCAGGGAGCAATGTTTCGCCTCTGGAGGCACACGCATCGATTCCTGCGGGAAGGGACCGGTTCGGTGGTGATCGACGAAATCGAATGCGACCCCGTCTGGTGGTTCCGTCCTTTCGCGGGAATGTTCCTCCGGGCGCTTTTCAGGTTCCGGCGGCGGATGCTCCCCGCGGCACTGGCATGATCAGAGCCGAAAAGAACAGGACGATCGAAGCCGTCTTCGCGGCGGTCAACAGGCGGATGCTTTGCCGGGCGTTCAATACCGTACGGCTGGCGGGAGGGGACCATGTTGACGCGCTCGACCGGACGTTGCCGATGATTTTCTACGGGAATCACAGCTGCTGGTGGGACGGGCTGATGGAGTTCTTTCTGGGGCGCGTCCGGTTCGGGGTGGACTCGTACCTGATGATGGACGAGGAACAGATGGCCCGCTACCGGTTCTTCCGGTGGATCGGTGCGTTCTCGGTGAACCGGAAATCGCCGCGCGAAGCGGTGATGTCGATGCGGTATGCCGTCTCGCTGTTCGACCGCCCCAACCGGGTGCTCTGGATTTACCCCCAGGGGATCATGAGGCCCAACGACGCGCGGCCGCTCGCGTTTTATACGGGGATCGGCAGGATCCTGCAGGCGCTCGGGCGCGCCCAGGTCGTGCCGGTTGTCCACCGGTACGAATTCCTTCTGGAACAGAGGCCTGACGCGCTCACGAGCCTGGGCGAGCCGATGCTGGTGACAGATGTCAGGGATCCCCGGACCGTGACGCGGGAGCTGGAAGATCGTCTCACGGCCCAGCTGGATAACGTCCGACGGGCCGTCGCGGCGGGAGCACTGGATGACTTCACGGTCATCCTGAAAGGACATTCGTCCACCAATGTGCAGTACGACCGGGCACGTATGAAAACGGGATCGGCATGATGCCAGCATACAACGAAATTCTTTTTGTGGTCGTCCTCGTCATGGGCGTGATAGCCCTGATGAATGTCCTATTCTTCCGGTCGCTCCGCCAGTTGCCAGCGCGACTGACAAGGATTATTGTGAATGTACTCCACCTTCTGGCGCAAAAAGTCCGGTGAGAAGACATCGCGCGCATCATAGCCTTCTTCCCAGACCTTGTATCCCTGATCAGGGACTTGCCGTGCTGCTTGCTTCAGGAACGCCAATACCTGCTGACTGTTCTCCACTTGGTACTGGCGTATGATCTGCTTCGCCGTATGCTTCTTAAAGTCGCGCATTACTTTGGAGAGAGTGTATCCCTCCAAGAAGCGCACGATGAAATGAACGTGATTAGGCATAATAACAGAGTCGTACAGGCCAACCCAGCGCTCAGCGCGCATGTAGGCCAGGCTGTCGGTGATGATGCGCTTGATGACATCACGCTTGAACAGGTGAACCCGTTCTACGGCAGTCGTGGTGATGAAGTATAGGTGCGCTGGGTCAAAGAAGGGATGTACGGGCATGATTCTCAGCGACCTCAGAGACGGGGGTGACACACCCCCTTGGAGCATTCTGTCACATGGATTCAGTGAGAAGGAGGCTAATGGACACACAGTCCATTAGCCTCCTAGTCATACTAGATGCCGGCTAGTGCACAATCGTGGTTGTGGCGCTAGTCGTAGTCGTCTCGATCCAGGGGTGCGTCACGGTAATCGTGGTCACCACTTGGCCGCTCGCTAGGGAGAAGGTCCATAGCGTAAAGTCCTTGGTCCAAGTAGCTCCTGGTCCGAGCGAGGCGATCACCCAGCTCGTTGGGTCAGGCCAGACGGGATAGGCGCCACCGATCCAGGTCGCGACCACGTTCACGTTCTGGAGCGTAGCACCGCTCTCGTTCG
>Ga0209253_10001447_pt1 | contig 20802 bp, 23 predicted proteins | sample FrelakmetBRP12BR_FD_187145 | JGI IMG/M metagenome (GOLD analysis project Ga0209253, IMG submission 187145) | Freshwater lake sediment microbial communities from the University of Notre Dame, USA, for methane emissions studies - BRP12 BR (SPAdes)... | ecosystem: Environmental > Aquatic >...
GGCGAATGCCGACGATGAAGGCTTGCGCCGCGGCTGCGCCATAGGCCTCGGTGACCAGGCGCTCGGCTTCGCGGATCAGCGGGCGCAACGCGTCGCCGGTTCTTGCCGCCTCGATGGCCATCGCCAGGTCGTCGGCCGCCGGGCCGAGCAACTCGTTCACCGCCTGCGCCGCGCGCAGCCTGGCCTCGTCCACGCTGGTCATCTCCGCTGCCGGGATCGACATCGATGCGCGCTGCACGGTGTCGGCGCCGCGCGTGCTTTGTCCGAGCAGCGTGATGTAACCGCCCTGCTCGAGGACATGCAGCGTTTCTTCGAGGGCCGACGGCACGATCGCGGCCAGCTGATCGACGTCGCGCACGCCGTCGATCAGGATCAGCAGCCGGCGCTGCGCCAGCGCCAGCGCGACGCTGCGCGCCGTCAGTTCCGCCGCGCCCTTGGGAGTCTTGCCGAACACGCGCAGGTCAGCCATCGAGGTCATCGTCAGTGAGCGTACCAATGCTCGCAAGATAAAGGCTCGGCGCCGTCCGAATCAATGGATGACGCATTGTTGCCCAGGGGACCGTGCCGTCGCTCATGACAGGCGCGCACTGCGCGCCAGCACGTATTCGCAGACGAGCCGCTTGAGGGTCGACAAGCGGCGATGGAAAAAGTGATCGGCACCGGGCATGACCACGACCGGCAGGTCCTGCGGGCGCGCCCACTCGAAGACATGCGCCAGCGGGATCGTCTCGTCGAACTCGCCGTGGATGACCAGCGTGTCGGAGGCCACCGCGGGCATCGGCCACTTTCCCGCTGCCGCGCCGACCAGGATCAGGTGCGCTGCCGGGGGCGCAAGGCGCCTTGCTGCCTGCGCGGCCACGAAGCTTCCGAAGGAAAAGCCTGCCAGCGCCCGGGGCAGGCTGCCGACGTCGATGCCCAGCCATCTTGCCGCGGTATCGATCACATGGACGAAATCATCGGTCTCGCCATGGCCGTGGTCGTGCCCGCCTTCGCTGGCGCCGACACCGCGGAAGTTCGGCCGCACCGCCAGCCAGCCGATGCTGGTGAAGGCGCGCGCCAGCGTCGCCGCCACCTTGTTCTCCAGCGTGCCGCCGTAGAGGGGATGCGGATGGCCGATGAAGGCCAGCCCCGCCGGTGCGCTCTCGGGCGCGTCGACGGCCAGTTCGATGCGACCGACGGGCCCGGCAATCAGCCGTCGTTCACCGCGGGGATGCAGGCGCGCCGTCATGCGCAGCCCCGGCCGCTGCGCGCCAGGGGTTCGCCCTGGAGGCGGCGCGGCAGGCTCACTGGACTACCCTCCGCGCTGCGCGCTGCGGGATGAGCGCTTCGGAGCGGCCGGGCGCGCTCATGAACGCTCCGGCAGGCGCAGGCGCGCAACCGGCTCGCCGCCGACCAGATGGCGGTCGATGATCTCGTCGATGTCCTGCTCGTCGACGTACGTGTACCAGACGCCTTCCGGGTAAACGACCACGCAAGGGCCTTCGTCGCAACGGTCCAGGCAGCCGGCCTTGTTGATGCGCACCAGACCCTGGCCGCTCAGGCCGAGCGCCTTGATCCTGGCCTTCGCGTGGGCCTGCAGGCGCTCGGCGTCGTGCGTGGCGCAGCAGGTGCGGCCGTCGTCGCGCTGGTTCAGGCAGAAGAAGACGTGTCGTTGGTAGTAGCTCATTGGCCGTTTCCGCTAAAGGCCGATTTTACGAAGCCGCTGGCGGCGGATGGCTCATTGCCCCTTCGGCGCGTGCGGCGGCCGGCCTCGCCGACGCAGCGACCACGGCAGCGCCGCCAGCATCGCGTAGGGCCAGGCCTGGGCCAGCCAGTCGGAAGCCGCGGCGACGTCGCGCAGCCGGCCGGGCCGCCAGGCGGCGAGCCAGTGCGCGTGATAGGGGTTGGGCGGCACGACATTTACAGCGACCACCAGAAGCAGCAGCGCCGCCGCGGCCAGCATCGTCGCGGCGCGCGCCGACGCGGTTGTCGCCGCTGCGGTCACCGCAAGCCAGCCGATGGCCAGCCCGGCGACTGCCCCAGGGGTGAGCCAGGCGAGCGCGCGCTCCGGACCGAACTCGTGGCCGTAGGTGATCGCCTTGGTCGCCAGCGCCGCACCGAGCAGCACCAGCAGCATGCGCAGTCGAGGCGCGCGCTGCTTCATGCCGGCGATCAGCGCTGCGCCGGCGCCGAGCATGGCGCCGGCGGTGACCAGGACTTCGGCAACGGCGAACTGGCTGGCATCGAAGACCGGCATCTGACGATCGAACAGGCCGAGCAGGGCCGAGACAAGGCCACGGTTCAGTTCGCCGTTTCCGAACAGCATCGGGCCAGGATGGATCTGCGCCAGCGGCCACAACGCAGCGAGCAGCAGCAGGGGCGCGCAGTGCGGGCGGAACCAGCGTCGCCGCGCCTGCTGCAGCCGCCGGTCGCCTATCAGTGCCGGCGCCAGGCCCATTCCTGCCAGCGCGCCGAGGGAGGCGCCGGCGACATTGGTCAGGACGTCCAGGTTCGACGCAATGCGCGCGGGCAGGTAGTTCTGCAGGCTTTCGACCAGCACCGACAGGACCGCCGCCGCCGCGACGATGGTCGCGAAGGCAGGCAGGCGGCGCAGGTGCGGATGCAGCGCCAGCGCCGATAGCAGTCCCAGCGGCGCATAGGCCAGCACGTTCAGGGTCAGGTCGAACGCGGTCACGTAGACCGGCCACGGCGCATGCAGGAACGCGAGCGGGTCGACGCCGAGCGCCCGCCAGCCCGTCCATGGCGAGAGGCTGCCGTAGACGAGCAGCACGGTGTAGGCAAGCAAAGCGGTTCGCGCCAGCGGCGAAACGCGTCGCGTTGCCGACACGCTGGCGTGTCGACCGGCTTGTTGCGGGGCAGTGGGTGCGGGCGACATCACGGGCGCCTTGATTGTGGCGACCGGGCGCAGGAACGCGCAAGGCGACCGGGGCCACCGTGGCGGCGATGGTAAATTTTCCCTGCCCTTAGTGCGGCGCGCCGGGGACAATGTTGCATCCGGGCCGAAAGGCGAGCTCCGCGCCCGTTGTGCAGACATTGATCCGCCTTGTCCCGCATCGCTGATTCGAGTATGCAGGCCGTCGACCGTGGTCGGCCGGTTGCCGTGCCGCTGCGCGGTGATCTGCTTGTCGCTGCGGCACTGCAGTTCGACGTCGAGACGGTGCACGAAACCGGCTCGACGAACTCGGACCTGCTGCAGCGCGCCCGGCAGGCCCGGCCGCAGCGCGCGCTGCTGCGCGCGGCGCTGCATCAGACGGCGGGACGTGGCCGACATGGGCGGCGCTGGTTTGCCAGTGCCGGCGGCGCACTGCTGTTCTCGCTGGCGGTGCCGATGCAGGCAGCCAACGCGCTCATCGCCGCCGCGACGCTGGCCTGCGGCATCGGTGTGGCCGAGGCGCTGCGCGCCGCCGGCGTGCCGGTCGCCCTCAAATGGCCCAATGACCTGCTGCTCGCGGGCCGCAAGCTCGGCGGCGTGCTGTGCGAACTGGCCGTCGATGACCAGGGGCGGCGCACGCTCATCGTCGGCATCGGCATCAACCGGCATCTGGACGCGGCGACGCGTGATTCGATCGCCCAGCCGGCGGCAGCCCTGGACCAGGTGCCGGCGGCAGTCGCACAGCGCGAGGCGCTGATCGGCCGCATCGCCACGGCGGTCTTGGAAGCGCTGCGGCGGTTCGACGAGAGTGGTTTCGTCACTCTGCAGCCGCGCTTCATGGCCCTGTTCGCGCAGCGCGACATGGAGGTCGACCTGTTCGAGATGGGCGTGCGCGTGGCCAGCGGGCGTGCGCTCGGTGTCGACGGGCAAGGGCGGCTGCTGCTGGAGACGGAGCAGGGTCTGCGTGTATGCAGCAGCGGTGAACTGTCGATGCGGGTGGCCGGGTGAGCAGCGCAGGGGCGTTCGCTGCGTCCGGCTCGCAACCCCTCGCGGGGACGGCCCGCGGGGCCAAGGGGGGCAGCCTGAACGGACCCGGTCACTGGCTGCTGCTCGATGCCGGCAACTCAGCCGTGAAGTGGGTGCTGGCGACGCACGACGGCCGCGCCGGGCCGGCGCACGGATCGATGCGCAACGCGCCGCCGGCCGAGATGGCCTCGACGCTGGCGCGTGCATTGACCGAGCACGCTGTCGGGCCGGTCCAGGCCGCCTATGGCTGCGGCGTCGCCGCGCCGGCGCTGTTGCGCTCGATCGATCAGGCGGTGCTGGAGGCCCTTGCGCTGCCGGTGCACTGGTTCGAAACGCAGTCGCACTTCGAGCACGACGGCGTCGTACTGCGCAATGGCTACCGCGACAGCACGCAGCTCGGCGTGGATCGCTGGCATGCGCTGATCGCGGCCCGCGCCGCGCATCGCGACCGCTCGCTCGTCGTGGTCACTGCGGGCACGGCCACCACGGTCGATGGCCTGACCATCGACGGTTCGTTCGTCGGCGGTGTCATCGCGCCGGGGGTCCGCCTCATGTACGAGGCGCTGGCCCACGGCACCGCCAAGCTGCCCTTTTCCCGCGGCCAGATGGTTGCCTACCCCGACAACACCGATGACGCGATCGCTTCCGGCGTGATCGGCTGCCAGCTCGGGCTCGTCGAGCGTTTCGTGCGCCGGTTCAGCAACGAGCACGGCGATCCGCTGGTCGTCCTCACCGGCGGTCATGCGCCGCAGCTGGCGCCGTATGTCGGCGTCGGCACATCGTTGCCGGCGGTCGTCCGTGAGGAGAACCTGGTCCTGCGCGGTGTCTTCCTGCGCGCCCGCGCGCTGGCGGCGGCGGCTACTCCTGTCGACAGCATCGCGCAATGACGCGGGCGTTTCTGCTCCTGCTGCTGGCCAATCTCGCGCTGTTCGCCTGGCAGCAGGGCGCACTCGGACCCGCGACCGAGTCCGGTCGCGAGCCGCAACGGCTTGCCCGGCAGGTCGCGGCCGAGAAGATCCGCGTGCTCAGCCCCGATCAGGTGGCGGCGCTGCGCGGCGGCTCGAAGGCGGCAGGCAACGGCAACGCAAATCCGGCCTGCTTCGAGTTCGGCGATTTCGATGAAGCCAGCCTTGCGCGCGTGCAGGCGCGGCTGGCTGCGCTGGCTCTGGGCGACCGGCTGCGGGCGCGGCGGGTCGATGTGCCGGGCGGGTTCGTCGTCTTCGTGCCGTCGCCGGGAAGCCGGGCCGAGGCCGAGCGTCTGGCGCAGGAACTGCGCAGCCGCGGCGTTCGTGACCTCCTCGTGATGGGACCGGGCTCACCGATGCCCAACGCGATCCTCCTGGGCTCCTTCCGCGAAGCCGAACTGGCGCAGCGTCACCAGGCGGAACTGACTCGCCGCGGCATCAGCGGCGTGCGCACGGCCGAGCGCGCCGCCTCAGCCGAAGCAACTCGCTTCGAGATCCGCGGCGTGGACACGGCGCTGGCGCAGCAACTGGCGGAGCTCCAGAAGGAGTTCCCGCAGAGCCAGCTCGGCGCCTGCGGCAACTGACCTCGCCGCGCTGCTGCACCCGGGCTGGGACACCGAGCGCCGTCTGCCCCGATGTTCAACATCGTGCTCGTCGAGCCGGAGATCCCGCCGAATTCCGGCAATGTCATCCGCCTGGCTGCCAACAGCGGCGCCCGGCTGCATCTCGTTCGCCCGCTCGGCTTTGACCTCACCGACAAGCAGCTGCGCCGCGCCGGGCTCGACTATCACGAGTATGCGCAGATCGCGGTGCACGACAGTTTCGACGCGCTGCTGGCCGCGGAACGGCCGGATGCGGCGCGGATGTTCGCGCTGACCACGCACGGCGCGCGCCCGTATGCGGACGTGCGCTACGCAGCCGGCGACTGGCTCGTGTTCGGTGCCGAAACGCGCGGTCTGTCCGAGGCCGTGCGCGAACGCTTCGCGGATGCGCAGCGGCTGCGACTGCCGATGCGCCCCGGCAATCGCAGCCTGAACCTGAGCAACGCCGTGGCCGTGGTGGTCTTCGAGGCCTGGCGGCAGCTGGGTTTTGCCGGCGGTGCATGAGGGGTCAGGCGAGAGGACATGAAGCAGCGACTTTCAAGGCGCGCGAGGCGGGCGCCGGCGCGACCGTGCCCGGATCAGCTGCGCTCCAGACCACCGGGGGCAGCCTCTGGCGCGATGCCCGACTGCCGCATCAGCCGATCGAGCAGGCCGTCCGTGCTCGCGTCGACGAGCAGCAGGCCGCGGTGCTGTGGCCGGATGAACTCCTGCTGCGCTGCGTGCTCGAGAAACGCCAGCAGGTGATCGAAGTAACCCTCGACATTGATGAGCCCGACCGGCTTGGCGTGCAGCCGCAGCTGGCGCCAGGTCACCATCTCGAACATCTCTTCGAAGGTGCCGTAGCCGCCGGGCAGGACGATGAAGGCGTCGGCGCGGCTGGCCATCGTGCGCTTGCGCGTGTGCATCGAGTCGACCACGAGCAGTTCGGTCAGGCCCTGGTGGGCGACCTCCGGCCGCATCAGGTGCTCGGGGATCACGCCGATCACCTGGCCGCCGGCAGCCAGCGTGCTGTCGGCCAGTGCCCCCATCATGCCGATATGGCCGCCGCCGTAGATCACCGCCACGCCACGCCGGGCCAGAGCCGCGCCCAACTCGCGCGCTGCCCGCAGGTAGGCCGGCTCGGCGCCCGGTTGCGAGCCGCAGAAGACGCAGACCGCGTGCATCGACATCACGCGAGCGCTTCGCGCCTCGGGTCGCGGGCGAGCAGCTGTTCGAGGGCCTGGCGCGGCGATGCCTGCTCCTCGAGCACGGAGCAGACGGCCTCGGTGATCGGCATGCGCACGCCAAGTGAGGAGGCGCGCAACCGAACCGCAGCCGCGGACCACACGCCTTCGGCGACATGGCCCAGGCGGGCCAGGGTCTCGGCCAGCGGCAGGCCCTGGCCGAGCATCAACCCCACCTGCCGGTTGCGTGAAAGCTCGCCGGTGCAGGTCAGGATCAGGTCGCCAACCCCGGTCAGTCCCATGAAGGTCGCTGCCTGTGCGCCGAGCGCGACGCCAAAGCGGGTGATCTCCGCCAGGCCGCGCGTGATCAGCGCCGCGCGCGCGTTATGCCCGAGCGCCAGCGCATCGCAGATGCCGGTGGCGATCGCCAGCACGTTCTTGACCGCGCCGCCGACCTCCACGCCCGTGACATCGTGCGTCGAGTAGATGCGCAGCGATGGGCCATGCAGCGCTTCGGTGACGAGATTGCAGAACGGATCCTGCCCGGCGACGGTCAGCGCGGTGGGCAGGCCCTGTGCAACCTCCTGGGCGAAGCTCGGGCCGGCCAGTGGACCGGCAGGATGCGCGCCCAGCTCGTCGCACACGATCTCGTGCGCCATCGCCGCGCTGCCCCGCTCGAGCCCCTTGCAAAGCCAGGCGATCGGCGGCAGCGCGTCGATGCCGTGCAGCTGCCGCATCAGGTCGCGCAGTGCGCCGGTGGGTGTGGCGATGAGCAGCAGGCCGTGCCGGGCGTGCGCCACCGCGGCGTTCAACTCGTCCGTGCAGTGCAGCGCCGGCGGCAGTTCGACGCCCGGCAGGTAGCGTTCGTTGCGCCGTTTCTCGGCGATGACGGCCAGCGCCACGCTGTCGCGCACCCACAGGTGGACGGGGTGGCGCGGCGCCAGCGCCACGGCCAGCGCCGTGCCCCAGGCACCCGCGCCGAGTATGGTGATCTTCACCGCCAGGGCGTCGTGTGCTGCTGCGGGCAGCGGCAGCCGCGACGGTTACTGGGTCGGCGTCGCCGCGGCGGGCGCGGCTGCCTGCGCCTGCTGCTGCGCCAGGCGCTGCTGGTAGAGCGCCTCGAAGTTGATCTCCGCCAGGTGGATCGGCGGCAGGCCGGTGCGGCTGATCAGGTCGGCGACATTGGCGCGCAGGTACGGATAGATGATCCCCGGGCAGACGATGCCGACGATCGGTTCGAACTGCTCGTTCGGAACACCGCGGATCTCGAAGATGCCGCCCTGCTTGCCTTCGACCAGGAACAGCACCTTGTCGCCCAGCTTGGCGGTGGCGGTCACGCGGACCACCACTTCGTAGATGCCGTCGAGCACCGCGCTGTTGCTGACTTCGAGCTGCACATCGACGCTCGGCGACTGCTGCTCGAGGAAGATGCGCGGGGCGTTCGGCAGTTCGAGCGATGCATCCTTGAGGTAGCAGCGCTGCAGCTGGAAGACCGGGCCTGCAGCCGCGCCCTGTGAGTTGCCGCCGGCCGTCTGGCCGGCGCCATTGTTTTCTGCCATGGTGGTTCCTGGTGGTCTGGAGTGAACGGGTCCGCGTCAGCCGGCAAGCAGTGCGGCGAGCCGGCCTTCGCGGTCGAGCGCCGACAGGTCATCGAAGCCGCCGACATGAGTGGCGCCGATGAAGATCTGGGGCACGGTGCGCCGGCCGGTTTTCGCGATCATCTCGTCGCGGCGCGCCGGGTCGAGGTCGACCCGGATGATTTCGATCTCGGACACGCCGCGCGCCTTCAGCAGCGCCTCGGCGCGGTGGCAGTACGGGCAGTGCTCGGTGCGGTACATCAGGACGGGGGCGGACATCATCGCTCTTCGATCAGGTTGCGGCAGGTACGCGCCGCGGTCATCGGGCTGGCTTCGCTCCGAAACAGAGCCGGCTCGCTCATACCTTCAGCGGCAGGCCGGCCTCGCGCCAGGCGGCCAGGCCGCCGGCCAGCACGTAGACCTCGGCCAGCCCGGCGGCGCGCAGCTGCGCCGCGGCGCGGCCGGCGATGTTGCCGGCATTGCACAGGACGATCACCGGCCGGTCCTTCTTCAGTTCCTTCGGCCCGCGCGCAGCCAGTTCGGCGAGCGGAATGTGCTTTGCATTGGGCAGCGAGCCGCGCGCGAACTCGGCGGCGTCGCGCACGTCGACCACCTGCGCGTGCTTGCTGTTGATCAGCTGCGTCGCCTGCAGGGTGGTCAGGGCCGGGCCGGCGACTCGTGCGCGCAACAGCGGCCAGAGCAGCATTGCGCCGCTCATGATGGCCACGGCGATCAGCAAAGCGTTGTCGATGAAGAACTGCACGGATACTCCCGCCTGCGCCAAGGGAGCGCGATTATAAAATGAGCCTGCGATCCATAAGCCGGAAACCGACATGTACAAGCTCGTGCTGCTGCGCCATGGCGAAAGCCAGTGGAACCTCGACAACCGCTTCACCGGCTGGACCGACGTCGACCTGACCGAGGCGGGCATCCGAGAAGCGCGCGCCGCCGGCGAACTGCTCAGGCGCGAGGGCTATGGTTTCGACATCGCCTATACGTCGGTCCTGAAGCGGGCGATCCGCACGCTCTGGCTGGCGCTGGACGCACTCGACCTGATGTGGCTGCCGGTGGTGCATTCCTGGCGGCTGAACGAGCGGCACTACGGAAGCCTGCAGGGTCTGAACAAGGCGGAGACGGCGGCGAAGTTCGGCGAACAGCAGGTCCTCATCTGGCGCCGTGCGTATGCCATCGCGCCGGATCCTCTCACCCCCGACGATCCGCGCTGGGCCGGCAGTGATCCGCGTTACCGGCACCTGAAAGCGGAAGAGATTCCGGCCACGGAGTGCCTGAAGGACACGGTCGCACGCGTGCTGCCGTTCTGGAACGATTCGATCGCGCCGGCGATCAAACGCGGTCGCCGCGTGATCGTGGCCGCACATGGCAACTCGCTGCGCGCGCTGGTCAAGTACCTCGACGGCATCTCCGATGAGGATATCGTCGGGCTCAATATCCCGACGGCGCGGCCGCTGGTCTACGAGCTCGACGCGAATCTGAAGCCGATGCGCAGCTACTACCTCGGCGACGCCGAGGAGATCGCCCGTGCGATGGCGGCCGTCGCCGCCCAGGGCAAGGCCAAGCCGTAATCACTTGGGCGCTGCAGGAGCCGCGCGGCTGCGCTTCGCCGTTCTCCTGTCGGCCTTTGCTGCCTGCCTGCCCGCAGTTTCGCCCGCGCAGCCAGCGGGTGCGGCAAGGGCGGCTTCACCGGCGAAGGCCAGCCCGCAGCGGCAGCAGCAACTGCAGTCCGAGCAGCGCCGCCTGCAGCAGCAGCTCGTCCAGCTCAGGCAGCAGGTGGACCGCGCCGAGGCTTCGCGCGCCGAGGCCGCCGATGCGCTGCGCGAGTCGGAGGCCGCGATCTCCGATGCCAACCGCAGGCTGCGCGAGCTGGCCGAGGAGAGAAAGCAGGTCCAGCAGGAGATCGATGCACTGGCCGCCCGTAGCCGCGTGATTGGTGCGCGCCGACTAGACGAGGAACGCGGCCTCGGGCTGCTGCTGCGCAGCCAGCATGTTCTGGCGCGGCAGACGCCGCTGCAGCGCCTGCTCGATGGCGCCAGCCCGGGTGAACTGCAGCGTGATCTGGTCTACCTCGATCATCTCGCCCGTAGCCGCGCGCGCACGCTCGGTGAACTGCGTGTGCGCGGCGAGGAACTGGCTGAGCTGCAGGCGCAAACGGAGGTCAAGCAGCTTGAACTTGCATCACTGGCCGAGGACGAGCAGCGCAACCGCGCCGAGCTGCTGAAGCAGCAGGCCGCGCGCAGTCGCACGCTCGATCGCCTCGCCAGGCAGCTCGCCGGCCAGCAGCGTTCGCTGGAGACCCTGCAGCGCGACGAGAAGCGGTTGGGATCGCTGATCGGCGAGATCCAGAGGCTGCTCGCCGAGCAGGCGCGCCGGCAGTCGCGTGAGCCGACGCGGGCCAGCCGGCCGACCCCTGGTGCGGCGCCTGCGGCCGCGGTGGACGTGCCTGCCGAAGGCGACTTTGCGCAGCTGCGCGGCAAGCTGGTCCTGCCGGTGCGGGGCGAGGTGACCGCGCGCTTCGGCGGCCCGCGGCCCACCGAGGCCCAGGTCGATGCGCCGACCTGGAAGGGCGTGTTCATCCGTGCCGCCGCGGGTGCCGACGTGCACGCCGTGGCCGCCGGTCGGATCGTGTTCGCCGACTGGCTGCGCGGGTTCGGCAACCTGCTCGTGATCGATCACGGTGAGGGCTTCCTTTCCGTGTACGGAAACAATGAATCGCTGCTCGCCAATGTCGGCGCCCAGGTGGGCGCCGGAGACCCGATTGCCACCGTGGGCAGCACAGGGGGCGCGGCCGAGGCCGGCCTATACTTCGAACTGCGCTTCAAGGGTCGCCCGATCGACCCGCTGCGCTGGGCTCAGGCGCGCTGAAGTTCGATCACTTTGATTCGGCCGACACACGCTGCCCGGCCTGCTTCCGGAGGTTTCATGAGCGGACGTTTGCGGACTTTCGCACTGATCAGCGTCGGCGCCTTTGCCGGTGTCGCGGTCAGCCTTGGCATCTCGGCCTACGCGTTCCGCGACAGCCGCGGCGCGATTCCGCTCGACGAGATCCGTCAGCTGACCGACGTCTTCGGCGCGATCAAGAGTCACTACGTCGAGCCGGTCGAGGATCGCAAGCTGATCCAGGAAGCGATCTCCGGCATGTTGACCGGGCTGGATCCGCACTCGGCGTTCCTGGACGCCGACGCCTTCAAGGATCTGCAGACGAGCACGCAGGGAGAGTTCGGCGGCCTGGGTATCGAAGTCGCGCCGGAGGATGGCGCCGTCCGAGTGGTAGCCCCGATCGATGACACACCGGCGTTTCGCGCTGGCATCAAGGCCGGCGACCTGATTATCAAGATCGACGAAACGCTGACGCGCGGCATGCCGCTGTCTGATGCCGTCAAGCTGATGCGCGGCAAGAAGGGCACCACGGTCACCCTGACCGTGGCACGCAAGGGCGAGGCCCAGCCGCTCGAGTTCAAGCTGATGCGCGACGTGATCCGCCAGCAGTCGGTCCGCAGCAAGATCATCGAACCGGGTTACGCGTTCGTGCGCATCTCGCAGTTCCAGGAACGCACCGTCGACGACCTGGCCCGACACCTGACCGACGCCTACAAGTCCGGCCCCCTGAAGGGGGTGATCCTCGACCTGCGCAACGATCCGGGCGGGTTGCTGAACTCGGCGATCGGTGTGTCGGCGGCGTTCCTGCCCAAGCGCGCGCTGGTGGTTTCCACCGACGGCCGGATGAGCGATGCCAAGCGGCGCTTCGTCGCGGCACCGGAGGACTATCAGCGCGGCCGCGGCGAGGACGCGCTGGCGCGGTTGCCTGGCGACCTGAAGTCGGTGCCGATGGTGGTCCTGGTCAATGGCGCCAGCGCATCGGCCTCGGAGATCGTTGCCGGTGCGCTGCAGGATCACAAGCGGGCGACGGTGATTGGTTCGCAAACGTTCGGCAAGGGATCGGTGCAGACGATCATTCCGCTGCGCTCCGACGCTGACCACCCGGCCGCCATCAAGCTCACGACCGCGCGCTACTTCACGCCCAACGGCCGTTCGATCCAGGCCAAGGGCATCGAGCCCGACTTTCACGTGGACGATACGGCGCAGGGCAGCTTTGCCGGCCTGCAGATCCGCGAGGCCGATCTGGCGCGCCACCTCGAGGACAAGAAGGGGGGCGCGGACACGCGCGCCGGGGCCGCGCGCGGGGCAACGCCGGCCGCCGATGCGCAGGCGGAATCGCGGCCCGAGAACCAGGCGCCGCGGCGCTACGAGTACGGGTCGCCGGAGGACTTCCAGTTGCAGCAGGCGATGAAGCACCTCAAGGGCCTGCCGGTCGAAACCGCGAAGAAACCCGAAAGCGTCGCCGCCTCTTCCAACGCAAACCGCTAGGACACCCGCGGCCCCGGCGTTCGGGCCCGTGTCGCCGGGGCCGTGATTCGCATGGCCTCACGGGGCGACGAGGCCTGTGACGGCGCGCGGCATCAGGTGACGTTCATTGGCGCTGGCAAGGGACGATGAACGACGAAGAACTGCTCCGCTACTCGCGGCATATCCTGCTGCAGGAGATCGGTATCGAGGGCCAGGCGCGCATCCGCGCCGCCTCGGCAGTGGTCATCGGCGCCGGCGGCCTGGGTTCACCGGTGGCGCTCTATCTCGCTTCAGCCGGCATTGGCCGGCTGACCCTGGTCGATGGCGACGCAGTCGACCTGACCAATCTGCAGCGGCAGATCCTGCACACCTCCGAGCGCATCGGTATCAACAAGGCGACCTCGGGGCTGAAGACGCTGGCCGCGCTGAATCCGCAGGTCCAGTTGCAGGCTATCTCGGAGCGGGTCGGCGCGGCCGAGCTCGACGCCCTGGTGGCAGCGGCCGATGTGGTCCTCGACTGCAGCGACAACTTCGCCACCCGGCACGCGATCAACCGGGCCTGCGTGGCCCATCGCCGGGTGCTGGTTTCAGGCGCCGCGGTCCGTTTTGACGGCCAGCTGGCCGTTTTCGACCTGCGCCAGCCGGATTCGGCCTGCTACGCCTGCCTCTTTCCGGAGGGCGAGGGCGAGGATGACCTGTGTGCGGTGATGGGTGTCTTTGCGCCGGTGACCGGCATCATCGGCGCCATGCAGGCCGCCGAGGCGCTGAAGCTCGTGGCACAGGCCGGCCCCGCGACGAGTGGGCGGCTGCTGATGCTCGATGCCCTGAGCATGGACGTCCGCGCGGTACGATTCGAACCGGATCCTCAGTGCGTGGTCTGCTGTTCGATTGCTCGCGGCTGAGGCCGCGACGATGCCCGCAAGCCCGCGTTCCCCATCCCGGCCATGAACCTGATTCCGAACTCGTTGCGCCGCGCCAGTCCGAGGGCGCTGCTGGCGCTGATGGTTGCGTTTGTCGTGCTGTCGATGGCCGGCGGGCTGTTCTTCCAGTACGTGCTGATGCTGCAGCCGTGCCCATTGTGTGTGATCCAGCGGGTGGCGATCATCGGTGTGGGCCTCTTTGCTGCGATCGGAGTGGTGCTCCGGGGCGCCCGCGGCCAACTGGTCGCGGCGTTGCTGGCGACCCTGTCTGCCCTGGGCGGCGCCGGCGTTGCAAGCTGGCACAGCTGGATCCTCGTGTTTCCTCCCGAGTCGATGGCCTGCGGCAGGCCATTCGAGTGGTTCCACCAGGACTTCCCGCTCGCCGTATGGCTGCCGAAGCTGTTCGCTGGCGGGGGCGACTGCCTGAAGGTCGACTGGACGTTCCTCGGACTGGCGATCCCGAACCTGTCGCTGATTGCTTTCGCGCTGCTTCTTGCCGTCGCCTTGCTGGCGGTGCAAGGGTCCTGGCAGCGACTGCGCTGAGGCGCGCTAGACGAGCAGCACCGGCAGTTGCGCGTCGACGCCGTCGGCGGGCGGCTTGCGGAATCCGCTCTTGGCAAAGCGGTGCCAGCGGCCGATCACGTAGGCCACGACCAGCCCCGCGCGGGCGGCGACATCGAAGTCCGCCGGCAGTTCCTTTCCGGTCACCGCCAGCCGGAAGCTCTGCTTCAGCGACGATTCGATGCGCTCGAACATCTGGTTCATTCGCTCCTGCAGCCGCTCATTTTCGTTGACCAGCGCATCGCCGATCAGCACCCGCGTCATGCCGCGATTGGTCTGCGCGAACTCCAGCAGCATCAGCACCGTGCTGCGCGCCTGCTTCAGTCCGGACGTCTCTCGTCCGGCGATGTCGTTGATCAGGCCGAAGATCGTGGTCTCGATGAACTCGATCAGCCCTTCGAACATCTGCGCCTTGCTCGCGAAGTGGCGATACAGCGCCGCCTCCGACACCGAAAGACGTTCGGCGAGCGCCGCGGTGGTGACTTTTTCGCCCTTCGGGTCCTCGAGCATTGACGCCAGCGTCTGCAGGATCTGCAGACGACGTGCGCCGGGCTTGCGTCGTGTCGATTCGCCCAGCATGCTGACCGATTCCATCTTCATTGTTCCAGGATCGCGCGAGGCAGGCGCTGCGCCCGATGGCGCGGGAACCACGAACGACTGCTTCGTTCTGCACTGCGCTCACTCATGCTCGATGACCTCGATCGCTGGCCGGACCCCGATGCCCGATTCTGGCCGAAGCGGAACCGACGTGGGGAGTTACTTTCGTATTAGGTCTTGCGGATACTCGCTCCGCGCCAGTTCAATGGCGCCGGCGCCGGCTGGCCGCCGGTCCAGTGCGGTGCGCCGTCAGTCCGGTCCGAGCAGGTTTTCAGCCGAGCACAGGCAGTGCGACTGCAGCGCCAGCGGGTCCCGCGCTGCGTTGCGCAGCCAGCGCATGTCGGCTCCGATCGACTGCGCCGCCTCGGGCAGGACACCGCTGACGGGCAGCAGCGAGGCGAACAGGGGCAGCGAAGAAAGGGACACCTCGCCCAGAAGCATGCCGAGCAGGCGGTCGACGCCGCGTGGCTCGCGCTCGATATAGACAACGCGGAAGTCCTCGCCGAGCCCGCCGCGTTTCGCTGCCGCCTGCAGCGCCTCCTGGTAGGTGCCCAGCCGGTTGACCAGCTTGTGCTCGTGCGCCTGCCGCCCGCTCCACACCCGGCCTTGCGCCAGTTCGTCCATCCTCTCGGGCGCAATGTTGTGGGCGGTTGCAGCGCGACCGACGAACTCCTTGTAGACATGCGTCACGCCGGTCTGCAGCAGGTCGCGCATCCGCGGATCGAGTGGCCGCCGCGGATCGATTGCTCCGGCGAGCCACGTGGTGGTGGTGCCGTGCGTGTGCAGCGACAGCTTCTCCCAGGCCCGGTCCGCGGACGGGATCAGGGCGAAGACACCGATCGATCCGGTGACCGTTGCCGGATCGGCAATCACCTCGTCGGCGGACATCGACACCCAGTAGCCGCCGGAGGCTGCGACGTCGCCGAAGGAAACGAGCACCGGCTTGCCCGCCTTGCGCGTCACCTCCAGTTCATGGCGTATCTGTTCGGCGGCAAACACGCTGCCGCCGGGCGAACGCACGCGCAGCAGCACGGCCTTGATCGAGGTGTCCTCGCGGGCGCGGCGGATCAACTCCGCCGTCGAGCGGCCGCCCACCAGGCCCTGCGGCTGATCGCCGTCGATCATCTCGCCGGCTGCGACCACGACGCCCACGGCATCGCCGGTCTTCTGCGGCAGCGTGGCCAGGTACTGCGCCAGGTTGATCTGGCGGAATGTCTTGCGCTTGGGATCCGGCGCGCCTTTCTCGATGAGCATTGCCCGCAGCTCGTCGCGTGTCTTCAGCCCGTCGATGAGCTGTTCGTCGAGCGCCAGCCTGGCCGCATCGCCGCCGACGGCGGCGAAACGCTGCGGCAGCTCGTCGATCAGCCGCGTGATGCTGCCGGCGGGCAGCTTGCGCGCCGTCTCGACCGCCGACAGGTACTGCGCCCAGAGGTCGTTGAGCAGCGCCGCCTCGTCGCGCCGCGTGTCCTCGGACGGTTCGTTCTGCGAGAACGGCTCGACCGCGCTCTTGTAGCGGCCGACCTTGAACACGTTGACCGTGACGCCGATCGATTCGAGCGCGTCGCGATAGTAGTTGCGGTAGCCACCGAAGCCCTGCAGCAGCACGCGGCCGAACGGATGCAGCAGCACCTCGTCGGCATGTGCCACCAGGTAGTACCGGCGCTGGTCAAGAGCAGAGCCCCAGGCGATCACCGGCTTGCCGCTGGCCCGGAAACGGACGATGGCAGCGGCAATCTCGCGCAAGGTGGCGAGCCCGGCGCCTTTCATGTCGTCGACCAGAAGCACGACACGACCAATGTTCGGATCCTGCGCGGCGGCATCGAGCGCGGCCAGCACGTCGCGCAGCTGCGTTTCGCGCTCGCGCTCGGCCAGCGCCTGCAGTACGGTCACTCTCACCTGCGCGCCGGTCCGCTGCTCGACGATCGGCCCGCTGAGGTCGAGCACCAGCGCCGTGTTCTCCGCCAGCTTGGGGCGCTCCTCGTACAGCCACGCGGCGGCGATTGCGACGACGATGGCCAGGAACAGCAGGTTCAGCACCAGGATGCGGAAAAAGCTGATCGTGTTCCAGATGAAGCCGAAAAACCGGCGAATCAGACCGGGACGAGCCGCCATCTACAACTCCGTTGACACGACAGGGATCCTGAAAGCTTACCCGCGGTCGCCCAGCTGTCCCGAAGGGTCAGCCGCGCAGCCGCGCGCGGGCGCGGGGCAGGTCAAGCACCGAACGTATGCGAAGGCCAATGTAGCTGCCGCGAGGCGGGCCCGACCCCTGCCAGCTGTGCCCCGTCACCAGCGTAGTGCGAAAGCCGACCGCCCGTGCCGAGCGCAGGTTGGCGGGGCTGTCGTCGACCAGAATGGCCTGCCCGCGCGCTGCCCGCTCGCGGGCCAGCATGTGGCGCAGCATGCCGCGCGACGGCTTGGGCCGGAAGGTGCGATGCACGCGCATCTGCTCGATCGCGTAACGGGCAAGCAGGCGCCGGTGCAGGCCGAGCGCCCGCAGGACCTCATCGGCGTATGCCCCGGGCGCATTGGTCAGCAGCACCTTGCGCCCCGGCAACCGCGCAAACAGGCGTGCCAGTCCGCGCTCCGCGCGCAGCAGTGCGGCGACATCGAAGTCGTGCGTTTCGCGCAGGAAATGGTGCGGGTCGACCGCGTGGTGGCGCATCAGGCCGAGCATCGTGGCGCCGTAGCGGCGCCAGTAGGTCGCCCGCAGATGATTGGCCTGCTCACGATCGACATGCAGATGGCGCTCGACGTAATCCGTCATTCGGCCGTCGATGGCGCGGAAGATCGCGTGCGAGGCGTCGTGCAGCGTGTTGTCGAGGTCGAAGAACCAGACCGGCGGCCGGCGTGTACGCGACGCTTCGGGTCGCACCTGCACGCCGGACGGTCCAGTTGGCGGGCCGCCCTTCGGGCGGCCGGGCGGGCGGCCCGGAATCAAAGGCAACGAAGGCGCGCGGTCGCGCGCCAGAACGGCGCAGCAGCCATGAGGCTCAGTGACTCTTGATCATCGTGCCGACGCCGGCGTCGGTGAGGATCTCGAGCAGCAGGCAGTGGTCGACGCGGCCGTCGATGATGTGCACAGCGTTCACGCCGCTCTTGGCCGCCTCGAGCGCGGAGGAGATCTTCGGCAGCATGCCGCCGGAGATGGTGCCGTCGGCGAACAGGTCGTCGATCTGCCGCGACGTGAGGCCGGTAAGCAGATTGCCGTTCTTGTCGAGGACGCCGGGCGTGTTGGTCAGCATCACCAGCTTCTCGGCCTTCAGGATCTCGGCGATCTTGCCGGCCACCACGTCGGCGTTGATGTTGTAGGTCTCGCCGTCGGCGCCAAAGCCGATCGGCGAGATCACCGGGATGAAGGCGTCGTCCTGCAGCGCCTTGACCACTGCCGGATTGATGGCCTCGATCTCGCCGACGTGGCCGATGTCGTGGCTCTTGGTCGGGTCGTCCTTGTCCGGCATGCGCAGCTTGTGGGCGCGGATCAGCGTGCCGTCCTTGCCGGTGAGGCCAACTGCCTGACCGCCGAAGCTGTTGATCATCGTCACCAGCTCACCCTGCACCTCGCCGGCCAGCACCCATTCGACGACTTCCATCGTCTCCGCATCGGTCACGCGCATGCCCTGGATGAACTGCGATTTCTTGCCGACCCGTTCCAGCGCCTCGTCGATCTGCGGCCCGCCGCCGTGCACGACCACCGGGTTCATGCCGACGAGCTTCAGCAGCACGACGTCGTGGGCGAAGCTCTCCTTCAGCTGCTGGTCGATCATCGCGTTGCCGCCGTACTTGACCACGATGGTCTTGCCGTGGAAGCGCCGGATGTAGGGCAGCGCCTCGGACAGGATGTCGGCCTTGATCTCCGGCGTGATCAGCGAGCGATCCATTGGCAGTCTCTTCCGTCGACCCTTGTTTGACCGAGGCAGTCTAGCAAGCGAGTCTCTCCCGTCCGCGCCCGGGCACGATTGGGGGTCGCCGACGATCTAATATCAACCATCTTGCGGAGGTCGATCCATGGGCCAGGAATTTCAGGTCGCCGGCATGCACTGCGGCGGCTGCGTCAATCGTGTCGCAAAGGCGCTGCGCGCGCTCGACGCCGGGGTCGCGGTAACCCTCGAGCCGCCGCGCGCGCAGTTTTCGGCGGCGACCAAGGTTTCGCTCGATGAGGTCAACGCGGTGCTGGCAAGGATCGGCGACTACCGCGCCGGCGAGACTGCCTAGGGCGCGCCGCCCGCTGCCTTGGCGCGCTCACAGCACGTAACGAGCCAGGTCCTCGTTGCGCGCCAGGTCGGCCAGGCGTTCATCGACATAGGCGGCGTCGACGCGCAGTTCGCGCCGCTGGCCGCTGCCGGCGTCGAAGGAGACTTCCTCCAGCAGCCGCTCCATCACCGTGTACAGCCGGCGCGCACCGATGTTTTCGGTCTTCTCGTTGACCGAATAGGCGATCTCGGCCAGCCGCGTGATGCCTTCGGGCGTGAAACTGAGCGACACCTCGTCGGTGGCCAGCAGCGCCTCGTACTGCCGTGTGAGGCAGGCGTCGGTGCCGGTCAGGATGCGTTCGAAGTCCCGCGCCGACAGCGAGCCGAGCTCGACACGGATCGGGAAGCGGCCCTGCAGTTCCGGGATCAGGTCCGACGGCTTGGCGTAGTGGAACGCGCCGGAGGCGATGAACAGGATGTGGTCGGTCTTCACCATTCCGTACTTGGTGTTCACGGTGGTCCCTTCCACCAGCGGCAGCAGGTCGCGCTGCACGCCCTGGCGCGAGACGTCGGCGCCGGCGACCTCGGAGCGGGCGGCGATCTTGTCGATCTCGTCGAGGAAGACGATGCCATTTTGCTCGACGCTGGCCAGCGCGCGGGTCTTCAGCTCCTCCTCATTGACGAGCTTCGCGGCCTCCTCGTCGACCAGCAGCTTGAACGCCTCGCGCACGCGCAGCTTGCGGCTGCGGCTGCGGCCCTGGCCGATGTTGGCGAACATCGACTGGATCTGCTGCGTCAGTTCCTCCATGCCCGGCGGCGCCATCACCTCCATCGTCTGAGCCGGCTGCGCGACCTGGATCTCGATCTCGGTGTCGTCGAGCTGGCCCTCGCGCAGCTTCTTGCGGAACTTCTGCCGCGCTGCGCCTTCATCGTCGCGCCGCATCTCGCCGGCCGGCAGTGGAACCAGCACATCGAGGATGCGGTCCTCCGCGGCGTCCTCGGCGCGGGCGCGCAGCTTCTTCATCTCCGCCTCGCGCGTCTGCTTCACCGCGATGTCGACCAGGTCGCGGATGATCGAGTCGACATCGCGCCCCACGTAGCCGACCTCGGTGAACTTGGTTGCCTCGACCTTGATGAACGGCGCCTCGGCCAGGCGGGCCAGTCGCCGCGCGATCTCGGTCTTGCCAACCCCGGTCGGCCCGATCATCAGGATGTTCTTGGGCGTGATCTCGCTGCGCAGCGGCTCCTCGACATTCTGCCGGCGCCAGCGGTTGCGCAACGCGACGGCTACTGCGCGCTTGGCGCGGTCCTGGCCGATGATGTTCTTGTTCAGTTCGTGAACGATTTCGCGTGGGGTCATCATGGTCTGCAGCGCCCCTCGCGCACGCGACCCTGCGGGTCGCACGTGCGCTCGGGGCGAGTGAAGTTTGGCGCGCGCCCTTCGGGCGGCCGGGCGGGAGCGCGCAGGACAAAGGCCACGAATGCGGCCCACTTCGTTGCACGCACTTAGTCGATCGTCTCGATGGTGTGCGACTGGTTGGTGTAGATGCACAGGTCGCCGGCGATCTCGAGCGCTTTCTTGACGATGGCGGCGGGCGGCAGTTCGGTGTTGTCGAGCAGCGCGCGCGCGGCGGCCTGGGCGTACGGGCCGCCGGAGCCGATGGCGATCAGCCCGTATTCGGGTTCCAGCACGTCACCGTTGCCGGTGATGATGAGCGACGTTTCGGCGTCGGCCACCGCCAGCATCGCTTCGAGCCGGCGCAGGATGCGGTCGGTCCGCCAGTCCTTGGCCAGTTCCACCGCCGAGCGCAGCAGATTGCCCTGGTGCTTCTCCAGCTTGGCTTCGAAGCGCTCGAACAGGGTGAATGCGTCGGCAGTGGCGCCGGCGAAGCCGGCGAGGAGGCGGTCGTGATACAGGCGGCGCACCTTGCGCGCGGTCTGTTTGACGACGACGTTGCCCAGGG